>Ga0209463_1001851_pt1 | contig 12267 bp, 10 predicted proteins | sample AgamicMgSfrz_FD_187169 | JGI IMG/M metagenome (GOLD analysis project Ga0209463, IMG submission 187169) | Agave microbial communities from Guanajuato, Mexico - Mg.Sf.rz (SPAdes) (version 2) | ecosystem: Host-associated > Plants > Phyllosphere > Phylloplane/Leaf | place: Guanajuato, Mexico... | reverse complement strand
TTCATTCCTTTTTCAAAGCGAGGGCATAATGTAGAATCATTCATTTTCCTTCACCTCCTAAAATAAATTATATAACATCTTACTATTAGTAACAAATGTTTTTATAATTAATTACTTGACGTAAATTAATTACGATTGTATACTCACTTACATAAAGTAACTAAGTTGTTTTATGTAAGCGAATTTCTTTTCTTTAAATGGCCAAAGTTGTAATAATACATATTGCATATAAGCTGAGAGAAAAAAGAATATCATCTGTAAAAACACTTACGTTGTGTAAGTTAAACAATAAAAAATATAACGATGGAAGGGAATTTTTTAGAGATTCTCTATACTAGGAGGTACCTAATGGTTACAACAGATACAATTCATATGCTAGAAGATAAAATTAAATTTATACATCAAGATGGAAAGGATATTTATTTAGTAGGTCCTATCAAATTGCCAATTAATTTATATGGGGAGACTAAAGTTTTCCAATGGTATTCTTGGTTGCAATGTAGTGAGGTTACAAATAGTGTAGAAGGAATTATTGAAAAACTTTCATCTATCAATTTAGCTGATATGCAACAATCTAGTGTGCTTGTATATGGTGATTTTGAGAATTCTGAAGATGCCCTAATTCGTATGCATAGTATTTGTCACACGGGTGATATCTTTGGTAGTAAACGTTGTGATTGTGGATTCCAATTAAAGCAGTCTTTACAAATGATTACAGAACATGGTTCAGGTGCTTTATTTTACTTAGCGAATCATGAAGGAAGAGGGATTGGCTTGTTTAGTAAAGCGATGACGTACCTCTTGCAAGAAAATGGATTAGATACAGTAGAAGCTAATCTAAACCTAGGTTTTGAAGATGATGTTCGAAACTATGAGGATACAATTGAAGTGTTAAAAGCGCTACGCTCAAAACCTGTAAAACTTATTACAAATAATCCGAAAAAATTAGAAGCGTTACAAAAAGCTGGATTAAATGTTACGAGTCGTGAACCGTTATGGGGGGATATCTCAGAGTTTAATGAGAAATATTTGCAAACGAAGATTCAACGTTCTGGACATTTTGAAGGAGGGCACTTACATGCTTGAGCATGAATTATATATGAAGCTAGCACTAGAAAATGCTAAGGCTATGAAGGGACAAACCACTCCAAACCCATTGGTTGGATCTGTAATTGTAAATGATAATCGAATTGTAGGGATTGGAGCACATATGAAGGCCGGAGAAGCACATGCCGAAATACATGCGATACGTATGGCGGGAGAACAAGCCCGTGGTGGTACAATCTATGTAACTCTTGAACCTTGTTCTCATCATGGTAGAACAGGCCCTTGTGCAGGAGCAATTGTACAAGCAGGAATTAAGAAGGTAGTAGTTGCTACACTTGATCCAAATCCACTTGTTTCTGGACGTGGAATTAAAATTTTGCAAGATGCTGGTATTGAAGTACTTGTAGGAGTGTGCGAAGAAGAATCTAAAAAGATGAATGAAGTCTTTAATAAATATATTTTGACAAAGCGCCCATTTGTAACGATTAAATCGGGTGTTACATTAGATGGGAAAATTGCTACTTCTTTATCGGATAGTAAGTGGATCACATCTACAGAAGCAAGACAGGAAGTACACCAAATACGAAACGAAAATGCAGCCATTTTAGTAGGAGCGAATACTGTCCAAAAGGATAATCCATCATTGACAACGCGTATTCCAAATGGAAGAAATCCAATTCGAGTAATTTTGGACTCAACATTACGCATACCAATGGAAGCTCACGTTGTTACAGATGGAGAAGCTCCTACCTGGATATTTACAACAAGTAATCATGCAACAGAAAAAAGGAGGGCATTAGAAAATGCAGGAGTCAAAGTATTTGTTACTAGCGGAGAAAAACATATAAACTTATATGAAATGCTTGATGTTTTAGGGCAAAAAGGAGTTTCCTCCCTGCTTATTGAAGGTGGTGGAGAGGTAAATGCTTCGTTTATTGAAAATGAATTGATGGATAAACTTATTTTATATTTCGCACCTAAAATTATTGGGGGCAGATTGGCGCCTAGCTTTGTAGAGGGGACTGGTATTACTAAAATGCAAGATGCAATTGAATTTAAGGATATATCATTTACCCAGGTTGGAAAAGATTATAGATTTATTGGTTATCCAGAATATCGGAAAGATGAGAAATAAGGAGAAAAAAAGATACTTATATTTTCCGATAAATGGATTGCAGAAAGGAGCGATGAAGAGTGAAGTTTGGATTTGATATCGATGATACATTAATTGATTTGAGGCAGCATGCTTTTCATTTATATAATAAAAAATTAAACAAAAAAGTAGGATTGGATGTATTTCATTCTTTAAAAACAATTGAAATTCATGAAGCATTTGGCATGACTTCGGAGGAAGGCGGTCATATGTGGAATAGTTTGCTGGATGAGATTTATTATACTTCTTGTTCACCGTTTCCGTATGCAGTAGAGACATTGCAAGAATTAGAAAGACAGGGACATGAAATATACTATATAACAGCGCGGCCTAAAGAGCATGGTGAGCAAACAAAAAAATGGTTAATAGAAAAAGGTTTTCCGGTACATGAAGATCGCTTTTTCTATGGAATGAAGGATGAAGAAAAAATTCACTTTATACAAGAAATAAAATTAAACTATTTCTTTGATGATAAGCCGGCTGTCTTAGAAACGTTAATAGGAAAACCGATAAATGTGTATGCAAAAACTACTTCTTACAATCAACATCTCAATATCCCGCGTATTACAAGTTGGACAGAGTTAGGAAATATTATAAAGAAAGATATGTAAAGATTTAACTAGAAAATCAAATAGAGGCAAGACATAGAATTAATAAATTGTAAAAGTTTAGGTATGGATATTATCGAGAAGAAAATTGACTTTTTCATGAGTAAAAAGATTCTAGTTATGAATTCAATGACAAGTGTAACAATATGTATATTTCAAAAAACACGAAGACTTTAAAGTCTTCGTGTTTTTTGATTTATGTCTGAAAGAGAAGAAATAAAAGTGTGAAATTGTATGATATTTAAACAATGAACACTAAATATTTGTATATGCAAAATTACATACATTTAATGATTGATAATCACGATTTAATGTAACTATAATAATTACACTGATAAGTAACTTACTGACCACAGTTATAAGTGAAGAAGGAGGAGGATTTTATTATATTTTGTATATAAAAAATAGAAAAGGAGATGTACAAATGAAAAGGTTACTTGTTATAAGCATAATGTATACAATGTTTTTCCTCATAGGAAATATACACTTACATGCTGATGAACGAACAAATGTAAAAGAAATTACTAGTTTAGAAGAGCCTACGTGGATATTTCAGGCAGGCATAAGTAAGGGGAAATATCATGATCGACAAGATTTAGGATTAATCTTGCAGAGAAATACACCATTAAAGGTAAGACAAACGAATCCTAATTTTAAAGACAAATTAACATTACACTTATTATCTAATGACTCAAAAAATGAAAAATCCATACAAGTAGGAAATGAATGGGTTACCATTCAAGGTGATACGCCTTTAGTTCCTTTCATAGATACTCCGTATGGTGGTGAAGAGCGCGCCATACTTGAGTACCAAGTAGAGAATAAAAGTGCTACTAAACCTCTTCCAATTTATAAACAACAGGGAAATGTATCTCAATTTTTTAATACATGGGATCAATTTGATGGAGAGTATGCATTAATTCAAGGGGAGAGTTTCCAATTATTTGTACCTAAAAAAGATAAAGAGTTAGTAAGGTCTTTAAAAGATTTTCAATCGTTGGATGAGTTAATTGTTTATTATGAAGATATTTTTACAATGTATGATTCAATTATTGGGTTAGATGGCTCAACGGTTGAAAATAAAAAAAGTCAAAATCGTTATTTCTTAAAAGCAGATATATCCGGTGCTGGCGGTGCCTATTATGGCGCAAATTGGACAGCGAATAGTACAGATAGCACAAAGATGTGGTTAGATAAACTAAGTTGGGGAACTTTACATGAAATCGCTCATGGATACCAAGCTGGTTTTGATAATCAGGGAATATTTACAGGAGAAGTTTCTAATAATCTATTTGGTGTTCAATATCAATATAGTAAATACGGCAAAAAAGCAGATCAAGTTGGTTGGTTGTTTAATTTTGGGAAGAAGGGACAGGTAGAACGGAATTTATACAATGCTTTAATGAAAGAAAATAAAAATTATGATGACTTAGATTTACGACAAAAACTCATTCTTTTAACGATGGCGAAACAAAAAGCTGGTGATGAAGCTTTTGCAAAAATGTATCAAGGTTATCGAAAACTAGCTAGCAATGCTGCTTTTAAAAAAGGTGACCATTCTTTACCTGATTTAATGAATCAGCATTATAGTGAGAATGGACAAGTTGATTTTACACCTGTCTTTGAAAGCTGGGGCTTTAAGCTTAATCATAAACAAATAGAGATGAATAGAGTGAAAGGTTATCCGGCTGTTACTTCTTTAGCTTATATAGTGCCTGAATCACAATTAGTTAAAGCAAGAGCTGCAGTTGATCCTGATATTCCGATAAACTCTAACTTTGAAATAGTTACGAATCAGCAAATTGCTTCACTTGGACTAAAAGGGAATTTGCATATCCACTTAAATACAAATGAAATAGATACATTGAAAGGAGGAAAAGTTAAATTAAAAGAAGGGAATACAGTTATTCAAGAAAAAACAATTGAAACAACAGATATCAATTTACAAGACGTACCAAATGGAGTTTATACAGTTGAGATTTCAGGTGAAAAAACGGATAGTATGTACCATTTTAGTTCGTATTATGTCTATGTAAAAGAAAAAGATAATAGTCTAACTATTGATGTTAACGAAATGAAAGTGAGCAAGTTGGTAAATGAAACGATTCAATTCCTAGGATTAGGAGATGATCAGTTTGCTGAATTAAATACAGACTTAGAGCAAAAGCGAGCTGTTTTTACAGTTACTACAAAAACGCCTCATAGCTATTATGCAGGTGAAAAATATGCATCAATAGAGGTGTTTAATGAGAAAGGTCAAAAAATTTATACGAAGGAAATGGAAGGAACAAATGTAACAATTGTAAAAGATATCATTCCACTAAAAGAAGGATATAGAATTAAAATCTATCATGATGAAATAAAAAAACGATTAACTAGTAAAGCTACTATTATCAATCCTATGAATAAAACAAATGAATTTATAATGACAAAATGGGGATTGAAAAATACTTATTTGCAAAATAATCCAGAAGAAAATCTTATGCAAAGAATTGATAGAGAAATGGAGGCAATTATAAGTAATCCTGTTTTAAAAGAAATACCAATGCAAAAATTAGAAATGAAAAAGAATGTGTGGATGGCAATAAATATGTTATCAGAACCACAAAAAATAACGTATATGAATAAATATAAAGATAGCTTATATAATGAGTGATTTTTGAGAAATGAATTGAATCTAAAAAAGTAGCAAACTATGTATGTAGAGGTATGTAAAAACGATTGACTATAGTTAAAATTTTTATCTATGCTTAAAATTCCAAAATAAATTTATTTAATTATATAATACGATTATAAGGGAGTAAGGATATGAATAATTTCGTAAAGGTAGGTTTAACTACAGGAATGGTGTTATCGGCGATTATGCCCTATGGAGGAGTACATGCGGCAACAGAAGATTTAAAAGTGGAAACAAAGGAAGATACGTTCCGAACAGGTAATTTAACAGCACCTTCTCAAAAATCGGCAGAAAATGTAGCGAAGGATGCGCTAAAAGGAAAAACAGAACAAGCATTATCATCAAAGCAAGTTAATACTGAATCAAAAGTTAATTATAATGTTACGCAAAGTCGTAAATCTTATGATGGTACTACATTAGTACGTCTTCAACAAACATATGAAGGACGTGATGTATACGGATATCAACTAACAGCACATATTAATGATGATGGTGTACTTACGAGTGTTTTGGGGGATAGTGCCCAAGATCTACAACAACAGGAAGATTTGAAACAACCTATTACTCTATCAGAAGAGGATGCAAAGAAACAGCTTTTTAACATTTATGGGGATGATCTCACATTTATTGAAGAACCAGAAATTAAACAAGTGGTATATGTAGATGAAAATACAAATAAAGCTACAAACGCATACCAAATTACTTTTAGTGCATCTACACCTGAATATGTATCTGGTACAGTGTTAATTGATGCTTTTGGTGGTAATCTATTAAAAGAACTCGTTCAAAAATTGGGTATACAAGTAGATAGTAGTATTGTCCAATCTGCGACAGCAAATAAATCACAAGATCCTTTAAAATTAACAGGAACAGGAAAAGATGACTTAGGTATGAATCGTACATTTGGAATTACACAACGAAGTGATGGAACGTACATTCTTGCAGATTATTCTCGTGGTAAGGGAATTGAAACGTATACTGCGAATTATAAAGATTATAATAATTATAGAAGAAATGTATGGGGTTATTTAGATGATTTAGTAACAAGTAATTCTACAAATTTTACAGATCCTAAAGCAGTTAGTGCACATTATTTAGCAACGAAAGTATATGATTTTTATCAAGAAAAATATAGCCGAAACAGCTTTGATAATAATGGACAAAAAGTAATTTCTGTCGTTCATGGCTGGAATACAAATGGTAAGAATATAGGAAATCCTAAGCAGTGGTTTAATGCATTTAGTAATGGGGCTATGCTAGTATACGGAGATCCAATTGTTAGAGCATTTGATGTGGCAGGACATGAGTTTACACACGCGGTTACAAGAAATGAGTCTGGACTTGAGTACGCAGGAGAAGCTGGTGCCATTAATGAGGCTCTATCTGATATTTTAGGAGTCGCAGTTGAAAAGTATGCTAATAACGGAAAGTTCAATTGGACAATGGGGGAACAATCAGGTCGTATATTTAGAGATATGAAAAACCCATCATCTATCTCTTCTAGATATCCAGAAGATTATAGACATTATAACAATTTACCTATTGATGCTGACCATGATTATGGTGGTGTACACACGAACTCTAGCATTATTAATAAAGTAGCTTATTTAATTGCTAGTGGTGGAAATCATAATGGAGTAAATGTACAAGGCATTGGAGAAGATAAAATGTTTGATATTTTCTATTATGCAAATACGGATGAATTAAATATGACTTCTGATTTTAAAGAATTAAAAGAAGCTTGTATTCGTGTAGCAACGAACTTATATGGTAAAGACTCATTAGAAGTACAAGCTGTCCAACAAGCCTTTAAAGCAGCTTATATTTAATACTATTGTGATGAATTGTAAACCCTTTTATTTTAATGTAATGATTAATTTGTATGCATAGACAAAAACCTTGTAGAATTTTTCTGCAAGGTTTTTTAGAATGTTATGTTACAGGTGTGTTATATAGTTTTGAGTTAATTAGGATAAAAATAATCCTATAATTGTATTTAAGAATATGTAATTTTACACTCTTTTCTATGATAGAAAAGGATACTACGCTAATAAATATAAAAAGTTAGAAATTATGATATATAGGGCACTTTTTTGTTCCTATGGAACTTTAAAGTGCGTAATTTTCTTTCTAGTTAATATGGACCATAATGGTATTTACTAGTTGGTTTTAGCTTTACTCTGCTGTTGATGTGATTTTTTACATTAGAATAATGCAAAATGATTTGAATCAGAATTATCGAGTAGATCAAAATGCTGATAAATTCGATTTTTAATTCAGTACAGAGTGAAATAGCTACATAACTTTCGTTTATACTCTTTTGAAAAAAGGGTGGATCTGCTTATTTTCTGTTAAAAATAAGAGAAGTGAACCACAATATAAACGTAATAATTTATTCCAACATAGTCAATAATCTAGCACATGAATCTGGGAGGGATCTATATGCATATGCAATTAAAAGGAAAAACAGCACTGGTTACTGGATCTACGGCAGGGATTGGAAAAGCAATTGCCACTTCATTAGTAGCGGAAGGAGCTACTGTCCTTATTAATGGACGCCGTGAAGAAAATGTTAATCAAACGATAAAAGAAATTCAAGCGCAGTATCCTGATGCTATCCTTCAACCCGTAGTAGCTGATTTAGGAACAGAACAAGGGTGCCAAAATGTGATTGAAAAGTACCCTGAAGTAGACATTCTTATTAACAACTTAGGAATTTTTGAACCTGTAGAATATTTTGATATCCCTGATGAAGATTGGTTTAAATTTTTTGAAGTCAATATTATGAGTGGTGTTCGACTCACTCGCTCGTATTTAAAAAAAATGATTGAAAGAAAAGAAGGAAGAGTTATCTTTATTGCTAGCGAAGCAGCCATTATGCCATCTCAAGAAATGGCTCATTATAGTGCGACTAAAACGATGCAACTCTCACTTTCTCGCAGTTTAGCTGAGCTGACGACAGGAACGAATGTGACTGTTAATACTATAATGCCTGGTTCGACTTTAACGGAAGGAGTGGAGACTATGTTAAATAGTCTGTATCCTAATGAGCAATTGACAATAGAAGAAGCTGAGAAGCGATTTATGAAAGAGAATCGACCAACCTCTATCATTCAAAGACTTATTCGACCAGAAGAAATTGCTCATCTTGTCACTTTCTTAAGTAGTCCACTTTCTTCAGCAATTAATGGTTCCGCGTTGCGAATAGACGGGGGATTAGTACGTAGTGTATTTTAATAAATTAAAAACAACATAATATTCTGTTGAAGGTAAAGATGGTAAGACGAGTGAATTGTATTTTATCTATAAACGGAAATATACAAAAAGCGAATTGCGATATGAAAACAGCCGGATTTTCTATTATAAGAAAATCCGGCTGTTATTTTTGGACTTGTTGTAAAGGATGAAAAGCTTTTAGCGCTGTGGCATCTCTCATGTTAAATTGGTAATCAAGAAAAAGGTATGCTCTATTTGAAACATACCTTTTTAGTTTGCAATTTTATTTATTTGTATCTAGCTCGTCTTGATTATCAAATTTCTCTAAAACCTTTAATAAAATAGTTAAGATAATTGTGGATACTATCGCTATAATTAAAATGCCATGAGGTGATAGTTGAACCGAAGTTAATTCAACTTTAGCTATGCCAAAATATCCTACATAAGTAGCTAAGAATGATGTAACCACTGAAATCGTAAATCCTAAAAATCCTAATTCATCTAGTTTCTTTTCAGGTAATCCACATACACTTAAAATCTTAGTAAAAATAGCAGCTACTATGAATAACTCGATGGACAGAATAAATAATGACATGACTCCAGAATATACAATTTCATCTGGCATCCATTTCCCTAATGCTAGCATTAGAAGAGCAGGAAGGAAGAGTGGTAAAAATAGTCCTAAAATCATGACTACGATTTCCATTTTATTTGGTGCTTCATTATTATTTTGATTGCTCATAAATCCTCCTAAATAGTAATATGAATGATAGTCTCATGAAGAGTTCAACATATACTATCACATTAAATTAATGAATTTAATATTATTTTTTATTCAGAAAATGGGTTGCAATTGAGGTCCTCAAAATATGGGTTATTTTCGTATTTTAACTGTAAGAAATTATATAGTTGGATTCAGCTGGGGTTTTCAAGGATTAGATAGTTCAACAGTAAATTTTAGATATATAGGTTCTTATGGAAGAGGGACAGCAATTTGAAGTTTTCGTAATTCAGATATATCAATAACTTTTCCGTTGGACATGTATGTAACATACATGTAGAGGGGATTAAAAAAATAAATAAAGTTACATAAATTGACCTTTATGTAACTTTACTATTCTTCCTATGATCGCTAGCAGCATGAAATTTGATAAATGATGTTAGCAATAAAGGAGTTTTATTTACTCTGTTACTTTCTAGCAACGAGCAATCGTTATTTTTATCGGATTTTAGTTACCAAACGTTTTTCAACACTATTTTCCCAATTGCTTCTTTCGACTCCAAATACTCATGTGCTTGTGCAACTTCATCAAATGTAAAAGATTTAGAATCTAGCAATGGACGAAGTTTGCCTTCTTCTACAATTTGCGTTATTTTCGTTAAGATTTCTCCGCAATCATTACGTTTATCTGTATGTAATATTTTTAACGCCATAAAAGTAACGTGCAGAGAGAGTCCTTTTGCGTGTAAAGAAGAGAGGTCATGTGTTGAACGAGCAGCAATTGTTACGACAGTTCCATTGACTGCAGCAGCTTCGAAGGAGTTATCGAGATTCTTGCCACCTACTGTATCAAATATAACTTCAAATCCGTTGCCATGCGTATGTTTTTGAACATATTCTTGAACAGATTCTTCTTTATAATTAATAGCTATGTCTGCTCCTAGACGATGGGCTATTTCAATTTTGTTCTGCTGAGAAGCAGTTGTAAAAACTTTAGCACCTGCCCATTTAGCTAGTTGAATGGCTACGTGTCCTACGCCACCAGTAGCCCCATGAATGAGCACATTTTGACCTGATTTAATATTTGCACGATCAAATAAAGATTCCCAAGCCGTAATTGCGACTAATGGTAGAGCAGCTGCTTCTTCCATTGTTAAATTGTTAGGTTTGTGAGCAATCAATCGTGCATCAGCAAGCATAAACCCTGCAAGTGCACCACCAGTTTCTTTAAAACCTCCGGCACATCCATATACTTCATCACCAGTTTTGAATTTTGAAACGCCTTCTCCTACTTCTATAACAATACCTGCTACATCACCATGCAAAATAGCTGGAAATTCAGGAGCAACTGATGAAACAGCGCCACTACGCATTTTTGTATCGATTGGATTTACACTAGTTGCTTTTACATGGATTAGAACATGACCTGGTAAAAGTTTCGGTTTTGCAACTTCTTCTAATTGAAATACAGATGAATCTCCAAAAGAATGGATAATTTGTGCTTTCATTGGTCCTTACCTCCTGTTCGTGGTTATAGCATAGCAAAGTACAAAAAATAAGTATAATATTATGAATCTGGTTCGTGAGAATTCCATATATTTTTGTATTGTATGTAATGGTATTTGTGTTCTTTTTAGATGATTAATGAAAAGTATTCGATCGATATCTAATTGAACGTATTGCCTATTATTATTCCCATTTCTATTAGCTGGGGGAAGAAGGTTAATTTTTTCGTAGTATCTAATTGTATCTGTACTTAATCCTGTTTTCTTTGCAATATCTGATATTTTGAATATATCATTCATTTGTAATTAAGCTCCTTTCACTCCAAGTCAATCATTTTGTTTGAGGAATTTTTATAAAGAAAAGGGGATTGCGTGAAATAGTGTAGCGCATATGCAAAAGTTACTTTGGAAGTTGCTGAAGGAAGGGGAACTGTTATTTTATGCAGCATGACTTAATGCTGAAAGTGATAAGCAAGCATGTAGTATAGGTACTTAAAAGTGCCTACATCACTTTAAAGTACGTACTGTTATTCATGTTATGACCGATTTATAATAACACTCGTAGCACAAAGAAGTTATAACGATGACAATCGGCAACAATGTGGTGTTACAGTATTGCCTATGAATTTTGAGAAGAAATATGAAAAGTATAGATTTATATGAATGAAGGAAAGTGAGTGAAACACATGGAAAAGTTTGCGAATCATTTTGGATATAATCGTATGTTTGCGAAAAATCAACTTACGTTAGGAGTTCACATTCCGATTGAAAATTATCAGTTTCATGCTCCAACGATGGAAAAACAAGTAGAGTTGGTACAAAAAGCGGAACAATATGGTTTTACAGGCGTATGGCTTCGCGATGTTTTACTGCAAGACCCTGACTTTGGTGATCCTGCAACAGGTCAAATTTACGATATGATGATTTATTTAACGTATTTAGCAAGTAAAACAGAGAAAATAGCATTCGGAACATCGGCAACTGTATTGTCACTTCGCCATCCATTGCGTGTAGCGAAAGAAATTGCGACATTGGATCAACTGTTTCCAGAAAGAATTATGCTCGGTGTTTCATCAGGTGACCGACGTGCCGATTTTAAAGCGTTAGGTGTTAGTCATGAAACACGAGGTGAAAAGTTTAGAGAAGCGTTTGCTTACTTGGAAGAGATTTTGTATAAAAACTTCCCGTCTATCCAATCGACACTAGGAGAAGTAAATGGAGCGAATTTAGTTCCAAAACCGTCTAAACGTGTTCCAACCTTTATTACAGGTTTTAGTCAGCAAAATATGGACTGGTTCGCTGAACATGGTGATGGATGGATGTACTACCCGCGTAGTCCG
>Ga0209463_1001849_pt1 | contig 12273 bp, 8 predicted proteins | sample AgamicMgSfrz_FD_187169 | JGI IMG/M metagenome (GOLD analysis project Ga0209463, IMG submission 187169) | Agave microbial communities from Guanajuato, Mexico - Mg.Sf.rz (SPAdes) (version 2) | ecosystem: Host-associated > Plants > Phyllosphere > Phylloplane/Leaf | place: Guanajuato, Mexico... | reverse complement strand
AGATGGAACGGTGGCTGTCGATTCCATCGAATTTGAAATTAAGCAAGGCGAATTTTTTGTCATTATTGGACCAAGTGGATGTGGGAAAACAACCACTTTAAAAATGATTAATCGTCTGATTCCGCTCTCAGATGGTACGATTTTTATTAATAGTAAAAAAATAAGTGATTATGACATTCATGAATTACGCTGGAGTATTGGATATGTGCTGCAACAGATTGCCTTGTTCCCCCATATGACAATTGAGGAAAATATCGCGATTGTTCCAGAAATGAAAAAATGGGAAAAGGAAAAAATCAAGCAACGAATCAATAAGCTATTAGATATGGTTGGTCTAAATCACCAAAAATATGCTGACCGAAAACCTAGTGAATTATCTGGTGGCCAGCAACAAAGAGTAGGTGTTATCCGCGCACTTGCAGCTGATCCAGAAATAATCTTAATGGACGAGCCATTTAGTGCCCTGGATCCAATTAGCCGAGAAAAACTTCAAGATGATATGTTGGATTTAAAGAAAAATCTCCAAAAGACCACTGTATTTGTAACACATGATATGCAAGAAGCTCTAAAACTAGCAGATCGAATCTGCATCATGAAAGAAGGGAAGGTCGTCCAAATTGGCACCCCTCATGAACTTTTGACTAATCCAGCTAATGACTTTGTAAAAGAATTTGTTGGGGATAAATCGAGTGGATGGTCTAGTAATTTACAGTTGGAGGAATTACTAGAACCGATAGGACATAAAGAAGATCAACAAATATTACAGGTAATGGCACCTATCACTACTCCCATACAGGAGTTAGTGGATATGTTAGTAGAGCATGAACAAGTGATAATTGAAAAAGATGGCACACCAATTGGTTCCATTAACCGTAGGTCTGTGATGAAATATTTATCTTCTACTCTACTGCAGAAGGGGTTCTGACAAATGAATGAGCTAACACAAGTATTTCAAGATAGACGAGCTGAATTAGCAAATGCCTTATTGGAACATATTCAATTATCATTTATTGCCCTTTTCTTCGCAGTAATTATTGCGATTCCGATAGGTATTTATATTACGAGACACAAAAAGGTAGCAGAAGGCATAATGGGCATTACATCGGTCATCCAAACGATTCCTTCCTTAGCGCTCTTAGGTATTTTGATTCCTTTATTCGGAATAGGCAGGGTGCCGGCAATCATCGCTCTAGTTGCTTATGCATTACTGCCGATTTTAAGGAATACATACACAGGAATTAAGGAAGTCGATCCTTCTTTAATTGAAGCATCTCTTGCAATGGGAATGAATACAAGAAAAAGACTAATCAAGGTAGAAATCCCTCTTGCCATGCCAGTTATCATGGCGGGAATTCGGACAGCGATGGTTCTTATTGTTGGGACAGCAACGCTTGCTGCTTTAATCGGTGCAGGAGGACTTGGTGATATTATCCTTTTAGGAATTGATCGCAATAATACCAATCTTATTCTCCTAGGAGCGATTCCTGCAGCGATGTTAGCTATATTGTTTGATTATTTATTGAAAAAATTTGAACAGCTTTCTTATAGGAAGGTCTTTATTTCTGTTGGGGTAATCTCTCTTCTATCAATTTTGCTTATTGTGCTACCGCTGATGGGGCATAAGGAAGAAAAAATTATTATTGCTGGAAAACTAGGTTCTGAACCAGAAATCTTAATTAATATGTATAAATTGCTTATTGAGGAAGAAACTGATCTGCAAGTAGAACTGAAACCAGGCTTAGGGAAAACCTCGTTTGTGTTTCAAGCACTTCAATCAGGGAACATTGATATTTACCCAGAGTTTACGGGGACAGCCATTTCTGAATTTCTAAACGAAACGGCAGACAATACAAATCAAAAAGTAGTATATCAACAAGCAAGAGATGGAATGCTAGAACGCTATCAAATGGTTATGCTTGAACCGATGAAGTATAACAATACTTATGCATTAGCAGTGTCAAATGATTTGGCAAAGCAATTTGGTTTAGAAACAATCTCTGATTTAAAAGGAATAGAGAATAATATCCATGCTGGTTTTACATTGGAATTTTCTGATCGGGAAGATGGGTATCAGGGCCTGCAAGCACTCTACGATCTTACCTTTCCAAATCTCGTAACAATGGAACCTAAACTGCGTTATGTAGCAGTTGAATCAGGTGAAATCAATTTAGTTGATGCTTACTCAACAGATAGTGAGTTACAGCAATATCAATTGAAGGTACTGGAAGATGACCAAAATCTTTTTCCACCATACCAAGGGGCACCATTATTGAAAGAAGAAACAGTCGAGGAACACCCTGAGATCGTTGCTGCTTTAAATCAATTAGCTGGAAAAATAACAGATGATGAAATGAGGGCAATGAATTATCAAGTAAATATAGAAGGAAAAAGTCCGAGTACGGTTGCCCAAAGTTTTTTAGAAAAAGCGGGTTTACTTCCTGTATTTAACGAAAAGTAAATACAAAAAAGTAAAAAATAGTAAGTTATACCAGTTTAAATAAAATAATTTAGTGAAAAAAAGATAGCAGGGGGGATATCCCCCCTGCTATCTTTTTTTGGAATGTATTTTTCGTCATTTTCCGCTTAAAGTAATTTATTTTTACAAAAAATAACACGAAAGATATTGATTTTAATGATATTTACAAAACCTTTACAAAGAGACAATAGAATATTTACACTTGGGATTTATCATACTAATTAGACAAGATACGACATAGACAAGTTGCTATTTTTTTGGAGGTAAAACATGGTCATAATAAAAAAACTAAAAATGGTACTCATGTTTCTGTCTATACTCGCACTATTATCAGCATGTGCAAGTAATTCAGAATCGGAACAAACAAATGACAATAAATCGCCGATATCAATTTCAGGATCTACTTCTGTCGGACCACTTGCTGAGAAATTAGCAGCAAAATATCATGAACACGATAATATAAAAATTGAAATAAATCAAATTGGTTCTTCCGCAGGTATTGCAAATGCGATGAGTGGAGTTTCTGAACTCGGGATGTCTTCACGTGACTTAAAAGAAGAAGAACAAGGGAATTTAAAGGAAGTAGTCATTGCTTATGATGGAATTGTAGTAGTGACACATCCAAGTAATAAAGTGAAAGAGTTAACCTTAGAGCAAGTCAAACAAATATTCACTGGTGAAATAACGAATTGGCGTCAACTTGGAGGAGCTGACATGGAGATTGTGGTTGTCTCTCGTGAGGATGGATCTGGTTCACGTGATGCTTTCCAAGAGATTGTAGGCTATGGATCCGGAGAATTAATTAGAAATGCAATTATAGCAAGTGGGAACGGAAATATTAAAACGACAGTTGCAAATAATAAACATGCAGTAGGATTCATTTCCTTTGAATACATCGATGATGCTATCTCGACAATCAATATTGATGGTGTTGAGGCTACTGCTGAAAATGTATTAGAGCAAAAATATAAGTTGTCAAGACCGTTTCTGTTTGTATATAAAGATGGGAATTTAACGGCGAATGGCCAGAAATTCATCGATTTTATTCTAAGTGATGAGGGTCAAAAGATTGCCGCAGAAGCAGGCGCAATTCCTATTAAGTAAAACCAAAATCTTTAGAAGTAATCTTGGAGGAAAATAGAGTGTCTATTCAAACAACCGAAAAGCAAGCCTCAGAAATGGGCAAGGCAAATAAAAGGAAGTATATGTTTGAGAAGGTCTCAGCAAGAGTTTTCATGCTTTGTGCCCTTCTTTCCGTAATAAGCTTAGTATTAATTATTGGATTCGTATTTTATAAAGGGACACATCCTTTTGTGGCTGAGGGTTATAGTTTTTTTGATTTTATCTTTGGAGTAGACTGGGTACCTAGTGAAGGAGAATTTGGGATTTGGCCGATGATTGTCGCATCCCTTTATGCAACCATTGGAGCACTTGTTATTGGCGTTCCAATTGGACTATTTACCGCGATCTTTTTAGCAGAAATAGCATCAAAAAGAATCGCAAAAATCGTTTCACCAGCCATTCAGCTTTTAGCTGGAATCCCATCTGTTTTATATGGTGTTTTTGGACTAGCAATTATCGTTCCATTTTTGCAAAATACATTCGGTTTAGTAAAGGGTCAAAGTTTATTCGCAGTTATTCTAGTGTTAGCAATTATGATGTTACCAACAATTGTAACAGTAGCAGAGACAGCGATTCGCGCTGTACCAAGAACGTATAGAGAAGGATCCCTTGCCCTAGGAGTATCGGAAATCGGAACTATTTTTAAAGTTGTTGTTCCTGCAGCAAAATCAGGTATTATGACAGCAATTGTATTAGGATTAGGTAGGGCAATCGGAGAAACAATGGCAGTTATTTTAGTTGCAGGGAACAGTTTAATTGTGCCTACAAGCTTAACAGATAGTGTTCGTCCACTAACGACAAATATTGCCTTAGAAATGGGTTATGCTGCCGGCACACATCAAGAAATGCTATTTGCAACTGGGATTGTCTTATTCTCATTCATTTTAATATTGAATTTTGTTTTAGCGAAAATTAGTTCGAAGGGTGGCAAATAAGATGAGACAATGGAAAGATAACTTGTTACGTGGACTTCTTTGGTTTTCTGCTTTCTTATCAGTTGCCGTCCTTGTTATGATTGTTGGTTATATTTTTTATAAAGGATTTCGCTTAATTAACTTTGATTTTATTTTCGGCGATTATTCCCCAACGGGTGGCGGCGGAATTTGGCCAATGATTGTTACAACTATCTATACAATTGTAATTTCCTTAATCATTGCAACTCCAATTGGAATATTAGCGGCTGTTTATTTACAAGAGTATGCGAAACAAGGCCGACTAGTAAGAGTGATACGATTTGCAACAGAAAGCTTAACAGGTATTCCCTCGATTATTTACGGTTTATTTGGGGCAGTATTTTTTGTAACAACATTAAAATTGGGCATGTCTATTTTAGCAGCTTCTTTAACGTTAACGATTATCGTACTACCTGTTATTATTCGAACAACAGAGGAATCTTTAAAAACAGTTCCTCCAACCTATCGAGAGGGATCTTTAGCCCTTGGTACAACGAGATTACAAACATTATATAAAGTTATTTTACCTAGTGCGATGCCTGGGATATTATCAGGAATTATCCTTTCAATCGGAAGAATTGTTGGAGAGTCTGCCGCGATTTTCTTAACTGCAGGTACAGTTGCTGCAATGCCAGAGGGCTTGCTGTCATCTGCTCGAACATTAACTGTTCATTCCTTTTTAGTAACGCAAGAGTCTGGAGATATTGAACTAGCTGCTGCAGTCGGTATTGTCTTGATCGTAATAATTCTTGCTATAAACCTTATTGCAACATATATTTCAAAAAAATTAAACAAGGCAGACTACTAATTTATAAGGGGTATGTTTATGACTACAACAGTAAAGCAAAAAAGTCAAAAGAAAACCGGAAAAGCATTTTTACAGGTAGGTCAAGAAGGTACACCTGGAACATCGAAAATTAGTGTTACTGATTTAAATTTATTTTACGGAGAAAAACAAGCATTGTTTGGAGTATCTCTTGATATTGAAGAAAAAAAAGTAACGGCTTTAATTGGACCTTCCGGTTGCGGTAAATCAACTTTTCTAAGAACGCTAAATCGTATGAATGATTTAATTGATGGCGTAAAAATTGCAGGAGATATCGTCATTGATGGGGAAAATATATATGCATCAAATGATGTTATAAAGTTACGCACAAGAGTAGGAATGGTTTTTCAAAAGCCTAATTTATTCCCGATGAGTATTTTTGATAATGTAGCTTACGGACCAAGAATGCAAGGAATCAAAAATAAAAAGGAATTAAATAAAATTGTAGAAGAGAGCTTACGTGGCGCAGCTATTTGGGAGGAAGTAAAAGACCGTTTAAAAACATCTGCACTTGGTTTATCAGGTGGACAGCAGCAACGTGTTTGTATTGCTCGCGCTATTGCAATGAAACCAGATGTTATTTTAATGGATGAGCCAACTTCTGCATTAGATCCCATTTCTACTTTAAAAGTAGAAGAGCTTATTACAAAAATGAAAACAGATTATACAATTGTTATTGTTACACATAACATGCAACAAGCAGCAAGAATCTCCGATAAGACAGCCTTTTTCTTAAACGGAGAAGTGGTTGAATACGATGAAACGAATAAGATTTTTTCTACACCAAGAGATCAGCGCACCGAAGATTATGTAACAGGTCGCTTTGGATAATAGGAGGAGCAAATGGTCATTCGTGAAAACTTTGAAAAGAAGCTAGAAGAGTTAAAAGGAAAAATTTCAGAAATGGGTGAAATGTCAATTGCTTCTTTGGAAGAGGCTTTTGATGCATTAAAAACGCAAGATGTAGAAATTGCTTTAAATGTAATAGAGGAAGATACAGACATTGACAATCTCGAATCGGAAATTAATCATTTTGCGATTTGGTTAATGGCAAAAGAGCAACCAGTTGCAAGAGATTTACGCGTAGTAATTGGTGTAATTAAAATCTCCTCAGAAATCGAACGAGTTGCAGATTTTGCTGTAAACATTGCAAAAGCAACGATTAAAATCGGAAAAACGCCTTCTCTTTTAGACATTACACAACTAGAGAGAATGAAGGAACTATCCATCGAAATGTTGAAAAAAGCAATAAAATCTTTCATAGAGGAAGATATCGTACTTGCAAAAGAAATAAGCAAGTTAGAAGATCAAGTGGATGATTACTACTTGGAAACATATAAGAAACTTACGGCATACTTAAGTGAGCATCCAGAAGAAACAAATCAACTTGTTCAATTATTATTTATCAATCGTTATCTGGAAAGAACAGCAGACCATATAACCAATATGGCGGAAAGCACCGGTTATTTGATTAAAGGGAAGATCTACGATTTTAATTCCTAATAGAAACGCTTTGATAAATCTTTAAATAAAGTAAGATATAGGATCTTATCCGAGATTGTAAACAAGGTTCAAAGTATAAGTATAAAGCTCAAAAGGTTTGTTGATTTATTGCTTTAGGACAGGATACTATGTGTGAAATAAATAACTGTATCGACATATTTATTGTTAGCAAGAGGCTGGGACAAAACAAAATATATAGTGGGTAAAGACGAACAATCTCTCATTTATTAGCGAAACCAATAAGTTTCCTAATTCTTTTCAAAAGAAAATAAAATTAGTAGGAAAAACGGAGCAGACTGAATACACGTAGACTCCTATGGGAGCTGCGAGAAAGTCCAAGAACCCGCAGGAACGAAGTGACGAGGAGGCTTGGCGCTCGCCCCATGGAAAGCGAAGTGTATTCAGTCTGCGGGTAATAACCACAAATTTTCTTTCTTGAAATTAATAAAAAACCCAAACAATTATACGGAAGTTTTATCAACATCTACGTATAATTGTTCGGATTTATCCTTGGCTGGAATACTTATGTCCGAGCCTTTAATTTCTGTATGCATATAATTTAGCCAATTTTTGAATCATTCTTTGCTAAAGGAAATTGTCTTCACTTGATTCGATTGGATATTTACTTCTACTTGATTTTGTTTTACTGGAAGATCTTCTATGGTCTTTTCGTTTAGGTTTGTTAAATAAGCATGGCTAACTTTTGAGTTGAAGTCAACTATTGCTGTTTCGTCTGCTTCTGTTGGATTGTACATTCTTAATATGAAGCTGTTTTCTTTTTCTGCTTTTTTTAAAGTACTGAGGACCATGTTTGGTTTTACTTCTTTAAAGAGACTGAACTCTAACGGTACCTTTTTATCCGACTTATTAAGTTTCATAGCATCATATGGAATTTTATTATAGGTTGTAATTGGCGTTAAATATTCTTTTGCAATACGAGCAGCGTTTGATAATACTGAATGAGTTGCAATAGCGAAATCTAACGTTAGTATACCAAGCATTTGTGAATCCGGCGTCGGTAGTTTAATACCAGATGGGCGCCCCGGTCTGCGTACCATTTCCTCTTTCCCAAGAAATCCGATACTTCTAAACAGAGTAATAGCAATGGTGTTATAGTGATCTCCAATTATTTCGTATTCTCTAGTGCTATTAGTAAGAACACTGACACTATAATCTCTATCCTTAAGGCTTACGAAGCTTAGAAATGGAAAGATAGAATCTGGGCGTTCATCCCAATTTTCTTTTTTCCATAAATGCATCGCTGGATCAAAAACTTCCCGGTTAATCGTACCAAATTGATTATCGGCAAATGAAAAGGCTGATGCAATATTTGTTGGAATCAAAGCACGTAGTCGATGATCTTTTGCATGGTTATTTATTTCAAACCTTAATTCTATTACTGGCTTAGTGTTAGAAATTGTTGCAGTAATATGAATATCGATTGTACTATTAAGAGCTTGTGCTTTACGGTTTTCTAAGTTTTCTGGAACAGCCATTGTGTACTGTATGTCAATGGAGGAACCATACTTGTTCTGTTTGATTTCTGTTATTGCTTTTACATCCTTACTATAGAGAAGCGCTTCATCTTTTAATGGAGAGAAATCATATTCATCCCCGTCATCTCCACCATTTTCTAAGAGTAAAACTTGATCAAAATGCTGATTTAATTTTTTATCAAAAATATTTAAGGTTCCATTTTCGTTTACTGTAATTTCGTAGAATTCTGTATCTACTTTATTTGTTGATAACAGAGTATCTTGAGCATTTTCTTGGCTTTCAACAACAAAAAATGTTTTATATCCCATTGCAGGTATAGTGTCTTGAAATTGAATCGTGTACTTGAAAAAGGGATCATAATTTCCATAATGAACAATTTGACGATCGATTAAGCCAGGATCAATAATTTCATTTCCGATAATTTCATAATCTAATTTCTTTCCGTTTATATCCAAAAGTTTGAATGATTTTAATTTGGTTATCACACTTGTTGTTACTGTCTCTTTCCGATCATATGGCAGTAAGTTAAAGGCAGTTAAGCGGTCATATTGTTTTTCCGTATCCATGGAATCCACCATTTTTCTTTTATAGAATTGAATAAGCTGGTCGACTCTTTCTTCAGCGAGAAAGAAACGGTTGCTGATTTCCCGATGGACTTTGTCTGAACAGCAGCAGCCAATACTATCATGAGCATGATTCTTCATTATTTCTTTCCAAATGAGTTCAATTAAGCCGTGATGATATTCAAAGCCTAGGTTGTATGCAAGGGAAGCCATTGGCTCGAGAATATTGGTAATTTTATTCTCAATTCTTGTGTTTGCTGCCTTTATATCCATACGTGTGGAATAAATACTTCGATGAACACGAGCGTATTTACCATCTAAGAATTCTCCTTGCAGGGTTGGAAAGTCTTTATGTTTTTCCAGTTCGGCAAAGACATTTTCATATTTGCTTAAGAAAAATTCGCGGTCAGGATATAACTGATGAAGTTTTTCTATAATGGTAAATATATTCTTCTGAATTGGCATTTGGTCATGACCATTCGGCAGAATAATATGATTCGTATTTGCTCCTGCATCGAGTACCGTAAAATATTTATCCATTCGGTTCTGAAGTGTAGCATTATCTTCTGGTAAGTATTTTCCGATCGCGTATCCAAGTGGAAATAATTGAACAAGTACTTTTGATCCATCATTTGTTTTCCAGTAAAATTCAGTTTTATCTGTGCCATGACGTTCAGAAGTACCACGCCAAAAAATGGAATATTTAATATCGAATCCATTTAAAATCATCGGCATTTGTGCGGATTGACCAAATGAATCTGGAAGATAGCCAATTTGCATATGATCTCCGAATTTTTCACAATCCTTCATACCGTATAATAAATTTCGTACAATGGATTCTCCACCGACGACCATCTCGTCAGTCTGTGTATACCAAGGACCTATGATTAGTCGGCCCTCTTGTACTAATTTTTTGACTCGTTCTTCGTTTTCTGGTTTAACGGCGAAATAGTCTTCTAAAATAGAGGTCTGACCATCTAACACATAGTAAGGATAGTCTGGATTAGTTTCTAGCATTTTCATGATTTCTTCCATATTATTAACAAGTAGTATTCTCGATTCCTCCGTTGTAAAATACCACTCTCTATCCCAGTGCATATGCGGTACAATATGAACATTTTTCATTCTTTTCTCTCCAGTCTTAAGTTGACATTTTTTAGGGTGGTCAATGTAAGTTTTTCAAATGGTATTTGTTTAACTTTATATTACGAGGCTGATTTTTGTGCTAACAGCCTATATTTTTTTCGCTAATTTATTTTTGCGGGTCATTATTAACAGAAGCATGGATATGGCAGCGCCAATAATAGCTGCTCCTAGCCAAATACTTGCAGCGGCTAATAAAGATGGTCCTTGTACTAATGCAAGTGAAAAAATCCCAGCTCCAGGTACACTAAGTCCGATGTCAAAATATGCGACAATAGCGCCTGTAACAGCTGAACCCGCGATAAGGGAAGGAATGACACGAAGCGGATCATTAATCATAAACGGAATCGCACCTTCTGTAATCCCAGCTAATCCAAGTAACCATGTTTGTTTTCCTACTTCTTGTTCTTGCTTTGTAAAATATTTTTTTCCAAATATTGTGGCACCTGTTACGGAAAAGGCAGAGACCATTTTAACTGATGCAAATGCTGCATATGGAACAATATTTCCACTTGCCATTGCACCAATACAGAATGTATAAGCTGCTTTGTTAATTGGACCACCAAGATCAAAGGATACCATTGCGCCAATTATCGCTCCTAAAATAATGGCATTTGTTCCGGTCATTCCATCAAGCCAGTTGATCAATCCTTCGTTAAGGAATCTCAACGGTTCGCCGATGACGAATAACATGATCGAGCCGACTACTAAGGTACCTATTACTGGATAGAACCAAAAGCTAACAAAACCAGCAAATGTACCGGTTGGTTTTACTTTTTTCTTCAAAAATTTTAAGAAAAAGCCTGCCAATAATCCACCCAGCATACCACCTAGGAATCCGCTTCCAATTAAATTGGCGGCAACACCTGCTGCAAAGCCAGGCCCTAATGCTGGTTTATCTGCGATGGAGTAAGCCATATATGCTGCTAAAATTGGCACCATTAATTGACCTAAAAGACCTCCGCCGAGCTGTCTTAACAGCCATAACCAGGAGCCTTCTTCATTGTATAAATCCTGAAGACCAAAAGCTTGAGAAAGGAAAACAGCTACAGCTAGTGTCATTCCTCCAGCAACGATAACCGGAATAATATAAGAAATTCCTGTTAATAAGGAGTCTTTAACTTCAGTTTTAAATGACTTTCCTTCTACGTCATCATCAAGACTATCATCAGCTTCTACATATTCTGATTTTGGTGAACCCTCTGCTTTTTGTAACGCTTGTTGTAAAATATCTTTAGCATTCCGAAGAGGTGCAGCTACTGAGGTTTTCACTTTTGGTAAATGTTTAAAACGCTCTTCTTCTTTCACTGCTACATCTACTGCGTATATAATGGCATCAGCTTTTTTTATCAGTGACTTTGTATGGCGGTCTTCCACTCCGTTAGCACCTTGCTTTTCAACAAAAACCTCTACGCCCATTTCCTTTCCTGTTTTTATAAGAGCTTCAGCAGCCATGTAGGTATGAGCAATACCTGCAGGACAAGCGGTAATCGCAAGGATAGTTTTATCGAGGGCTGGAATGTTACTTGTATTAGAAATTTGCTTATTTAGCAAAACATCATCAAGACGGTCATATAGCTCCTCTTTTGTAAATGAGTGCAATAAATGTTTTTTGTAATCTTCATTGGACAGCCTAGTGATTAACTCGGATAATAAACTAAGGTGAGTAGAACCTCCTTCTTCTTTTGGAATAGCTAATAAGAATACTAGCTCTACTTCATTATCAGGATCCACGCTTTCCCATGTAGAAATCGGTTTGTTTAGTGTAGCCACAGCAAAAGCTGCTTCTTTAACAGTTGAGGATTTCCCATGAGGAATAGCTAATCCTCCTTCAAATCCAGTAGGAGAGAGAGCTTCTCTTTCCATTACATCTTTTAAAAATTCAGCCTCAGAGTGGATTTTTCCCTCTTCTGCCAGTTGATGAATTAAGTACTTTATAATTTCCTCTTTGGTATTAAATGATTTTTTAATATGAATTAAATTGGGTGAGGTTAAAGTTTTTAATAGCATCATTGGAACCCCTTTCATTTATGAATGAATGACTATAGGGCTATCTTAGCAAAAAAAATGAGGCTGGGACAAAAAGTCTCTTTAGTAGAAAAAAGGTGAAATCGCCAGTGGCGATTTCACCTTTTTTCACTTATTTTAAGAGATTGGTTGGCAAGATATTACCTCCTTGCCGCATATTTT
>Ga0209463_1001848_pt1 | contig 12275 bp, 10 predicted proteins | sample AgamicMgSfrz_FD_187169 | JGI IMG/M metagenome (GOLD analysis project Ga0209463, IMG submission 187169) | Agave microbial communities from Guanajuato, Mexico - Mg.Sf.rz (SPAdes) (version 2) | ecosystem: Host-associated > Plants > Phyllosphere > Phylloplane/Leaf | place: Guanajuato, Mexico... | reverse complement strand
GTATACACCAATGTTTCGCTAAATAATTACGAAACATTGGAGGAATGAACATGTTAAAATCATACCGAGCTGTGCTCGTTAGTTTATCATTATTACTTGTTTTTGTTTTATCTGGTTGCAGTAATGCGGCCCCAATTGATGCACATAGTACTGGGATTTGGGATCATTATTTCGTATATCCAATCTCGTATATGATTCAATTTGTTGCTCATCATATACCGAGTGGAAGCTTCGGGATTGCCATCATTATTATGACGCTCGTTATTCGTTCAGCAATGATTCCATTAGCTGTTTCGCAATATCGTGGCCAAGCGAAAATGAAAAAAATGCAACCTGAATTACAGAAGCTAAAGAAAAAACACGGTGATGTAAGCAAAGACCTTGAAAAACAAAAACAGTATCAAAAAGAAATGTCAGAACTAATGAAATCAGGCGGTTGGAATCCACTTGCTGGTTGCTGGCCACTATTAATACAAATGCCGATTTTCTCTGCTTTGTATTATGCGATTAGCCGAACAGAAGAGATTCGCACATCTTCATTTTTATGGGTGAACTTAGGACATGCAGATCCTTATCATATATTACCGATTATTGCAGCGCTAACGACATTTATTCAAATGAAAGTTTTCCAATCAAATAGTACGCCTGGAGAACAAGTACAAATGCTAAAAATACAGCAAATTATGATGCCGGCAATGATTCTATTTATGGGATTTGCGGCGCCATCCGGACTTGTGTTGTACTGGATAACAGGTAACTTATTTACAATGATGCAAACAATTGTATTAAGAAAAGTAATGGAACGTGAAGAGTTACAATTACAAGATGCATAGAGAAACACCGCTCGTGATGAGCGGTGTTTTTTTGTTAAGGTGTTAAGGAAATTTTAAGAAACCAACATTATGATAGGCATTGTATACGGAAGTGTACATGCTTTAGAACAATGAAGGAGGAAATTTCCTATGAAGAAGAAAACAGTTGGATATTTAGCGATTGCAGGTGCTTTATCATTCGGAATCATTGGAGGAGTCGGTATTCCGGCATTCGCGGCAACGAATACCCCAGCAACTGAACAAGCTACAAAAACGGTGAAAAAAGATTTAGATGACGCTACAAAACAAAAAGTAAAAACAATTATGAACGATACAAAGAAACAGTTAGAGGAACTTGGTGTAAAGCTTCCTGAGAAAGAGCAACGTAAAGAAATGTTTGTGGGATTAGATGAAGCAACAAAAGAGAAAGCGAAGTCGATTTTAGAGCAAGAAAATTCTGGTAAATTAACAAGAGAACAAGCAAAAGAAGAATTAACAAAACTAGGATTAAAGTTGCCGGAAAAGGGTAAACACAAAGAAATGTTTGCGGGATTAGATGAACAAACGAAAGAAAAAGCGAAATCCATTTTAGAGCAAGAGAAGTCTGGGAAATTAACACGTGAACAAGCGCAAGAGGAATTAACGAAACTAGGTGTGAAATTCCCAGAGAAAGGTAAGCGTAAAGATATGCTTGCTAATTTAGATGAACAGACGAAAGAAAAAGTGAAGTCAATTTTTGAACAAGAAAAATCCGGAAAATTAACGCATGATCAAGCAGAAGAAGAATTAACGAAGTTAGGCGTGAAACTCCCAGAGAAAAAGAAGCATGAAGATATATTTGCAGGATTAGATGAGGCAACAAAAACAAAAGCAAAAGCGATTTTAGACAATGAAAAGAAACAATTAGAGGCATTGAATGTTGATTTACCGAACCATAAGTTTTTTATGAAAAAAGATGAAAAATAATTGAATTACGTAGCTTTCGTGTGGGCAACCGGAAGGTACAGGCGTGAGGGGGCTTTCTTTTGAAAGACCTCCTTTTACTGTTGGCGTTTTTTGTTGGTAAATCGATATATTTGAAAAATCGCTGATATAATTTGAGTTGTGGTCGATATATTTTGAAAATCGCTGATATAATTTTTACAGCTACACTGCTCCAAAGATACGGGGGAGTTAGAGAAATATTACAGCTTCTGTTATAATATAAGAAGAGAAATATTTCCTATGTTATATAAAAAAATATATTGATTTTTTCTAACAATTCAATATAATGAACAATAACTACAAAATTCGACATCAAGAAGTGATGATGAGGACACGATCAATTTTTTACGATTCTCAGAGAGGGAAGCCTTTGGCTGTGAGCTTCCTAATACGGAAAAATGGATTACCACCTCTGAACTGCAGCAGTGAACGAACATCTAGTAATTGCTTGCCGGCAAAAACCGTTATTTGGACTTGAGAAATTGGTGAAGTGTGTTACTTTACGAATTGAAACAAGGGTGGAACCACGAATACAGCACTCGTCCCTTTTTTAGGGAGGAGTGTTTTTTTATTTCATTTTTGCATCACACTAGGATTGGAAGGAGGATACGCAGCATGCATCATGATGAGAAAAACAAAATTGGTTTAACGGTAGCACTTTCTATCGTAGTAGGAACGATTATTGGATCTGGTGTGTTTATGAAACCAGGGAGCGTATTAGATTACTCAGGGAGTTCTAATATGGCCATTCTTGCTTGGGTAATTGGTGGTCTGTTGACGTTAGCGAGTGGTTTAACAGTAGCTGAAATTGGAGCGCAAATCCCGAAAAATGGTGGGTTGTATACGTATTTAGAGGAGATTTACGGAAGTTTTTGGGGATATTTATCAGGCTGGATGCAAACGATTGTGTATGGACCAGCTATTATTGGAACATTAGGGTTGTACTTTAGTTCTTTAATGATTAATTTTTTCTATTTAGATAAAGTATGGAATTTACCAATCGCAATTGGAACAGTTGTGTTCCTTGGCGTTGTAAATAGTATGGGAACAAAATACGGAGGTATCGTCCAAACGGTTACGACAATTGGGAAGATGATTCCAATCGTATTAATTGTTGTGTTGGGTTTTTGGAAAGGAAATAGCGATATCTTTAACGTAGTTGTACCGATATCAGAAAATCAAAGTATCGGGATGGCAATTTTAGCAACGTTATTTGCTTATGACGGCTGGATTTTACTCGCTTCGATTGGCGGAGAAATGAAGAATCCAACAAAGTTATTACCGAAAGCAATGACAGTTGGGATTTTAATTGTAACGGCTGCTTACGTGTTAATTAACTTAGCTTTATTAAATGTATTACCAGCAACGCAAATTGTAGAACTTGGAGAAAATGCAACAGCGACAGCTGCGGGCATGCTACTTGGAGAATATGGTGGGAAAATTATTAGTATCGGTATTATCGTTTCTATTTTCGGTTGTTTAAATGGAAAGATTTTAACGTTCCCACGTATCCCGATGTCGATGGCAGAACGTGGACAACTCCCATTTGCTAAGTTTATTGCAAAGGAAAGTCCAAGATTTAAAACACCAGCAAATGCGATTACTGTTGAAATCATTTTAGGAATTATTTTAATGATTATTAGTGATCCGAATAAGCTATCTGAGATTTCCGTATTCATTATTTATATTTTCTATGTAATGACGTTTATTGGTGTCTTCATTTTAAGAAAACGTAATAAGAATAAAGAGCGTGCATACAGTGTACCGTTATTCCCAATCGTACCAATCGTCGCGATTTTAGGTTCGTTCTTTGTAATTGGTAGTGCGATTATTAATGATCCGGTAAGTTGTTTCTTATCCATTGGAATGGTATTTACTGGACTTCCGGTATATTGGTATTTAAATAAGAAGAATAAAAATGAAGTGTCATGATTGAAGGGTAGGCGTATAATACGCCTACCTTTTTTACTGTAAAAAAATTGTACTTGTATTCAATTTCTATTTTGGTTACTATAGTCGTAGTAACTAAAATAGAAAGCGTGGGGAAAGACTTGAATTTTCGTGTGTACATTTTAGCTATCGCGGCTTTCGTAGTCGGAACGGTTGAGCTAATTATAGGAGGAACGCTTGATTTAGTTGCCAATGATTTAGGAGTATCTATTAGTGCAGCTGGTCAGCTTATAACAATATTTTCAGTAGTATTTGCTTTATCAGGTCCGGTTTTATTAGCGTTAACAGGGAAGTTTGAGAGAAAAAGATTATATGTTGGGGCATTATCAATTTTCTTAATCGGAAATATCATTTCAGCATTTAGCGTGAATTATGGAATGTTAATGTTCTCAAGGGTTGTTTGTGCAGCGAGTGGTTCGCTTATTATTGCACTGTCAGTAACACTTGCTTCTAGCGTTGTAGAACCGCATTTTCGTGCGCGAGCAATTGGAATCATTTTTATGGGGATCAGTGGATCGCTCGTACTTGGAGTACCGCTTGGTCTTGTACTCGGAAATGCATATGGATGGCGTGCACCATTTGTACTCATTTCGATCTTAACAGTTATGGCAATTTCTTGTATTTCATTATTCTTAACGAAAGTACCACCGACATCAGTGTTATCGATAAGAGAGCAAATTGCTACGTTAAAAGATAAGAAAATTGTCAGTGCACAGTTAACATCATTTTTATTTTTAACGGGTCATTTAACGCTATATGCATATTTAACACCATTTTTAAAAGATGTGATGCATGTGGAAGCGAATTGGATTAGTGTATTTTACTTCATTTTCGGAATTGCGGCGGTACTTGGAGGTGGCCTAGGGGGCTTTCTTGCTGATAAATGGGGATCGAAGAAAAGTATTATTTCCATCATTATCGTATTTGCATGTGCGATCTTCCTATTGCCATTAATGACATTCTCATTCCCGCTTTTCATTATTATGATGGGACTTTGGAGTATGCTGAGCTGGGCTATTTCGCCAGCACAACAAAATTATTTAATTGAAATTGCACCAGAATCAGCTGGTATTCAGCAAAGTTTAAATAACTCTGCTCTTCACTTAGGGATCGCACTCGGTTCAACAGTAGGTGGAGTTGTTATTGAAAAATCATCTGTTATATACAATGCTTGGGTAGGTGGCGGCTTTATTATATTAGCGCTGCTTTGTGCAATTTTTTCGATTACGAGAGGACGTTCTACTCAGTTTGCGAAGGAAGAATCTATCGTTTGATAGGTTCTTTTTTATTTGTAAAAAATGGAAGGTTTTAGTGGAAAGGTGGAGAATTTGTATGTAGCGAGGTGATGGGTATGTATACGAATTTTTCAATTATTGGTCTTCTAATTTCAATGCTTCCGTTGTTTCTTATTATTCTTGCACTTAGATGGGTTCGTTTCATCTATCAAAATTCAGAGAAACAAGTGGAGCAGAATGAGAAAATCATTGAACTTTTGATGGAGATAAAGGAAAAAGATAAGTAATATGTATTCGTTTGAAATTTGTTTCTCGTAAGTTAATAAGGCACTTATAAAGTGCCTTATTATTATTTTTGAAAATGTAAAACATGTGATATTCATTTGTCAATAGCAGCATGAGAACAAATAATTTTAAAGTTGCTTATTACTTTGGAACTTTCTCAACAATTCGACAAGATACTACAAAAAAACCACCTATTCTCTTTTTTTCACTATAAGTACAATGAAACAGTAAGATTGCTTCATGTAGAAATTTATATATGGTGGTGGAGAGAATGAAACGAAAGATGGTAGGAAAATGGTTTAGTTTTTTAAGTGCTCTTATTATTTTATTAGGAATTGCAATGCCACAAGTAAAGGCAGAAGTAATGAACAGAGAAACATATAAGATGGATTGGAGCTATAGTAATTCGAAACAGCGTGACATAAAGACCGAAATAATTAAAACGGCTTCGGGTAGTATTGGGTATTGTTTAACGCCTGATTTACGTTCACCCAATGGGGATGATTTGCCTGAGATGGGGAAAACATCTGATGCCGTATATCGTATTTTATTAAATGGATATCCTCAAAAAAGTCCATCTGAATTAGGTGTAGCGACAACGGAAGAAGCGCATTATGCTACACAATTAGCAGTATGGATTGCAGCGAATGAATTAACGGAAGAAGATTTAGTTGCAAAAAATGAACGAGTACATAATCTTATGAAGCGTTTAGTAGAGGCTTCAAAAAAAGAAACTGGATCACAAGATGTATTCTTTAAAGTTAATCCTGTAGACACACAAACTGCTACACAAAAAGGAGAGTATTTAGAAACAGGATTTTATGCGATTCAAACGAATTCAGTTTCTGGCTCTTATACAATTCTTCCTGAAGGTGCTCCTAAAGGGATTCGAATTGTAAATGAACAAGAGGAAGAGAAAACTACATTATCAATTAACGAAAAATTCAGAATCTTAATCCCTAAAGATACGAGTAGTGGTAATTTTAAAATGAAAGTGAAGTCTACTTTAACAAATTTACAAGCAATAGCTTTTAAAGGATCAGAAAAGGTTCAAAATACAACGGTATTGTTACAAAGAAATAGTGAGAAAATCAGTACAGATTTAGTTGTAAATTGGGAATCAGTAGGCTCTTTAAAGATTATGAAATTAGGAGAAAAAAAGGAATTATTAAAAGGAGCGGTGTTTGAAGTTTCTAATGAAAACTTTAAACAAAATGTTACGACTAATGATAAGGGGGTTGCGGAGTTAGGTAATCTTCCAATCGGTATATATAGCGTCAAAGAAATTCAAGCGCCAGCTGGATATGTGTTAGACGGAAGTGTTAAAAAAATTGAAGTGAAAACTGGTGAAACTGCTGTATTAGAGTTGAAAAATGAAAATATAAAAGGTGAATTAGAAATAACGAAAGTAGATGTAGCGGATGGGAATACGAAACTGCCGAACACAGAATTTACAATCTACAACGAACAAGGGAAAGAAGTAGTAAAAGGAAAAACGGATGAAAAAGGTGTAGCGAAATTTAAACTACCATACGGAAAGTACACGTATAAAGAAACGATAGCACCGAATGGATATGTAATAAATGAAGAGACGTTCGCATTTGAAATAAAAGAGAATGGAGAAATTATTAAACATATCGTTCAAGATAAGAAGGTGGAAGGTGAGTTAGAAATAACGAAAGTAGATGTAGCAGATGGGAATACGAAACTGCCAAATGCAGAATTTACAATCTACAACGAACAGGGAAAAGAAGTAGTAAAAGGAAAAACGGATGAAAAAGGTGTAGCGAAATTTAAACTACCATACGGAAAATACACGTATAAAGAAACAATAGCGCCGAATGGATATGTAATAAATGAAGAGACGTTCGCATTTGAAATAAAAGAGAATGGAGAAATTATTAAACATATCGTTCAAGATAAGAAGGTAGAAGGTGAGTTAGAAATAACGAAAGTAGATGTAGCAGATGGGAATACGAAACTGCCAAATACAGAATTTACAATCTACAACGAACAAGGAAAAGAAGTAGTAAAAGGGAAAACGGATGAAAAAGGTATAGCGAAATTCAAATTACCATACGGAAAGTACACGTATAAAGAAACAATAGCGCCGAATGGATATGTAATAAATGAAGAGACATTCGCATTTGAAATAAAAAAGGATGGAGAAATTATTAAACATATTGTGAAAAATAAGAAAGAAGAAAAGGCATCGCTTCCTTCTAAGCCAAATAAGCCAACACCGAATGAAGAAGTGAAACCTGCCACTGATGTGAAGCCAATGCAACAACCAAATACTCATAATGAAGTGCGTTTACCAGCTACTGGCGGCGTCGGCAATGAATTTACCGCTTTATTCGTTTTAGGAATTGGTTTTATTATTGCGGGTGCTTATGTGTTAAGGATGAAAAATAGAAAAGAAATGTAGAAAAAAACGCCTTGTAATAGAGGCGTTTTTTTAGTATCTCAACTTCATCAACAAACTCTTAATTTCCTCATCTTCCATAAAGAGATCATGGTGTTTCTGGGTAATCTTCGCAAGTGCAACGTCATGATAGAAAAATTCTGTAAAGAACTTCACGAAAGGTTGTGACATTGTTTTCATTGCTTGCCATGACTCTTGCTCTACACCAGCAAATAAAATTTCACGGTCGTCAACGATGAGTAGTAAGTAGCGCTCTAGCGCGTTAGGCTCTTCAGCTGGGATTAGAAAATGCATGTTTTCTAAGTCTGTTTCTACGTTTCCGACGATAAGGGACTCGGTTTTGACCCCTTGTTTTGCCTTTTCTTCTAATAACGGAAGATATTCTAAAAGAGTATCGTTCCAAGCTGAAATGCGGATCGATTCTTTTGCATTTTCGATGAGTTCTTTACTTTGAACGCGAATAGAAGATTGCATTTTTAAGCTCCATACACGATCATCTGTAAATGATTTTTTCGATATAGTTGTCTCTAATTCTTTAATATTGGATTGAAATTCTGTCGTTAACTTTTCAATTGCTAGCTTGAGTGGTAATGCTGTATACATCTTCTTCTTCTCTGAAACGGAATCCATTACCATTCCTTTATCGATTAGGCGTGCAAGCACTTCATATATTTTGGCTTTTGGAACGCCAGAATGCTTCACAATCGTTGTAGCATCTAATGGCTCGTTGCTTGATACGACAACTTCGTAAGCTTGGCTTTCATATTGTGAGAAACCGAATTTTTGTAACATAGTTCCCTCCGAACGAATGAGATTATATAGTTTAAGGATAATGAACTATTTGTTTTTGCACAAGTAGTAGTAGGTTTTCTACTCAGATTGAGGTGAGAATTAGTTTCAATTTTTTAATTTTATCTATTATACTTAATATAATGATTAATAAGATTTAAATTCAATGCGAAGGGGATGCTTTGGGGGATATGTTAAGAAGTTTACGTTTAAAAATTGCGGTAGTATTTTCGGTACTTATTTCTATGATGTTCGTAATATTGGGTACAGCTATGTATGAATTACAGAAAGAGAAGGAAGTGCGCTCCTTAGACCAGTATTCTCAAAATACGATGGATCTTGTGACAGAGCAACTTACAACATTTGTTCAAAGAACGGATGAAGATATGGGGTATTATGCGAACAGTGAGATGGTTCGTAATATGCTTCAAGACGGAGTTACTCCAGAAGAGGAAGCTTTTTTGACGAAAGAGTTTTCGGAGTATAAAAAGAATCATCCTGGCATTTTAGACTTATATATTGGTACGAAAGATAAAAAAACATTAAGTGCCAATCTTGCTGAAGGTGGACAAGTGCCAGAAGGTTATGATCCAACGACAAGACCTTGGTATAAAGACTCAGAAGCTGATGTGAAGAAGGTTCACTGGGGACAACCTATGTATGAAATTGCTACAGGTAAGCTAAGTGTGGGGGTTTCTAAGGCAATTACAGCTCAAGATGGATCTGTAATAGGTGTTGTTGCAATGGATGTATCGCTCGGAACAATTCAGAAGTTACTTCATAATATTCAATACAATAATGGCGGAGAAATGTTTATTATAAATGATAAAAATATGGCTCTTGTTTACCCAGAGAAAGTCGGGAAAGATGTTTCGAAAGAGCCACTTGTGAAGAGTTTAAATAAAGATGTAACAAAATATGCTGTCACTACATTAAAAGGTGAAGATGTAGTTGCATATAGTCAGTCATTTGATTTGATGAAATGGAAGATAGGAATTTTTTACCCGAAAGAAACGATTGATGGGCTATTAAATAGTACGAGAAATACAGTCATTATAATGGCATGTATTAGCTTATTAGTTGGAATCGCAGCTTCATACTTGTTCTCAAGAAGATTAGCAAGACCGCTGCAACTATTAACGAATCACGTTCAAAAAGTAGCAGAAGGTGATTTGACATTGCAAATGAAAGTGACAAGTAAGGATGAAGTTGGAGAACTGACGAACCATTTTAATCATATGGTTGAGCAAATGAATGAAATGGTAAGTAAAATTAAAAATAGTGTATCAACAGTGCAACAATCAACGAGCAATCTACATTATTTAACGAATGAAACTGTAGCCGCTAGTAGAGAAGTGTCAGGTGCAATGGATGATGTGAGCGGAGGAGCTTCTACGCTTGCTAATAGTGTAGATGAAGTTTCAGAGCAGCTCGAGAATATGGCGCAGTCAGTGGAACAAATGAATAATTCAGTCGGTGACATAAAAGACGTGGCTGGCAAAGCTGAAGAGGCATCTAAGCAAGGCTTAAATACGATGCGTAATTTAGTTCGTACAAGGGGCCAATCATCTTCGATTGTTGTTCACACAGAAGAAGCATCTGGTAAGTTAGAGCAAAGAGTTGGATCGATTCAAAATGTAGTAGAGCTTATAAAAGGTATTTCGGATCAAACCAATTTACTTGCTTTAAATGCTTCAATCGAGGCGGCACGTGCGGGTGAACAAGGTAAAGGCTTTGCTGTCGTTGCTGAAGAGGTTCGGAAATTAGCGGAACAATCAAAAGAAGCAACAGTAGAAATTGCGACGATGATTGGTGATGTACAAGTAGAGGTAAGGCGAGTTGTAGAAGTTGTAAGTAAATTAAAAGATATTGCGGATATACAAAATAATGTTACGACAGAAGCAGAGGCGGAGTTCCGTACAATTATGTCAGTTGTCAATACGATTAGTACTTCAGTGGAACAAATTGTAGAAGAGGTACATAACATTGGTCACGAACAAGGAGAAATTACAGCGGTAATGCATACAATTGCTGGTACGAGTCAAGAAAGTGCAGCTGTTTCGGAAGAAGTAAATGCTGCAACTGAATCACAAGTGAATCATCTAGAAAAGGTAGCTCATACGATGGAAAGCTTGACGGAGCATATGAGAGACTTAGAAAGATTGGTTGAGCAATTTAAAATAGAGGAATAACAAATTAGTAAAATGATGCGTATTTCGGTAAAATAGATAATGGATATATAAGAAGCAATTATAGGAGGAAAACTACTATGGCAATTGTTGACGTATCGATTATTCCAGTAGGAACAGGTAATCCAAGTGTTAGTGAATATGTAGCAGAAGTACAAAAGGTGCTTGAGAAAAATGCAGATCGTGTGAAGTATCAATTAACACCAATGAATACAATTATTGAAGGAGATCTTCCTGTCATTCTAGAAGTAATTCAACAAATGCATGAAGTTCCATATACGAAAGGTGCACAGCGCGTTGCAACAACAATTCGTATCGATGATCGCCGTGATAAAGTAAGCACAATGGAGAAGAAATTAAACTCTGTTCGATCAAAATTATAAGGAAAAGCAGCGATCTTCGCTGCTTTTTTCATATAGGAGGTAGATAAGATGAGTGAAAAGTTTAACGAACAATTTGACGGGTTGTTAGAGAAATACACGGAACTATTACTCGGAGAGAGCAATGAAGAGAGAAAAGAACAGGTACAGAAGTGGGCACTGTATTCTTACATAGCTAAGACGATGCCGGCTTTAGTAAAGCACTGGAATGAGACGTATCCAGATGCGAAAGAAGAGATGGTGAAGCTAATTACGGATATTAAAAAAATGAATGAAGAGAAGAGAAATGAGCAGTGAGAAAACTTGAGGTGAATGTTACCTCAAGTTTTCTTTAATAATATCTTTATATAATTTACATGGAATATAAAGGGTTTTATAAGCATGTCGAATATTTTCGACATGCTTATTTTGTGCCTATTAAACTCTATTTTTCTAAATGTCGAAAAATATTCCCTTCATATTAAGAAGCGAGAATATAGGGTTTTAAATGTTTTTATAGTATTTTATAAATTATCTAAATAATTATTTGTATCCAATAATTTTAAACAATGATATAATTTTGAAGAGGGGTAAAAAACAGATAAATTAAGTCATAGGGGTGAATTACATGGAACAATTAATGCGAAATTCGTTTCTTTTCTTATCTAAAAATAAAGCGCTAACAAAACTGGCTAAAAAGTACGGTTTACGTTTTGGAGCAGGTCGCTTTGTCGCAGGGGAGACGATTGAATTAGCGACAGCAGCTATTAAACAATTGAACAAGCAAGGTCTTTGTGTAACAATCGATTATTTAGGGGAATTCGTTGATAATGAAGCGGAAGCAAATGAAATGGCTAACCAATCGATTGAAGCGATCCGTGCAATTGGAAGAGAAGGTTTGGATTCGCAGCTTTCTTTAAAGATGACTTCTATGGGATTAGATATCTCTGATGAAATCGTAATGAACAATATGCGCCGTATTTTGGAAGCTGCACAAGAAAATGGTGTGTTTGTTACAATTGATATGGAAGATTATACACGCTGCGGGAAGACGATTGATATCTTTAAGCAGTTAAAGTCTGAATACGATAATATTGGTACTGTTATTCAAGCTTACCTGTATCGTACAGAAAAAGATATGGAAGAATTAAATGCTTATAGTCCTAATTTACGTCTTGTAAAAGGAGCTTATAAAGAACCTGAAGAGGTAGCGTTCCCGGATAAGAAAGATGTAGATGATAACTATA
>Ga0209463_1001847_pt1 | contig 12275 bp, 9 predicted proteins | sample AgamicMgSfrz_FD_187169 | JGI IMG/M metagenome (GOLD analysis project Ga0209463, IMG submission 187169) | Agave microbial communities from Guanajuato, Mexico - Mg.Sf.rz (SPAdes) (version 2) | ecosystem: Host-associated > Plants > Phyllosphere > Phylloplane/Leaf | place: Guanajuato, Mexico... | reverse complement strand
GAATGAACAGGTTTTCAGGGATTTGGTGGATTTAATCAACGGATTCAAGCAATATTTTGTAAATCATGGTCAGAACATCTATGAGAATCCGTCTCCTGGCAACAAAGCCGGTGGCATTACGACACTTGAAGAGAAATCGCTGGGCTGTACTCAAAAAGGCGGCCGTTCTTCCGTTGTTGATGTGCTTCGGTATGGAAAACGTGTAACCAAAACCGGTTTAAACATTGTTGAGGCACCCGGCAATGATTTGGTGTCGGTCACGGCATTGTCAGCTGCAGGAGCTCACATTGTACTGTTTACTACGGGAAGGGGGACTCCGTTCGGAGGTCCGGTACCTACTGTCAAGATTGCAACGCAATCGGATCTGGCGAATCGAAAAAAACACTGGATCGACTTCAACGCAGGTCAACTGCTGGAAGGCCGGACGATGGATGACGTGAAAATTCAACTCTTTAGCCAGTTGCTCGACATTGCCTCAGGACGTACTCAGACACTCAGCGAGCAGCATGGGTTTCGAGAAATCGCCATATTTAAAGATGGTGTAATTCTATAAGTTGTACACTCTCAGGCATGGCATGTTCTTACGACTCATTAAAAATCCCGGTAGCCAATACTGATGTGGCCTCCGGGATTTTTGTTCTAAACAGATAGGAATTAAAGTTTAAAGATGATCTGCTTATGCTCGCGGAATGTATCCATGTCACATGGATTCGGTTTAAACGATGCCAAGCGCCTTTTTGATTTTTACCAATCCAGCTTCCGTCGTGTGTTCCACCAGCTTGTCCAGCAAAAGGTCACGTGCTTCTGTGATGCTGCCGTTAAAGGGTTTAATCCCCTGACGGTTCATCCAGTGACCTGCAGTCTCATAGGAAGAACTATTCCAGGCGACCTTGCCTTCCGCGAGACCTTCCTTTTCTTTGGTGCCGCTAATGACAATGGCTGTACTGCTCTGAAGATCCAGAAGTCCTTGATCGAACGCCTTCTTCTCTTCTTTGGCACCAAATCCAGCCTGTGCACGTAAAGCCCGCCCATCGATGCCTTCTTGTTCTTCAATTTGCTCATACAGCTTGAATGCGTCACGGGAGAGCAGCCCGGCGTCATATTGCTCCTGAATGGTTCTGCTGTCAGACAGCAGCCGATGCACCCACGGGAAACATTCACGGGAGATGAGGATGGCTTTCTTTTTGACAAATTTACCGTAGGCAGCAGTGCCATCCTCAGCAAGGCGTGAACGCCACAGCCAGGGATCCAGAGGAGAATCGGTATGCCAATTTTCCTGTGGCGTTAACGAAGAGAGGGAAGGGAAGTCGGGAAAAAGCGGTGCCAGTGGAAGCAATCCAGCAGTCTGTATACGCTGTACAGCTTCTTCATAGGTTACAATCGGCTCAGTAATCATGGTTAAGGCATCTCCTTTTAAGTGGTTGGACAAGAATTAGGGGTAGTACTTTCATACAGTCGGTACACATCCACGGCATGCTGCCTGATCTCGTTCCGGAGTTCCTCAGGTTCAATCACTTCTGCTTCGCGGCCCAGACGATAAAAGAAACGAACAGCCCACTCCCATTGGTCTGCTGGACAAAGGAAGGACAGTTCCCAGAGATCTGGGGCAATTTCCGTCATTTTCTCACCAATGTGCCTGTCTTGTTCAGCCTCGACCATGGCACGGTAGCTTAAACGGGCTTGGATACGAACGGAAGGTCTTTCCATAGGGCGGGGCTGGCTGAGTTCTCGCTCGGCAGCTGTCGTCAACTGTCTGGTTTTTGAAGCATCAATGGGCTCCGCTTCCAAAATCCGGTCCACTCGAAACACGCGCTGTTCCCCATGTTCCGCCGAATATGCATCACAGTACCAAAATCCAGCAGAGGCATAAATGCGAATCGGACGGATCTGAATCCAGCGCTGACGTGCTGCCGACCGATACAGGATACGCAACCAACCTTGTTCTGGAATGCATGCAAGCAGCGGTTCCAGATGATGAAGAATATAGTTGCGCTCCGGGATATAGTGATTCAGCTGTTGGAGCATGGGATCGATTCGAGTCATGACGTCATCCGGAATAATGCCTTTGATTTTATCCATAACCGTCCAGCGTTTCTCTTGAAAAGGTGTATCTGCATAATGGCTGATTCCCTCAAGAGCGAAAATGAGAGTTGCGGCTTCCACCGGATCCAGCTGCAGCGGAGGCAGCACATACCCATCCATAAGCCGAAAGCCACCACCCGGACCAGAAATAGCAATAATCGGCACATTCATCTCGGATAGGGACTGAATATCTCGCAAAATCGTACGGCGGGACACTTCAAACTTGTCTGCCAGTGAATGTGCTGTTTCAAGACCATGCTGTAATGCCATGACGATGGCGGCAAGCCGATTTATTTTATTCATGTCAGCCACTCCGTTTCGAGAGTTAGGCCGCCGGAAAGGATGCGGAGTGCTAAAGCCATTGTAACAGCCGATTAGTGACATCTTGGGTGTCACCAATAATATGTACGAATTATTTTTTGCTGTGTAATGGTGGCTGAGAGAGCGCTTTTCCGGCTGGGCGCCTTTATAATATGGGTCTCGTCCAAATTCGCCCTATGGGGTATTATTTCCTTCTCACCAAATTACCACAAAGGACGGCAAAAAAACCGTACCCGGTTATACGGATACGGTAAGTAGCAGTTAGTATGGTGAAAGCTTATATCTACATTAATAGATTGGAATTAAACGAATTATTCAAGTATGAAGATTGATTGTTCAGAGTTATTCGTAACACTTTGTATCAAGCGGTTATCTATCGTTCTGCTTTTCGTTTTATTCAAACAGGTAGAGCTCACTTCATCTCGAGCAGCTGCACACCACGGCCCTCAATCTCCACGCTACCAGAGAGTTCGCGATCCGTTAAGAGATCCTGTGCCTTGCAAACCCCCAGGTCATATGATTGAGTGGTTGCATTGTGGTTCATGACGAAGAGGTACTGCTTGCCGTCTTTTGTACGTGCGCTTACTTCCACCCCATCTGGTGTTTCGAGCAATGGATGGATGTTTTTGGCTGCCGCAAGCTGTCCCAGCAGGCCATCCAAGAAGCGCTCTTCCGGATCGGAAGCTACATACCATGCTTCACCCTGACCGAACGTGTTGCGAGTTACGACAGGCATGCCTTGATAGAAATCGTCTCCGTACTCGGCGATAACTTCAGCACCTTCGCTGTGCAGCAGGTCACACAGCATGCCGCATTCATATTTGCCGTGAAGATCACCATAGGCATCTTTTAGCACGATACTGTTCTTTTGCTCAGGGAGCAGGGCATCAATCTCTTCAACCCAGATCCCAAGCAGCTTACGAAGCTCACCAGGGTAACCACCTGTGGTCACGAGATCACTCTCATTGACAATGCCGCTGAAGAACGTGGTCAGGAACGTACCGCCGGCTGCAACAAACTTCTCCAGTTTGGCTGCAAATCCGGGTTTAACCATATAAAGTACCGGAGCAAGAACAATATCATACTTACTGAGATCGGTATCCACGCTGACGATATCCACCTGGATATTGCGGCGGAAAAAGGCAGCGTAATATTTGTGAATTTGATCCACGTAATTCAGAGCAACGGTAGGACCGCTGGATTTCTCAATAGCCCACCAGTTATCCCAGTCAAATACAATCGCCACTTTGGATTCCACAGTGGCATCGAGTGTTTTGTCACCGAGCAATTGCAGCTCTTTGCCAAGCTGGGCGACTTCGCGGAAGACACGTGTATTCTCGTGTCCGACGTGCTCGATAACTGCACCATGATACTTCTCACATGCACCGATGGAGCGGCGAAGCTGGAAGAACATAATGGTATCTGCGCCATGCGCAATCGTCTGATAGCTCCACAGTCGCATAACCCCAGGACGCTTCAGCGAGTTGTACGGCTGCCAGTTTTGCTGGCTTGGTGTCTGTTCCATAAGCATGAATGGCTGGCCATCTTTCAGCCCGCGCATCAGATCATGTGCCATGGCAGTGAAGCTGAATGGCGTGGCAAGACCCGGGTAGCTGTCCCAAGAGATGATGTCCATATATTTGGCCCATTTGAAATAATCAAGCTGCTTGAAGAATCCCATCAGATTAGTCGTTACGACGGAATCAGGGACATGCTTTTTAATCGCATCATATTCCAACCGGTAACAATCAAGCATGCTATCGGAGTTGAAGCGGGAGTAATCAAGAGAGATGCCCTGGAACGTCGAGTTATTGTTACCCCAGTGCTCACTCAGATTGCTTGGCAGAACAATTTCGTCCCAATCATAAAATGTATGGCCCCAGAAGTTGGTATTCCACGCTCGATTGAGCTGATCCAGAGTCTTGTAACGTTCTTTCAGATACACACGGAAGGCTTTCTCGCAATTGTCGCAATAGCAGTCTCCGCCGTATTCGTTGGAGATGTGCCATACCAGGACAGCGGGATGATCTTTGTATCGTTCCGCCAGTTTATCAGCAATTTTCTCGGAGTATTTACGATAGGTAGGGCTGTTTGGGCAGGAATTATGACGTCCGCCGAATTTGCGTTTGCGTCCGTCAGCATCCACACGAAGTACATCCGGATATTTTTTGGCCATCCACGCCGGATGAGCAGCTGTGCTGGTGGCAAGACAAACGTAGACACCGTTTTCATAGAGACTGTCAATTAATTGATCCAATTCTTCGAATCTATAGGTTACCTCATCAGGCTGAATCAGAGCCCAGGAGAAAACATTAATCGTGGCTATATCAATACCTGCCAGTTTAAACATACGCAGGTCTTCAAGATGGGTCTCGTGATCCCATTGTTCGGGGTTGTAGTCACCGCCATAGAACATTTTGGGTAATTTGCTGCTAATCAATATGTTCACCTCTTGTATAAGAATAATTGTATATTATATGATTCAAATAGCTTTTAAAATATAAGAAAAGTAATGATTCATATAAGAATATGGAAATGAGAAAAGCGTTTGCGCATTGACTGAACGTTTATACACCGAGAGGAGAACACCATGCTAATCTCACCAAAACATCGAAGATATTTCATGACTCCACGCGAAGAGCCGCTCCCGCTGTACATCGAGAGCATTGGTTACAACGGAAATCAGGAGAACGTACTCAGACCTGCAGGCTATCCTTGTTATCACTGGCTTCAGACGGTAAAAGGTGCAGGGGAATTCCATTTTGCCGGTTCAACCGTGGTCCTCGGTGAAGGCTCCGGAATTCTGCTGCCTCCGAATGAACCACATGAATATGTGCCTTCCTTAGGGGAGTGGGAGACGCTCTATATTACGTTCGGCGGATCCCAGTGTCCGGCCATCACCGAGGCACTCGGACTGGGAGAGGCGGCACTTCATCAATGGGATGCAGGAAGCCCGCTGGAGAACTACGGCAGGGAGATGCTGGGTTCCATCAGCAGCGACCAGGATTTGTCCGGTCTGGAAGCTTCCGCAGATATGTACCGGTTTCTGATCCTGCTCAAAAAACACGGCATGACCGGCAGCCGGTCTTCCATCTCGCATGCCGTGGAACGGCTGGCACCGCTAATTGCATTCATGGATCAGCATTATGCGGATCCCGATATTGGTCTTGAACAGATGGCAGCCGTTCCAGGGATCACACCAAGACATTTGAATACCCTGTTTAAACAATCATTCGGCATGACTGCATACAGCTATTTCATTCTTCTGCGGATTCGCAAATCCAAAGAATGGATGACAGGGAACAGCAAATTGACCGTGAAGGAAACGGCAGCGCGCGTCGGTTTTCGTGATGCGAGCCATTTTGTGGCCACATTTCGGCGAATTGAAGGTGTAACACCTGAGCAGTTTCGAACGTTATATTTATAGCGGAGTTGAGAGGAATGCAACGTGATTACGGTTTGTGGCCTGCTTTTCCGACATCTGTAACAAGCTGAACAAAAAGTGATGCCAGGAAGGTATTGATGCATGGGGGCAGTTGCCGTTATGATGATATCGATTCCTTCAATTGGAAAACGAAAGCGGATGATCCTATCCGTTCTACTTAGAGAGGATGATAGAAGTTGACAACAACAACCATTCCATTATGGGATCATGCAGCACCTCATGCGGCCAAAGGTCATGAGGAAGACATGCCACATCTCATACCTTTTATTCAACCCGGTTCCGAGAGCGCTGTCATTGTGTGTCCCGGCGGTGGTTACGGGTTTCTCGCAGATCACGAAGGAGCTCCAATTGCCGAATTGCTCAACCGTGCAGGTATTAGTGCATTTGTACTGAAATACCGGGTAGCACCCCATCAGCATCCAGCTCCATTATCTGATGGTCAGCGTGCCATCCGCTATGTGCGTGCTCATGCCCAGGAATTTGGCATCAATCCTTCCAAAATTGCTGTGCTCGGCTTCTCGGCAGGTGGGCATCTTACAGCAACACTCGGTACCTTGTATGATAAAGGGCAACCAGATCATGAAGATCCGATTGAACGTGAGAGCTCACGCCCGGATCGGGTTATTCTCTGCTATCCGGTCATTTCGATGGAATCCTATGGACATGCAGGGTCACGCGAAAACTTGCTAGGTGCTGATGCTTCTCCCGAACAGATCAGAGCTTTCAGTGCAGAGCAGCAGGTTAAGGCCGATGCGCCTGAAGCATTTATCTGGCATACGAGTGATGATCAGGCGGTACCTGTCGAAAATAGCCTGCGTTACGCGCTTGCACTGGGCGCCCACGGTATTCCTTATGATCTGCATGTATTCGAAAAAGGATCACATGGTCTGGGACTTGCTGAAGATGATCATGCCGTCCGGGCGTGGTCGGAGCTGTGTCTGACTTGGCTCAAAAATCAAGGATGGTAACCGTTTACCCCTCATTTTAACTGCGCTATAGGGCGAAGGAGATACGACTATGAAATTGCAAAAGAATGACAAGCTACTTTTTATCGGCGATTCCATCACAGATTGCGGTCGCGTGCATCCAGTGGGTGAAGGAAGCTCCGGACTTGGACACGGTTACGTTGCACAGGTGTATGCACTTTTGCGTGCCATTTATCCGGAATTGATGCTGCGCATTCAGAACGTAGGTACTAGCGGGAATACGATTCGTGATTTGAAACAGCGCTGGGATCGGGACGTGATTGATCTGAAGCCGGATTGGTTAACGATGATGATTGGCATCAATGATGTGTGGCGGCAGTTCGACCATCCATTGTCGACGGAATCCCATGTGTTTTTGGAAGAGTACGAATCCACTCTGAGGGAACTCGTGGCATCCGTTCGTCCCCAGTTGAAAGGACTCGTTCTGATGACTCCATTTTACCTCGAAGCCAATCCTGAAGATCCGATGCGGGCAACGATGGATATCTATGGAGAAGCCGTGCGTAGGGTAGCGAATGAGTTTGATGCCATTTTCGTGGATACGCAGGCAGCCTTTGTCCCGTTCTGGGATCATTTCTATACGTCTGTCCTGACTCATGACCGTGTTCATCCAGATGCAACAGGCCATATGATTTTATCCAAAGCATTTCTGGATGCCATCGGTTTTGAATGGTCAGGCAGCGTCAAATCATAAAAGGATGTGATCGCTTGAGCAAGCTCAACATTGCAGTACATACTCCGGCACTGCTGGGGGAAGGTCCCAGCTGGGATGCGGAACACAATCGTTTGTTATGGGTAGATATCGAAAACTACAAGGTACATGTCTATGATCCTGTAACGGGGCAAGATCAGGCCTACGATGTAGGTGAACATGTGGGTGCAGTCGTTCCTTATCGCGGCGATGAAGTCGTTGTTGCACTCCGCAGCGGGTTCCATACCTATCATCTGAGCACTGGAGAATTGAAGGCAATCGAAGATCCCGAAAGCGACAAAACCACCAATCGCTTCAACGATGGGAAATGTGACTCTTATGGTCGGTTCTGGGCGGGTACAATGAGTATGAATAACGAAAGTAAAGCAGGCTCACTGTATTGTCTGGAGGAAGGCAAACCGGTTCGAACCATGGTTCAAGATATATCTACCTCCAATGGGTTAGGCTGGAGCCCGGATGAACAGATCATGTACTATATCGATACGCCTACACGTTCCATTGACCGATTTGATTTTAATCTCGCAGCAGGTGAAATCACGAATCGGACAAGCGTTATTTCGGTGCCGGAGGATTTTGGTTTTCCGGACGGCATGACGGTGGACAGCGAGGGAATGTTGTGGGTTGCTCACTGGGGCGGCGGAAGAGTGACACGTTGGAACCCGCATAACGGTGAATTGCTGCAGCAGATTGAAGTGCCTGCAGACCAGGTAACCTCCTGTTGTTTTGGCGGGCCTGACTTGGAGGATCTCTATATCACAACCGCACGAATAGGCATCCGTGAGGAACGTTTGGTGGAGACGCCCGATGCCGGTTCTGTCTTTGTGATTAGGCCCGGTGTTAAAGGGCAGAAGACCCATGCATATGGCAGGGTGGCTCAGGCAGAGTAAATCACAGCGGAGACTGTAGCGTACTGCAAAGTGGCTTGGAATGTTCAAGTAATGATTGAACTTTAAGTGGATCGTAAGATATGATAAGAAGTCTTGGAACGCCGATTGTTTTTAGGTGAACCATGGCTTCTTTTTTTGTCGAATAATAGTGTAAAATGAATGAGTGGATTGTGCTTCAATATACGTCTGACTTTCTATTTCCATTGATTTAACAATGATTTTGGGATATAAAGAGAGAACCAAACTTTAAAATTGTTGTAACCGCTAACACTGGGGTCCCGTTATATCCGATATAAAAAAGGTATAACCTGTACAGACATAGAGGAAAGATTAGACAAGGGGGTCGCGATCATGAACCGGTTGTGTAAGGTGCTGATTGTTGACGATGAGTTTCTGGTACGCCAGGGGATCAAGCATCATATGAATTGGGAATCGGAAGGATTCCAGATTGTCGGAGAAGCGTCCAATGGAGAAGAAGGCCTGGAACAGGTACGTTTGCTGAAGCCTGACATCGTTATTACCGACATTGTGATGCCAATCATGGACGGTGAAGCATTTGTGCGTACGCTAAAAGCCAGTCAGCCACAGATAGAAGTCATTGTGCTCAGCAGTTTCAGTGAATTCGAGTATGTACGTTCGACGCTTCAGCACGGAGCAGCGGATTACATTTTGAAACCGAAGCTGGACACCGACGAGCTGCTGCAGGTACTTCAGCGAACGGCCGGCAAAATTCCTGAATTGCAGTATGAGCCCTCAAACGAAGGGTGGAAGCTGGGACAGTTGATGGAAAAGATGATATCCGGTTTTGCATTGGAAGACGAAAAAGATATGGCTATGGTCAGGGACACGTTTCCACATGACTGTTTTCGTCTCCTCGTGTGCGGGAAGCAATCGAACTTGAGCCAGAAGGATACGGAAAATAAGCTGCTGAGTTACCTTGCGGGCGTGGAATGTGCCATGGTACCCGTAGAGAGTGAAATGCCGATATTCCTTCTGAATGTAGACCCTGCCAAGGATGACTGGATGGTTGGGCGGATCAAGCAGCTTGCACTTGAAAATGAAGCAGGCATCAAAGGACCCAGCTGGGTTCTAAGTGACAGCTTTACATCATTCGATCAGATGGGTGATGTGTACCGTAATCATCTCATTAAACTCATGGAATATCGCTTTTATTATGGAGATCGTTCTATTCTTGTCTACAGTGAGCTTCCACCACTGCATACGGCAGGTTACCAGTTTAATGTCAATATGTTTTTGCAGCACGTGAAACGGAATCGCACCGAGTCTGCCAGGGAGTATCTGAAAGAGCATGCGCTTACCCTGGGACGTGATTATATTGCAGATGTGTTCGAAATTAAATCCTTCCTGGGCAATCTGATCTTCAATGTAACGATTACCCTCGCGGATATGGACGTACAATCTTCGGCACTGGAAGAGAGCAAGTATACTTATTTCAAAAACGTGGACGGAGCTTCGAGCCTGAATGAGGCCATGCAAGTGCTGGACCAGTTCATGCTTGAGGTTCAGGAATGTACGGCTGGAGATGGAGGGAAACGCAGTGACCCGAATATGAAAATGCTGCTTGAATATATGCATGAGCATTTTGACCAGCCACTCGGTCTCGCTGAAGTTGCGAAGCATTTTCATTTTAATCCGTCGTATTTATCCAGTTATTTCTCATCACACAAAAAAGAAGGATTCAACGAATATCTGAACAAAATTCGCATTGAGAAGGCAGAAGAACTCCTGCGATCGGATGATGTTACCATTTCCGAAATCAGCAGCATGGTAGGCTATTCGGATCACAGCTATTTCTGCAAAGTGTTCAAAAAATTTACCGGACTGTCACCAAGCCGATATCGTCGGAAATTTTGGGCATAAAGTCAGAAGGAAAAGATCATGAAGAAATGGATGAACGGATTATCACGGCTCGGATTGTTTCCCAAGCTGTTTCTCGTCATGGTGGTTAGTATCATTCTCGTTTCCGTCCTTATTTTGTGGACTACCGTTCATATGTCGACGAAGCTGTTTACTGAGACATTTAGCATTACGAACTCCAAGGTGCTCAGTCAGATTAAGACCACCTTCGAATCCTTTAATGATGCGATTGCGGCAGTCTCCAACAACGTAAGCCAAAGCGGGTCCATTCGTGGATATCTGTCTGAAGGAGAGGGAGACTCTCTCACGATGGCAAAATCCTACTACAACATGAGAGAATCAATGGATCGCATCCAGTCCATTATGGAATCCTATGAGGTCGGCATTACGATCAGCGGGATTAACGGACGAACCTATTCAACGGATCGATCCCATCTGAAGATGTCGGTAGAGGAGCTAAAAGAACTGCCGATAACAATAGAAGCTGTGAAAACGCCCAATCGACTGATCTTTGATGATTACCGAACAGATACCGATGTAGGCACACAGCAGATGATTTCGGCGACCAAGGCACTGGCGGATCGGACTCAGAGCCGGATCTACGGAACGCTCTACGTAACCATGAGAGAGAGTGTGTTCCGACAGTTCTACAGCAGTTTCACAAGCAGAGGCAACGATGTGGTCATCCTTAATGAAAATGGGGAAATCGTGTCCTCCAACCGGGAGGAATGGATTGGTACGAAGCAGCTGGATCTTCTTTCCTATGCCAGACAGATGGCCACGAAAAGCGATAATAATGGGATAAACGCCAAGGTAATGGAGCAGGACAGCGTAGTCCTGTCCGAATATCTGCCGTTTTACCGTTTCTATATTATTAATGTCGTTGACAAGGATCAGGCTGCGGGGCAATTGCTTGATTTGAAAACCATCGCCCTGATTTGTGCAGCCATTGTAGCTGGTGCACTTGTACTGGTGTTTCTGATTACCAACCAGATTACAAAGTCGCTGCGCAGGCTCGTGAAGCAGATGTCCAATATTACGAAAAGCGATCTCGATAATTACATTCCGGTTAGTGGAAGCTACGAAAGCAGGCAGATTGGTCATGCGTATAATTACATGCTGGATGAGCTTCATGATTATGTCGATCAGCTTGTGTTAACGCAGCGGGAACAGCGGAATGCAGAACTTGCTGCATTGCAAAGCCAGATCAATCCTCATTTTCTGTATAACACACTGGCTTCGGTGAAAGTACTGGTACAGCAGGGGAATAAGGACCGGGCAGCAGAGACCATTAACGCATTGATTGCCTTACTGCAAAATACGATCAGCGATGTAAGTGAAACGGTCATGGTAGAGCAGGAAGTGGAGAATCTGAAGAACTATGTATTCATTAATCATGTCCGTTACGGGGGGCGGATCAAAGCGGCCTTCTATGTAGCACCTGATTGTAATCACTACCATGTACCCAAACTTGTCATCCAGCCGTTTATTGAAAATGCCTTTTTCCACGCCTTTAACCGAAAAGAGACCGGTACAATTCATGTTCTCGTTTCACGGGCAGGAGAAACGCTCATATGTGAGATCATGGATAACGGAGATGGCATTGAAGGGTTTGCCATGGGTGAATCTTTGCCTAATCCGAAAAATAATCGGCAGCTGTTTAGCGGTATCGGTATTCGTAATGTACATGACCGGATCGAACTGTTGTATGGCGCCCCCTATGGTGTGACGATTATGAGTACACCAGGAGAGGGCACAAGAGTGACCGTTACACTTCCGCTGATTACAGGCTGAAGAAACCACGGTAACAGACGCAAGAATGAATTTCACATCCTAAACTAACAAAAAGTCTTTCAGTGGAGTTTTCTCCACAAGAAGGACTTTTTTGTTTGGAAAAGAAAGCGGTGTTTTGCTTCAGTGGTAAAATTTTTGGCTCAATAAACTTCAAAATCAAAAGGAATTAC
>Ga0209463_1001846_pt1 | contig 12278 bp, 13 predicted proteins | sample AgamicMgSfrz_FD_187169 | JGI IMG/M metagenome (GOLD analysis project Ga0209463, IMG submission 187169) | Agave microbial communities from Guanajuato, Mexico - Mg.Sf.rz (SPAdes) (version 2) | ecosystem: Host-associated > Plants > Phyllosphere > Phylloplane/Leaf | place: Guanajuato, Mexico... | reverse complement strand
TCCGCTCCAATAATGAAATAAAATTCATGCTCCGGATAACGACGCCACAGTTCCTTCATTGTATCGATCGTATAGGAAACACCACCGAGTTCCATTTCGATGCCCAGCACTTCATACTGTTCTACACCTTTTACCGCAGCCTCAGTCATCTCAAGGCGCTGCTGTCCCGAAGCTCCCGCTCCACGTTTATGGGGCGGAACATGGGAAGGCATAAACCAGATCTCATCCAGGGCATGTGAATCTCTTGCAGCTTCGGCTGCGAGCAGATGTCCCATGTGGATCGGATCAAACGTCCCGCCCATGATGCCAATCTTCACCCGTGTCACCGTCCTAAGGAAGTTCGATTTGTTTGTTGTCGCGTGATTCCTTATACAGGATGATGGTGCTTCCGATGATCTGCACCAGTTCGCTACCGGTTTCCCGGGCCACTTCTTCAGCGATTTCGTTTTTGTCATCCAGACAGTTGTTTAACACTTGCACTTTCATCAATTCGCGTTTCTCGATTGCCTCTTCGATATGACGGAACAGATGATCATTGGTGCCCCCTTTGCCGATCTGAAATACAGGGGTGAGATGATGTGCTTGTGAGCGCAAAAAGCGCTTTTGTTTACCGTTTAACATAATTACTCCATAACTCCTTATGCCCGGCAGGCCACTTTCACAGCGTTGATTGTCTGTTTGTTGCCTGTCCGTTCAATTATATTTTTCACTTATTAAAACTATCCAATACAGCGTGTGTCATGGTCTCTACTGGGGCAGGAATGCCGAGCCAGTGCTCAAATGCGACCGCGCCCTGATACACAAACATGCCAAGGCCGCCGTGCACAACGCATCCCCGCAGACGTGCTTCTCGAAGCAAGCGCGTCTCCAGCGGATTATAGATTAAATCACTCACGGCCGCACCTTCGCGAATCAGCTCCGGATTCACAGGAACATCATCGATATGTGGATGCATGCCTGCCGCCGTAGTGTTAATAACGATATCGGCCGAGGCCAGCACAGCTGCAGCTTCTTCCATGCCGCTGCCTGTGATGTTAGCTAATCCGTGTCCTCTCAAATCGGAGGCAAGGCCCTCGGCTCTCTCCACAGTACGGTTCAGGATGCTAATCCGTTCCGGCTTCTCCATTGCCAGAGCATAGATGACGCCTCTTGCAGCACCTCCTGCCCCAAGAACGGCGATCTTCTTGCCCGTGAGTTCCGGTACTGCTTCTTCCTTCAACGAACGAACATAACCAATACCATCGGTATTGTACCCTGTCAGTTTACCGTTATCATTAACGATCGTGTTCACCGCACCAATCAGCCGCGCACTTTCATCAATGACATCGAGGTATTTCATTACCTCTTCTTTGTGAGGTATCGTTACATTAACACCCCGATATCCCAGGGCAACAATGCCTTTTACAGCTGCTTCCAGCTGCTCTGGAAGAACATGAAGCGGCATGTACAATCCGTTCACACCCGCTGTCGCAAGAGCCGCATTATGCATGGCAGGCGACTTGGAATGTCCAATCGGATCACCAAAGACTCCAAGCAAAACAGGAAGTGAAGTATGGGTGTTCTTTTGTTCTGACATGCGTCCGCCTCCGATCTATTGAGAAATCAATTTGCCTTATAACTAGATCAAAGATGGACGAACCAGTACTCGAATGCCTTTTGGTGCGTGTACAGCGACAAGCGCCCCATTCTCACCATTGACCTTGATCCAGCCCAGACCGGATATGAACACATCGGACTGGCTGCCGCGTTTGATACGGAACTCATGCCGTGTCCATTCAGGCATATCTGCTGCATCCTCACGGCTTGGCGGGGACAGCAGTTCTCCGGCATGGTCACGATACAGATCGTCGGCACGCTCCAGTTTTGTCCGGTGAATATCAATTGCATTACTTGTATAACAAGTAAAGGACTGGCGATCACCTTCAATGAAATCAAAACGAGCCATTGCACCAAAGAACAGCGTCTGACCGGCATTCAATTGATAAACGGCCGGTTTGAGCGGCTTGTCCGGCATAATGGCCGCCAGATCCTTGCGTGATACGATCTCACTGAAACGCCATGGATAAACGATTCCCGGCGTATCGATAATATATTTTCCATCATCCAAAGGAATGTTGACCATATCCAGCGTCGTTCCCGGATAACGGGACGTTGTCAATTCCTGTTCCAAATCGCTGTAGTCACGGATGAGACGGTTAATTAATGTGGATTTGCCCACATTGGTACCGCCAACCACGTAAACGTCACGATCCTCGCGATACGTACCAACAAGCTCCAACAGACGATCGAATCCCTGGTTTTGCTTGGCACTGCAGAGCACAACGTCCACCGTACGCAAACCTTGCTCCTTAGCCTGCTTCTGCACCCAGTTACGAACCTTATTCCAGTTGGTTACTTTGGGAAGCAGGTCCGTTTTGTTGACAGCCAGCAGTACCGGATTGTTCCCTACAAAACGCTGCAGACCGGAAATAATGCTGCCGTCAAAGTCAAACAGATCAACGATATGGATGACAAGTGCATCCTTATCCCCGATTTTGCTGAGAAGAGCCAGGAATTCGTCTTGATCCACCGTGACGGATGATGACTCATTGTAGTTTTTGATCCGGAAACACCGCTGACATATGACCGGTTCACGATCCAGCGCTTTCTCCGGGATAAATCCCGGTTTATCCGGATTTTCCGTTTGCAGATGCACTCCGCATCCACTGCATCTTACGGCAAGATTGCCGTTATGCGTTTCTGTCATTTCTTCTTTTCCTCCTCGAGCCATAAGCCTTTCTTGCGTAAACTGGTTAGAGCAATCCGTTCCACGCGACGATTGAAGCGGGTCATGAAACCTTCATCACCAATGGAAATGGGCAGTACCAAGACCGTATAAAGTCCCAGTCGGTTGCCTCCATATACATCCGTAAGCATCTGATCGCCTACCACAATCGTTTTTTCTGGAGTTAGCTCCATCATCTTCATTGCTCTACGAAACGGTGCATTCGATGGTTTGCGTGCACTATGCACAAACTGGATATCCAGCGGAGTCGCAAACAAAGATACACGATTCAAATTGTTATTGGACACGATTATCAGCTTGAAACCCGCCTCTTTCACACGCGCAAACCATTCAATCAGTTCCGGCGTGGCATCAGGGGCTTTCGCACCGACAAGCGTATTATCCAGGTCAGTTATAATTCCACGGTAGCCTTGAGCGTACAGCTCTTCCAGATTTATGTCAAAAACCGTGTCTACTCTCAGCTTGGGCATTAACATTTTAAACAAAGAAGTCACCTCAGTTTCATACGACACACTATATCACAAATCCGTCTTTCCTGAAAATGCATACAGTGCCTGATGGTATGGGAAAAAGGAAAAACGGGACGGGCATCCTCTATGCCCGTTCCGCTTTGAGTTCCTTGCGCAGCTTCAAGGCCGCCTCATAGACAGCCTTCCAATCATCCGAAGTAACGGAAGCCGGGCTGTAACGCGTCCGTTCAAACATCGCCAGCAGCTCCTGCAGCGTTGCTGCTGCAGCCGGTTTGGCCTGACTCCATCGGTTGACAGACTCACGCAGGGTCTCGTCTCCGCTTCGGGTCAATCCTTTTCGTTTCACATAGCGAAGCCAGCGTTCCGTCTCTGCAACAACTTTCTGCTCAGGCGTAAGAGGTCCGCCGGTGCGCAGACGCAGAACCCAGAAACGAAGTGAGAAGCGATTCCGCCAGAACATATATGCAACCCATAGTGCAAGTACAGCCACCGCTGCCCAGATCACAAACGCGGGAATGCCGGATGCTGCTTGTTCAGGTGCAGGTACTTGCTCTTCTTCCACAACCTGCTCTTCTTCCGGTTGTTCTTCAGGCTCGTCTACCGGCTGTGCATCAGGCTGTTCCGTCAACAGTGGCATATCGAAGCCAGGTGTCGCTTCAACCGGAATCCAGCCGTATTCGCCAAAGTAAACCTCAGCCCAGGAGTGGGCATCTGCATTGGTCACGGTATACGTCGTCTCAATTTCCGAACCAGGCTGGCGCGGTGCCTGCATGTCAGAGTTCAGAGACATTTGCCCAGGAGCATAACCTTTTACCCAGCGGGCAGGTATACCTTCCGAACGTGCCATCATAACGAGCGCCGTAGAGAAATAGTCACAGTAGCCCTCGCGGATGTCAAACAAAAATCCTTCAACAAAATCACTGCTTACTTTTCGAGATAAATCGGGATTGTTGGTGTAGTTAAAGTTTTGTTGTAAGTAGTTTTGCAGTAATGCCACTTTTTCATACGGCGTATTTGCCGTAGCCGTTATTTCGGCTGCGAGCTCCGTCACTCTATCCGGGAACCGGGAAGGCATTTGCAGGTACATGTCATCTGCGGGATTGCTTCCATATAGCTCATCAAAGGTCTTGGTACGGAGCTCATCTTCCACGATGACTGGCGCTTCGGATATTACCGTATACGTTTTGGGAAATTGCGGCTGCTGCCGATCTGTTACAATGTGCAGTTCTGCCTGATTCGCATTCCACAGCATCCGGCCTGATTCGTTCTCGCCATTGACCGAGCTCACTTCGGTTATGGAATACGCACCGAAGAGGATTGGATACACATTATCGTTCAGCATCGTTACGTTTTGAGTAACTTGCTTGGTGTTCACGCTCCCCGCATCCTCATTCTCCAGCGTTTGTCCAAGCTCTACATCTTCTGTGGACACCCGTCTGCGGTCATCCCACCCTGTACCGGTGTACTCTTCCCGGGTTTCACCGCGCCAGTAACTTCGCTCATTGGTTGTTACCGACATGACAGGCGTGTAATCAAAATTAAATCCACCGCCCAACTGGTTATCTTCACGGCTGTATCCGGACTCAGTGGAATTTGGAATGTCCAGTGTCCCGTTACCTGTCTGACTGGCGGGGCTTCCGGTATAGTTACGCCATGCCGTATAAGGATCAGTCAACGTAGGCGGTACTTCCGGCATGTTTACACTCGCTACAATAATCAGTGAAAATATGATCGCTATGTTCGCCAGGATTTTGTACGGATAACGCAGCAGGCGCTTCCAGCCTTGTGGATAGTTCAGTTGGAAATTGCGAAAGTGCTGGCAAACCAGCCACCCCATCCCGGCAAACATGACCCAGGCCACTTCGATCCAGAGCGGAATCTGGGTGAACGAATCCAGAATACCCATCGATACGATGTTCACACCCAGAAAGACAAGGATACGGCGTGTTGTAGTCACCAGACGAAGAGCTGCTTCGAGCATGACCCATGCACACAGGGAGAACCAGATGTACGGGGTCAAATGCAGCAGAAATTGCTCCGTGCGATCGGTCAATGTACCGTAAGGAATGTAGACAGAGTAATCAATAAGCGTTTTATGCAAAATATAAATGAGAACGATAGCCTTGATTACGGTTCGGTATATCGGTTTGAAAGGTAAAATAATCTCCAGTACACTGACTGCAGCCAGCGTCCATAATACCAATGAAGTCGTCTCGGTGTACCAGGATTCCTGTGTAAACGAGATCCACTGCATGCCGATCAGGAAAATCCAGAGCAGCGACGCTGCGTGGTACCAGGATCTTTTCCCCATCGACTGTTCTCTACTAATCGTACTCATACAGAACCTCCCCCCATAACCGTTGGAAGTTCCTGCAGATGGGAAACAACAAAGGATCTCGTGCCTCTTCCTCGCAGCATTGCGGACCATTCGGCACTCTGACGTGACTCCTTGGTGTCAATGATAATATGGCAAGGAGTCATCCCACGAGTATCAGCCCACCGCAGCAATTCCAGTACTTTTTCATCCTTTTGGGGAGATATCACAACAAAATAAGCGCCCTGCGGCAGCTGACGAGCAAGCTTCTCAATGCCGGGCAGCAGCCTTTTATCCTGACCATTGTGCTGAACATCCACCAGGTGATGCATCATCTTCTGCCGTTCAAGCAGGCTTTCGCTTGGGGGAAGCAGCGTCGTTTGGTCAGATAACGTCATCAGCCCCATGCCCATCCGTTCTCTCGTACCATACTCCAAAAGCGAAGCCGCAGTGGAAACAGCCAGCTCAAACGCTTCTCCCTGCTCATAACTGCCCGCCAGAGCATCAAGTACCAGAATGGTTTTGGGTACCGACTCATGTTCGAACTCCTTGGATTTCCATGCTCCTGTCTTGGCTGTAGCGTTCCAGTGAATGCGGGACAGCCTGTCGCCATACACATAATCACGAACACCGTTGATTTGAGTCGTTTCCCTGCGGGAACGCGTCTGAGCGGTTTGTGGACCCGACAGTCGTGATTTACGATCGTACAGCTGCCAGTACGGTATGAATACGGTGCGGGGCAGCACCCTGAACTCGCCTTTGGCCTTGAATGTACCCCGGTGCTCAATCAGTCCAAAGATATCCTCGCTTGCACATTCCGTTTCGGAAAACGCATATTTGCCGCGCTCCAGCGGCGGGGTCTGAAAAGACAGCTCCCCATTTCCCCGCATGTTAGGAATCAGGCTCTCCCTGAAGGACCAGGATTCCCCGTTATGACGATGCAACATTTCACGGACAACCACGTAAGGCAGCGGCAAAAATCCGGGAATGGTCAGTTGAAGCTTCACCTGAACCTGATCACCGGCATGCAGCAATTCTTCATGGTCCTGGCCTGATGACAGCATTCGTACACCGCGTGCACGTCTTACTCCGCTGAATCCGGCAATGGCGAGATACAGACAAAGGAGGGTCACCATCGAGAGCAGCATGATGGATGTCTTCCCACCCTGGAACAATACATAGGCCAAGCAACAAATCCACACCGCCGCGATACTCCATACGCGAGGGTGGCGCATTCCTCTTCTGACATTACTCAAAAGCGGCTTCATGAATTATTGCCCCATGGAGACGGGCACACGAACCTGCTGAAGTACAGAATTTAGTACGGCTTCAGAGCTCATGCTGTCCAGTCTCGCTTCAGGACGCAGTACAATCCGATGGGAGAGGACATACGGTGCCATTGTTTTCACGTCATCCGGGAGCACATAATCACGTTCCTGCAGGAAGGCAAACGCCTTCACCGCCATCATGAATGAAATGGCCGCACGCGGGCTGGCCCCCAGCAGCACGGATGGATGCGAACGTGTATTGCGAACGACATCAAGCAGGTAGTCCATGACCGGATCGCCGATAAAGACTTCTTTGATCTCCTGCTGAATCGCCGAAATCTGGTCCATGTGGGTTACGGACTCCAGCCGGTCCACAGGCTGACCTGACTGATGCTGCTTCAGCAGCGTTCTCTCGATATCCTTGTCCGGATAACCCAGACTTATTTTCAGCATAAACCGGTCGAGCTGCGCTTCCGGCAAAGTATAGGTTCCCTCAAAATCAATTGGATTCTGTGTAGCACAGAGCATGAACGGGTGCGGCAGATCATAGGTATCTCCATCAACCGTTACACTGCGTTCTTCCATGACTTCCAGCAGGGCTGACTGGGTCTTCGTTGTTGCCCTGTTGATCTCATCCGCCAGAAGTATGTTGGTCATGACTGGACCCGGACGGAAATAAAAGCGCTCGTCACGCGGGTGGAATACGGATACACCTGTAATATCACTTGGCAAAATATCAGGATTACATTGAATGCGGCGGTATTCTCCGCGCATGGATTTCGATAATGCTTTGATCAACTGTGTCTTGCCTGTTCCGGGTACGTCTTCGATCAGAACGTGTCCGCCTGCAAGCAAAGCTGTGAGCAAAAGTTGAATTTCAAAGGATTTCCCCATTATGCATGATTCCAGATTAGAACGAACTGCTGAAATGATTTGGATCGACTCTTTGCGCACAGGCATGTGGTCTAACCTCCTAAAAAAGCATACAGATTTCCTTTTATTGTACATGAACAACAGGCCCGAGTACACTCGAAGAGAATCACAATTTGTTTCCAGCCGTCAGATTGGCCGCCATTCTCGCATGATTGCGACAAAAAGCCCCGGATATAATCATCCGGAGCCTTTCAGTGTAATACATATGGCTAAAACCATTCGGCTGTGTCTTGTCAGCCTTTCGGACGAACCACCAACGCGGCGAGAAAGGAGAAAATAATCGCGGCGGATATCCCTGCTGCCGTCAAGTCGAAAATTCCGGTAATAACCCCGATCCATCCTACTTTTTCAAGCTCGGTCAATGCCCCGTGCACCAATGAATTGCCGAAACTCGTAATGGGAATGGATGCCCCGGCTCCTGCAAATTCAACCAGTGGATCATACCATCCGAGCGCATCCGCAACCGCGCCTGCCACAACGAGCGTACTCATGGTGTGAGCCGGCGTCAGCTTGACGCCATCCATCAGCAGTTGACCCACCACACAAATTAAGCCTCCTACAATAAATGCCCATAAAAATTGCATCGTTTATGCCTCCTTTTCAATGGCTACGGCGTGTGCAATACACGGGATACTCTCGCCCTGCTGGTAGGATATCGGTGACAGCAGCGCGCCCGTGGCAACAACCAGAACCCGTTTGAGATCGCCTTTCTGCATCCGGTTCAATATATGTCCGTACGTTACAGTCGCGGAGCACCCGCATCCGCTGCCGCCAGCGACGACGAATGGCTGCTTTTCCCGATCATAAATCATGAGGCCGCAGTCATTAAATGTCGTTTGTTCCATGGGGATGCCTTCCTTTTGCAACAGTTCTTTCGTAATCGGGAGTCCAACCGAAGCCAAATCCCCAGTGACAATAAGATCGTAATAACCTGGTTCCAGCCCCGTATCCCGGAAATGAGACACGATGGTATCTGCCGCAGCTGGTGCCATGGCTGCCCCCATGTTGAACGGGTCTTTAATTCCAAGATCCATGACCCGCCCAATGGTTGCCCGGGTGATAACAGGGCCGTCACCTGAGCGGGATACCACCCCGCAACCCGATCCGGTCACCGTGTACTGAGCATAAGGAGGTTTCTGGGATCCATATTCGGTCGGGTAGCGGAACTGCTTCTCCACGGTGCAGTTATGACTGACCGTACCGGCGAGGACATATTCACCTGCTCCCGAATCGACGATTAGAGATGCTAGTGCCAAGCTCTCCATAGAGGTGGAACAAGCCCCAAATACACCGAGGTAAGGAGCTCCCAATTTCCGAGCAGAAAAAGAACTGCTTATAATCTGGTTGAGGAGATCGCCACCAATAAAAAACTGAAGCTCTTCCTTTGTAATATTCGCATTGATGAGCGCCAGCTGCGTAGCTTGTTCAAGCAGCTTGCGCTCCCCTTTTTCCCATGTTTTCTCGCCAATCTCCAGATTGTCATAGACGTAATCGAAATCGGCGGAGAGTGGTCCCGCTCCCTCTTCTGGCCCAACAACCGCTGCCCTGCCGATAATGCGAGGACGATTCTCAAATTGCCAAGTTTGGCGTCCGACAAGCTTCATAGATGCCCACCTCCAAAACCAAGGAAGGCGTATATGATACCTATAATGAAGGCAGCCACGACGCCAAATACGATAACCGATCCGGCTAGCTTAAACATGTTGGCTCCGACGCCAAGGACAAGTCCCTCAGCACGGTGCTCCAATGCTGCCGAGCACATCGAGTTGGCAAATCCGGTAACCGGGACCGCTGTTCCTGCTCCGGCCCATTGGGCAATTTTATCGTAGACCCCAAGGCATGTGAGAATAACCGAAATCAGGATCATGACCGCAACCGTAGGACTGGCCGCTTCCTTGGAAGTCATATCGAACCCTGCTTTGAATGCTTCCTGGATAGCCTGTCCAATGATGCAAATGAATCCCCCGACAAAGAATGCTTTAATGCAATTCGCAAGAATCGGACGGGATGGCTCATGCTTTTTGGCTACCTTCTTGTAGTCCTGTTCACTGATGGACAGGGATGATGATTTTTTTCCGTTTCCGGATCCTTTGGTTTGAGCTGGCAAGATACAGAACCTCCTTAGAAATCGAATGGGTCGCACAGCTTGTCGCTGCATATAGTGTGGAATCCTATGTTCATTGTTTGTTAATCATGGGAAGGTTATGTATCCGGCGAATTGCAACAATTGTTTCCAGTTGGTGAGAAGTTCGATTATGCAAGATAAATCCAATACGCCGGAGCAGAGAGGATAAGTTAATCATATGAACCGTCAGGTACGAAGTATTTACTTATAAATAAAGAAGTACGATTACGAGCAAAATAAAAAGGACGATAAAAAGGATATCTTCATTACCTTCATGAGGTGGCTTCATCTGGGGTTCCAACTCCTTCCTGTCGTCAGGCAAACGAATAAGAGATCCGCGGTAATTGGTACGGAGAAAGTCTCAACTCATGCATATTCCATCGTGCTGTGAAAGGCGTGAGGGTAAAGCCCAATTCGTAAAGCCCATTTCATAAGCAAACTTCCGTTTATTGTACTAACGATGCCTTAGATACGTGACACAAACATGGACAATTACCTGCGCAAGGTTCATACTATAATGTGCTATAATGTGACCAGTGGTTAATAATGTCCTTTAATAATGGAGGACAACAGTCCGCAGCCGTTCTGCCGAGACTGTCATACATACGAGCAGAGGAGTTGTCGACACATGAATGAAAAAACAATGGAGATGTTTCGCACCTTAACCGAATTCCCTTCCGCTTCCGGATTTGAACGCGAGCTTCGCGGATGGATGAAGGAACAGCTCTCCCAATATACAGAGGAATTTGTTCAGGATCGTCTGGGGAGTCTTTTTGGCGTACTGCGCGGTGAAGAATCAGGCCCTAAAGTTATGGTAGCCGGACACTTTGATGAAGTGGGCTTCATGACAACAGGCATTACGGAAACAGGCATGGTTAAATTCCGTCCGCTCGGCGGATGGTGGAGCCAGGCCGTTCTGTCCCAGCGCTTGCAGATCATTACTCCAGATCGCCGTATTACGGGCGTTGTAGGTTCAACGCCTACTCACTTGCTGGATGAGTCCCAACGGAGCAAACCGGTTGATCTAAACCACATGTACCTGGATATCGGTGCGGATAACCGTGCGGAAGCAGAATCTTGGGGTATTCACCCAGGCATGCAAATCGTGCCGATCTGTGAATTCACACCAATGGCGAACCCGAAGAAAATCATGGCGAAAGCCTGGGATAACCGTTACGGAGTCGGACTTGCCCTTGAATTGGTTGAAGCGCTCCACCAAGAAAAGCTTCCAAACACACTGTATTGCGGTGCAACAGTTCAGGAGGAATTGGGGCTCCGCGGTGCACGAACGGCAGCCAATCTGATTGAGCCAGACATCTTCTTCGCACTGGACTGCAGTGCAGCAAATGACATGACAGGTGACAAACAATCCTTTGGACACATTGGACAAGGGGCACTGCTTCGCATTTTCGATCCAGGCATGTTTACGCACCGCGGCATGGTGGAATATGTGCAGGACACGGCTTCTTCGAACCAGATCAAAATGCAATACTTCATCTCGCCTGGCGGCACGGACGCTGGACAAGTTCATCTGAGCGGAATTGGTGTACCATCAACGGTTATTGGTATTTGTGCTCGTTACATTCACACATCATCTTCCATCATTCACACCGATGACTATGACGCTGCCAAGGCACTCTTAGTCAAACTGGTGAAGGGCTTGGATCGTACAACCATGAACACCATTATCGAAAACGCGTAAACGTGGGAGCGAGTTGCAGGAGTGGGTAATCTCTTGTGACCTCCCTCCAAGATAAAGAGGTATTCTGACTTTTGTTGGAGTGCCTCTTTTTTTTGCGTAAAAATAGATTAATAGTTCGAACATTATAGGAAATCACACATAAGATACAACAACGAAAGAGAACAAAACACCAAGCAGTGGGGGACCTGTTATGGCAGTGGGAAGGAACGGAAAATCGAATAAAGGTTCCAAAAAAACAAATGCCGCAAACTCCCTTCTCAATGGCAACCTTAAAGGTAAAAACCTGGAACTTATCGTTGCAGCTTTGCTCGTTAGCGGTAAATTAAGAGTCGATGCCGTGACCTTGTTTCGCGAAGCCACTCTGGTCGTTGAGCTGGTCGGACAGTATAAAACACTGACAAACATTACGCCTTCGAATGCCGATAAACTGGTCCAATTTCTTGACGAGATGGGCGATGTGACTTTGGATGATGTGATGCGGGCTTTCCAAAAAAGAATGAATTCCTAAATGATTGGAATGAAATGAGGTTGGGATGATGTCTGACTTTGACGGAACTGGATTTGCAGAGCTATTAATTGTAGTCATCCTTGTTGTGTTATTTGTATTTGGCTCTTCCGATATTGATGGGCTTACCGATTCCCCATCCTCTTCCTGATCCTAGTTCACAAGTGGATAGCCGC
>Ga0209463_1001845_pt1 | contig 12286 bp, 8 predicted proteins | sample AgamicMgSfrz_FD_187169 | JGI IMG/M metagenome (GOLD analysis project Ga0209463, IMG submission 187169) | Agave microbial communities from Guanajuato, Mexico - Mg.Sf.rz (SPAdes) (version 2) | ecosystem: Host-associated > Plants > Phyllosphere > Phylloplane/Leaf | place: Guanajuato, Mexico... | reverse complement strand
GGCTGGTAATGCTTGCGGTGATAAACCAGCGACACCGGCACCTCTACGCTATCGCGCACCTTAATCCACAAATGCTCGCTTTTATAGTTAGCTGAATCGAAGCCGTTGATCTGCGTTTGCTTCAGCACGCGCCGTTCGCCGGTATCCATATCGAGTTCAAACAGCGTGGTCGGCGTGGTCATTGAAGAGTAGCCATAGCGCAGCTTGCTGGTTTCCGGCGAAGGATTGTAGGCCAGCCAGGTGACATAAGCTGGATCGTCAAAAGCGATGCCGAAGGTTTCCCCGGTACGCCAGCAGATCTGTCGCAGGCTGGAAAGGCCACGCTGTCGTTCTTCCACCACCAGCCAGTCACGAAACAGCTGGAAGTCCTCCATAACGACATGATCGCGCGGCGCGATGATGGTCTCCCAGCGCGACTCATCCAGATAACTGGTGCTGTAGAGGCCAAAGTTTTTGCCTTCACGGTTGGAGCGCAGCCAGAAACGATGATCGTAGTGATCGAGCGTGTATTCATGGCCTTTGCGACGCGGCACAAAAACGCGCGGGCGCGCATCGGCATATTCTGCATCCAGCAGATGGATTTCCGTCGTGGTGGTGCTGTGCAGCGCTATCAGAACAAAATGTTCCGAGGTGGTTTTATGAACGCTCAGGTAAAACGTGTCATCATTTTCTTCATAAACCAGCTCATCATCCCGCTGCGGCGTACCGACATTATGCCGCCACACCTGATAGGGCAGCAGCGTCTGCCTGTCCTTACGCACGTAATAAAGCGTTTTAGAGTCGTTTACCCAGGCAAAGCTGGAGGAGACATTTTCCAGCACTTCAGGGTACCAGTTACCGGTTTGCAGATTACGGAAGCGGATGCCGTACTGGCGTCGTGACAGGAAATCTTCCGCCAGCGCCATAATACGGTTATCAGGGCTCACATCGAGCGCGCCCATGGTATAAAACTCGCTGTGGGCGGCGCGCTGATTGGCATCAAGCAACATTTCCCACTCATCGGGCGTTTCGGTTGCTGCAGGTTGCCGGAGATAGATGGCGTATTCGTTACCGGCCTCATAGCGGCTTTGATAGCGATAGCCGTTTTTCACATAGGGCACGGAGTAATCCTGCGGCGAAATGCGCCCCACCATCTCTTTCAACAGACGATCCTGTAATGCTTTTTGCGACAGCATGACCTTATGACCATAACTGTTTTCAGCGTGCAGATAGTCCAGCACGTCGGGATCTTCTCGCTGGTCATCGCGCAACCAGTAGTAGTTATCGACGCGGGTATCGTCGTGAAGCGTCATTTCATGAGGTATTTTCTTTGCTTTCGGTGGCATCATAGCAATTACTGTTTTCAGACATACGTGCTTTAAGGTTGGCAGCTAAGGCCATGATTGCCAGGCGGCAACGCTAAAAAGCAGGCGTTAAACGGTAAAAAGCAGGTGTTGGAAGGCTTACGGCCCGCCATCAGGACGCGGCAGGCCGTAATCAGCGGGATCAGGAAGGCAGCTTCTCCTTTTCTGCGCGAATATCTTTTTCGATATCCTCCCGCACGTCAGCCGGGATTTTCAGTGCATCGCCCAGCTCTTTCAGATAGCTACGCTCCATAAAGTGATCGATATCGATAGCTGCACAGCTCAGGAAGTAAAGCTCCAGCGCCTCTTCCTCATTTTTGACGCCCTGCGCCAGCCAGTGCGGATCGAGCGGGCGATTAATCGCCTGTTGAATCAGCGCTTCGGCCTGCTCGCCAAAACCGGCCTGATGAATATTTTGCTCAATCGCCTGACGCTCCTGGCCGTCGATATGACCGTCGCTTTTAGCAGCAAACACCAGCGCGGTAATCAGCCGTTCCGCCCGTTGATCGACCGGCGTGGCCTGCTGGCCAAACTGCGGCTCATCCTTATGCGCTTCCAGTACGCGCTGTTTGTATTTATTCCACAACAGTACGCCTGCCGCCGCACTGCCGCCAATAACCAGCGCGTTTTTGCCATATTTGCTGAGCAGATTACGTGAGGATTTATTAGAGATCAGCATGCCTGCCAGCCCGCCAAGCGCGCCCGGCGCCAGCATTTTACTTAAGCCTTCGCTACCGCCCTGCGCTTTTGCGCCCGCATTGCCAATGGCCGTATTGCTCAACATTTTTTGCACTTGCTGCAGCCAGTTACTCATAATCTCTCCTTTAGTGATGTGCGCCTTAGTCTGAAGCAATGGACGTCAAGAAGCGTAAGAGAGAGCAAACAGAAGAAAACACCGCGCCAGAAATGCTGGCACGGCGGCTGCGGGCGCGTTACGGCTGTGCCGCTAACGGCTCGATCCCTTCTCACTGCTCAACGTCTTTATCACAAAAGTGTGGCTGATATTCGCTGAGCTGCAATGTCACACCGGACAGCAATCAGGCCGCTTTGACCGCGCGGACTTTTTTAGTAACGTTCTCGTCAGCTTTGCCGTCATTTTCTGCTGTGACGGTTTTCGCTGTCGGCTGCGCGTCAGGCAGTTTGCTGGTGCGCAAAATATGCTGTACGGCATCTTTTTGTTCCGCCAGGAACAGACCCAGGTTTTCAACCTGCGCTTCATCAAACGGCAGATCGTGTTGTAACAGCCAGTCAGTAAAGGCTTCAGCCATATCAAGCATTTTGTCGTATGCGTCGGCTTCTTTTTTACTGGCAAATGTCATTTTTTCTTCACCTTTTCTGACCACAACAAATTTCGTTTCAACAGCCATGACTCACCTCGATTACTGTATTTTTATACAGTATATCAGTCGAAATTTTAAGATCAAGTCTTGCCGACAGCTGCCAGCGCAAACGTTTTCGTATATACTGCGCGCGTTTTTATCGTTCACTTTTCAGGTAGGTACTATGACGATTCTTGGAACGGCGCTGCGTCCCGGCGCGACGCGTGTGATGCTGCTGGGCTCAGGAGAACTGGGCAAAGAGGTTGCTATCGAATGCCAGCGTTTAGGCGTGGAAGTTATTGCGGTCGATCGCTATGCCGATGCGCCTGCCATGCATGTTGCCCATCGCAGCCACGTCATTAATATGCTGGATGGCGCGGCGCTGAAAGCGTTAATCGCCCAGGAACGTCCCGACTATGTGGTGCCGGAAATCGAAGCAATCGCGACCGATACATTGATTGAGCTGGAGCAGCAGGGGCAGCGCGTGGTGCCTGGCGCGCGCGCGGCGCGGCTTACCATGAATCGTGAAGGTATTCGTCGTCTGGCGGCTGAAACCCTGGCGCTGCCGACCTCCAGCTATCGCTTCGCCGACAGCCAGCATGATTTTATCGCGGCAGCGCAAGAGATCGGCTTCCCCTGCATCGTAAAGCCGGTGATGAGTTCTTCCGGCAAGGGCCAGAGCTTCGTGCGCGATGCCTCGCAGCTGGAGCAGGCCTGGCAGTATGCGCAACAGGGCGGACGCGCCGGCGCTGGCAAGGTGATTGTCGAAGGCGTGGTGAAATTTGATTTTGAAATTACGTTGCTGACCATCAGCGCAGTAGACGGCATTCACTTCTGCGCACCGATTGGCCATCGTCAGGAAGATGGCGACTACCGCGAATCCTGGCAGCCACAGCAGATGAGTCCGCTGGCGCTGCAACGCGCTCAGCAAATTGCGGAAAAAGTGGTGACGGCGCTGGGCGGCTACGGTCTTTTCGGCGTCGAGCTGTTTGTTTGCGGCGATGAGGTGGTGTTTAGCGAAGTCTCGCCGCGTCCGCATGATACCGGCATGGTAACGTTAATTTCGCAGGATCTGTCAGAGTTTGCGCTGCACGTGCGCGCTTTTCTCGGTCTGCCGATTGGCGCGGTGCGTCAGTATGGCCCGGCGGCCTCGGCGGTTATCCTGCCGGAACTGGCGAGCAGCAACGTCAGCTTTGGCAACGTAGAAAACGCGCTGGGCGCCGGATTGCAGCTGCGGCTGTTTGCCAAGCCTGAAATTCAGGGCAAACGGCGGTTGGGCGTCGCGCTGGCAACGGGTGAAACCGTGGAAGATGCGGTGAATCGTGCCGTAGCGGCAGCGGCGGCGGTGAAAGTTAGCGGCTGATAGTCTGATAAGCGCCGCTCTTCGCTTTTCAGGCTGCATACAGAAGCCGGAAAATAAGCGTCGCGCAGGACGCGCGACGCAGAAACAATAACGCTCTCCGCAACGGGAGAGCCAAATCCCTTAGCGAGCGCCTGCAACCGCTGCGCGCGCCAGTTCGGTAATCCGCTGGTAATCGCCCGCTTCCAGCGCATCGTTCGGCACCAGCCAGGAGCCGCCGATGCACAGCACGCTTTTCAGCGCCAGATAATCACGGTAGTTTTGCGGCGAAATGCCGCCGGTCGGACAGAAACGCACCTGCGGGAAAGGCCCGCCGATCGCCTGCAGCGCTTTCACGCCGCCGTTGGCTTCCGCCGGGAAAAATTTGAATTCACGCAGACCGTACTGCATCCCGGTCATCAGTTCAGAAACGGTGCTGATGCCTGGAATTAACGGCACGGTGCCTTCCACTGCCGCCTGTAACAGCGGCTCGGTGATGCCTGGGCTGATCACAAACTGCGCGCCTGCCGCCGTCACTTCCGCCAACTGCTGAGTATTAATTACCGTACCGGCGCCGACGATAGCGTCCGGCACTTCCTGAATAATCGCCTTCAGCGCATCCATGGCAACGGGCGTGCGCAGCGTCACTTCCAGTACGCGTACGCCACCCTCCACCAGCGCTTTCGCCATCGGCACCGCATGTTCCAGTTTATTGACCACAATCACCGGCACAACCGGCCCCGTTGTCAGGATCGCTTCAGCACTTGTTTTCCAGTTTTTCATCGCACTTCTCCTGTCAGGCCAGCGAGCTTTCCGGCCCCTGGCAATAATGGCGCGCGCAGGCGCAGCAAAAGAAACGGTCATTACCATACCTGATTTTTGCTACCAGCGTCCATGCACTTTAGCTGGTTTTGAAACTGCGGTTCATTTTTATTTTGGTGTCAGACAAGCAAAAAAAAGTCCGCTTTACGCGGACTTAGCATTTTTCTTATTTATTCGAACTCGTTCCACGAGCGGCCATCACGCGTAATCATTGCGACAGACGCAACCGGTCCCCAGGTGCCAGCCTGATAAGGCTTCGGTGCGTCGTTATCCGTTGACCAGGCATCGATAATAGAGTCGACCCATTTCCATGCCGCTTCAACCTCATCGCGACGCACAAACAGCGCCTGAATACCGCGCATGGTTTCCAGCAGCAGACGCTCATAGGCATCGGCCAGGTGCGACTGGTTAAAGGTTTCGGAATAGCTCAGGTCAAGCTTGGTGGTTTGCAGGTTGTGTTTATGATCGAGGCCAGGAACCTTGTTCAGGATCTCAATATCCACGCCTTCATCCGGCTGCAAACGAATGGTCAGCTTGTTCTGCGGCAGCTCCTGCCAGGAGTCTTTAAACAGGTTCATTTCCGGGTTTTTGAAATAAACTACCACTTCGGAACATTTGGTCGGCAGGCGTTTACCGGTACGCAGGTAGAAAGGCACGCCAGCCCAGCGCCAGTTATCAATATCGACGCGGACAGAAACGAAGGTTTCCGTATTACTGGTTTTATTGGCGCCCTCTTCTTCCAGGTAGCCCGGCACTTTTTTGCCCTGCACAAAACCGGCGGTGTACTGGCCGCGCACGGTTTTATCGCGCACGTTGGTGTTATCAATGCGGCGCAGCGAACGCAGCACTTTCACTTTTTCATCACGGATGCTGTCGGCGCTCAGATCGGACGGCGGCGACATGGCAATCATGGTCAGAATCTGCAGCAGATGGTTCTGGATCATATCGCGCATCTGGCCGGCTTTATCAAAATAGCCCCAGCGGCCTTCAATACCGACTTCTTCCGCCACGGTAATCTGCACATGATCGATGGTGCGGTTGTCCCAGTTATTGGCAAACAGAGAGTTGGCAAAACGCAGCGCCAGCAGGTTAAGTACCGTTTCTTTGCCCAGGTAGTGGTCAATACGAAACACCTGGCACTCTTCGAAATATTCACCAACCTGATCGTTAATTTCCTGCGAGGTTTCCAGCGAGGTGCCCAGCGGTTTTTCCATCACGACGCGTGCCGGTTTGGCATTCAGCTTCGCCTGTCCCAGACCTTTACAGATGGCGCCGAAGGTGCTGGGCGGCATCGCAAAATAGTTAATCGTGACGCGGTTTTTCTGATCCAGCATTTTACCCAGACGCGGGAAATGAGAGGTATCATTCACATCCAGATTACAGAAATCGAGACGATTGCTGAGACGATCCCACAGCGCTTCGTCGATTTTCTCTTTCATGAAGGTTTCCAGCGCTTCGCGCACCACTTTGGTGTACGCCGCCTTATCCCATTCCGCGCGTCCGACACCGATAATTCGGCTATCTTCATGAATCTGCCCTGCCTTTTCCAGCTGATACAGGGAAGGCAGCAGTTTACGGCGCGCCAGATCGCCTTTAGCACCGAAAATAACCAGATCGCATGCCTGGGCTGTTTGTGTTACCGCCATTCTTATCTCCTCGTTGCAGGATGAGCCGGGCCGTAATGATCCTGACAGGCCCCTCTCTTATTGTAATTTTATTTCAGCACAATGTACTGTGTTTGCGCGATGCGGGTAAACCAACTCCGCTTCTTTTGCCCTGAACGGTTACTTTAGCAACGCTCTCCGCCTGGTTGCACCGCATTTTCCCGAACTTTTGTTACGCGTTTGTAAGACAAAAATCAGACACAGCTCATATTCTGACAAAAAACGCCGGGATGCGTTTTACCTGCGCTGCCATGTTATTGCTTTAGCGCGGTATATTCGCAATAAATCGTCATAGGATGCAGCTGTGAATGAAATTGTCAGAAGTGATGAGCGTTATCCCATGAACAATATGCTGGACAGAATTCAGGCGCAGCTCCCGCTCCTGAGCAAATCAGAGCGTAAAGTTGCCGAGGTAATACTGGCCGCACCTGAAGCCGCAATCCATTCCAGTATCGCGCAACTGGCGGATACCGCTGGCGTGAGCGATCCCACGGTAAACCGCTTTTGCCATCGAATGCGCACCAAAGGTTTCCCCGATTTTAAACTACAGCTGGCGCAAAGCCTGGCGACCGGCACGCCCTGGGTGAGCCGTAATATCGACGAGCATGACGCCGTCGACGTCTACAGCGATAAAATTTTCCATTCGGCGCTGGCCGGTCTGGAGCTGGTTCGCCAGCGTCTCGACAAAAATGCGATCCAGCGTGCGGTAGAGCTACTGGCTGGCGCGCAAAAGCTCAGCTTTTTCGGGCTGGGCGCCTCCGCCGTGGTCGCGCACGACGCGATGAATAAATTTTTCCGCTTTAACGTGCCGGTATTTTATTCCGACGACGTGGTGATGCAGCGCATGAGCTGTATTAACAGCGGCGTGGGCGATGTGGTGGTGTTGATCTCCCATACCGGACGCACAAAATCGCTGCCGGAACTGGCGCAGCTGGCGCGCGAGAACGGCGCGGTTGTGCTGGCGTTGACCGCCTCTGGCTCGCCGCTGGCGCGGGAAGCTTCGCTGCTGCTGGCGCTCGACGTGGCGGAAGATACGGATATTTATATGCCGATGGTGTCGCGCATGGCGCAGCTGATGCTGGTGGATGTGCTGGCCACCGGCTTTACCCTGCATCACGGCGCCGGCTTTCGCGATAACCTCAAACGGGTTAAAGAGGCATTAAAAACCTCGCGGCTGGATAAGGAAGCCGACGTTCTTTCGATACCGCGTTAAGCCGCCGCAGCCTGCCCGGCAACAGGCTGCGCTAAAGATGTTTTTTACCGCCGGAATCCTCCTCTTATTGCCCGCTTTTCTACGCCATAGCGCGCCGGAAATTGTCGTTTATCAACGAAGTTTTTCTCTAATGACGGTGAAGGGTGACTTTCGCAGCGGGTGTCAGTATTGTATTCGACGGGCACATTATGCAGGCTTAACGCTCGCGATAAGAGCAACAGGAAGGAAATTAACCCGCTGTACCTGATCAATAATCAAAACAAAACGTTAATGCTTTCTCTACGCATCACTCAGGTCTCTACACCTTAAGGAAAACCCATGACTCGACGTCTCAGAAGAACCAAGATCGTTACCACTTTAGGTCCGGCTACCGATCGCGATAATAATCTGGAAAAGATCATTGCCGCCGGGGCTAACGTTGTACGACTGAACTTCTCCCACGGCACGCCAGAAGATCACCAGCTGCGTGCGGATAAAGTACGTGAAATTGCCGCGAAGCTGGGGCGGCACGTCGCAATTCTTGGCGATCTGCAAGGGCCAAAAATTCGTGTTTCCACCTTTAAAGAAGGGAAAATTTTCCTCAGCGTAGGCGATCGTTTCCTGCTTGACGCCAGCCTGGGCAAAGGTGAAGGCGATAAGGAAAAAGTCGGCATCGACTATAAAGGCCTGCCGGAAGATGTGGTGCCGGGTGATGTGCTGCTGCTGGATGACGGGCGCGTACAGCTGAAGGTGCTGGAAGTGCGCGACAACAAAGTCTTTACCGAAGTGACCGTTGGCGGCCCGCTCTCTAATAATAAAGGTATTAACAAGCTGGGCGGCGGCCTGTCCGCCGAAGCGCTGACCGAAAAAGATAAAGCGGACATTATTACCGCCGCCAAAATCGGCGTTGATTATCTGGCAGTCTCCTTTCCGCGCTGCGGCGAAGATCTTAACATCGCGCGCCGTCTGGCGCAGGAAGCGGGCAGCAATGCGAAAATCGTCGCCAAGGTTGAGCGTGCCGAAGCGGTGAGCAGCCAGCATGCGATGGACGATATTATCCTGGCTTCTGACGTGGTGATGGTTGCCCGCGGCGACTTAGGCGTGGAAATCGGCGATCCAGAACTGGTCGGCATTCAGAAAGCGCTTATTCGTCGCGCCCGCCAGCTGAACCGCGCGGTCATTACCGCCACGCAGATGATGGAATCCATGATCACCAACCCGATGCCGACGCGCGCGGAAGTGATGGACGTGGCTAACGCCGTGCTGGATGGCACCGATGCGGTAATGCTTTCCGCCGAAACCGCCGCCGGTCAGTATCCTGCTGAAACCGTCAGCGCGATGGCGAAAGTTTGCCTTGGCGCCGAGAAAGTGCCCAGCATCAACGTATCGAAGCATCGCCTGGAAGTGCAGTTTGATAACGTTGAAGAAGCGATCGCCATGTCGGCGATGTATGCGGCCAACCATCTGCAGGGCGTGACGGCGATTATCACCATGACGGAATCGGGCCGCACCGCACTGATGACTTCGCGCATCACCTCAGGGCTGCCGATTTTTGCTATGTCCCGCCATGAGGGAACGCTTAATCTGACCGCGCTCTATCGCGGCGTTACGCCGGTTTACTTTGACAGCAACAATGATGGCGTCGCGGCAGCGCATGATGCGATCAATCTGCTGCGTGACAAAGGCTTCCTGGTCTCCGGCGATCTGGTCATCGTGACGCAGGGCGATGTGATGGGCACCACCGGCACCACCAATACCAGCCGCGTACTGCGCGTCGAGTAATTGCTCAGGCTACCGTAGCGCCGCTGCGGTAGCCTGCTTCTCTTATCCATTCCCTTTTTGCTCGCTCTCCGCTTCCCTTTTACCTTTTCCTCAGCCGATCGCGCTTTACTTTGTACTGCTCTTTTTCTGTCCTCTTACGCCTCGCTTGCTGTGGTCGAAACAGCTAAGCCGTACCCTGTTCTGCCCGCCTTTCATCCTGTTAACTTCCTGCATAATGTGATCAATATCACACTTTAAACATTAATGAATCTTATAACAATTTTGTCATCAAAATCTTATTGAATGATAATGATTACTATTTATAATCACATTTTCTTTCTCAAAGGTAGCATTTACATAACATAATGGCATCATAACCGCATTAAATGGGAGGTTTTCCTGCTAACTGAGGTTACCAGCCTGCGTTTCATTTTTGACGACTCACTAAGTTGTCGCGTTACACATTAAACAATTTTAACTGATGCTGTCAGGCATCGGACGTACAGGGCCGTCATTTTTTTATGTCGGTACGGGTTTCTTACGCTCAAAAAAAGGGTCAGGAAATGGCTTTAGTTTCCGCAACAACGCAAAACACCGCTTCAGCCGATCGCAACTATTCATCTGCCAGCGGTAGCGAATTTTTCTTTAACGACGCTCAGCTGGAGCAATATGCGCAACAAACCCTGAGCGCGCTGGCGCTGATTCGCCAGCAGCTGCAACAAACGGAGAAGCCGTTCAGCGGCATTCTGCCGCATGAACTGGCTCCGGCGCTGCGCGCCATTGATTTAGAGCAGCCGCTGGGCGATTCCCAGGCGGCGCTGGAGGAACTGGCGGAGGTTTATCTGCGCGATGCCGTCTGGTTCCATCATCCCAAATATGTGGCACATCTGAATTGCCCTATCGTTCTGCCCTCGCTGCTGGCGGAACAGATTATGGCGGCGGTCAACAGCTCGGTGGATACCTGGGATCAGAGCGCAGGCGGCACCCTGATCGAACAGAAGGTGATCGACTGGACGCTGCAGCGTATCGGTTTACCTGCCGGTTCGGACGGTATTTTTACCAGCGGCGGCACCCAGTCCAACCTGATGGCGATGCTGCTGGCGCGGGACAGCTGGTGCGCACGTCAGCATGCAGGCCATTTGATTAAACAGCGCGGCCTGCCCGCAGAGGCGACCAGGTGGCGCATCTTCACCTCGAAAATGAGCCATTTCAGTATTCAAAAATCGACCGCTATTTTGGGGCTTGGCTATGATGCGGTGATCGCCATCGATCATGATGAGCATTACCGGATGGACGCCGCCAGGCTGGAACAGGCGATCCAGCAATGCCATCAGGACGGCCTGATCCCAATTGCCGTCGTCGCCACCGCGGGCACTACCGACTTCGGCAGCATCGATCCGCTGCACGCCATTGGCGATATCTGCCGTCACTATCAGCTGTGGATGCACGTGGATGCCGCCTACGGTTGCGGCCTGCTGGTTTCGCCGCAGCATCGTCAGCGCTTACAGGGCATTGAGCGGGCCGATTCCGTGACTGTGGATTACCACAAATCCTTCTTCCAGAGCGTCAGCTGCGGCGCGTTTTTCGTGCGTGAAAGCCAGCATCTCAGCCACGTAACCGTCCATGCCGATTACCTCAATCCGCTCAGCGACCAGCAGGAAGGCACGCCGAACCTGGTGAATAAAAGTATCCAGACCACGCGCCGTTTTGACGCGCTGAAAATGTGGCTGACGCTGCGCATTATGGGCGCCGAACAGCTGGGTGCCGCCTTCGACAGCGTGCTGGCGCTGGCGCAGCAGACACACCGCCTGTTAAAGGCGCATCCGGCCATTGAGGTCCTGCACGCGCCTGAACTCACCACCCAGGTTTTCCGCTTTATTCCGCGTCCGGGCCTGAGCGATGAAACGGTGGATGACGTGAATGCCCGGATCCGTAAAGCGCTGTTCCGCTCCGGTAATGCGGTGGTAGCCGGGACAAAAGTCAATGGGCGCCAGTACCTGAAGTTTACGCTGCTCAATCCCACTACCACCGTTGCCGATATGGAAGACGTGATCGCCCTTATCACCCATTACGGACGCGAGCTGTCCCGTAATCAACCGTTAACCGCCGCAAATCAGTAAGGACATAATGATGAACGACACCATTTATGACTTTATCGGCATCGGTATCGGGCCGTTCAACCTGAGTCTGGCCTGCCTGACCTCACCGCTGGAGGAGGTCAACGGCCTGTTTCTCGATCAGAATCCTGGCTTTGACTGGCACACCGGCATGATGCTGGAAAGTGCGCATCTGCAAACGCCCTTTATGGCCGATCTGGTGACGCTGGCCGATCCCACCAGCCCGTTTAGCCTGCTCAATTACATGAAGCAGAAAGGCAAGCTTTACAGCTTTTATATCCGCGAAAGCTTCTTTCTGATGCGCAAAGAGTACAACCAGTATTGCCAGTGGGCCTGTTCGCAGCTGAACAACCTGCGCTGGAATACGCGCGTCGACTATGTCAGCTACGATGAAGGGCGCGACTGCTATCAGCTGCAGACCGTCGATACCCGCAGCGGCGAGCGGCACAGCTGGCTTACACGCAAGCTGGTGCTGGGCACCGGGCCGGTCGCCTGGCTACCGGAATGCAGTCGCCCGCTGCGCGATCGCGTGGTGCATTCCAGCGATTATCTGGTGAATAAAAAACAGCTGCAGGCGCAGCGCTCCGTTACCGTGCTGGGCAGCGGCCAGAGCGCGGCGGAGATCTTTTACGACCTGCTGAGTGAGATTGACAGTCACGATTACCAGCTCAACTGGATTACGCGCGCGCCGCGTTTTTACCCGCTGGAATATACCAAACTGACGCTGGA
>Ga0209463_1001843_pt1 | contig 12292 bp, 14 predicted proteins | sample AgamicMgSfrz_FD_187169 | JGI IMG/M metagenome (GOLD analysis project Ga0209463, IMG submission 187169) | Agave microbial communities from Guanajuato, Mexico - Mg.Sf.rz (SPAdes) (version 2) | ecosystem: Host-associated > Plants > Phyllosphere > Phylloplane/Leaf | place: Guanajuato, Mexico... | reverse complement strand
GTGCTTGGAGACTATACGCTTTTCCAGAGAAAAACGGGAAATACGAGTACTTCAATTCAGCAAGAGCAGATGAATTATTTGCACGTTTGCTGCATGAATTTGGATTTGGTAAACTCTTAATTCAGTTCGATGGTCACAATTGGGAAGACGAATTTGGTTGTGATGCTGAGAGCAAAATTGCTTTTTTAAAGAATGATAAAGAACCAATTGAAGATGAGGAGTTTGAGGATTGGGAAGATGATGAAACGGAAATGCCCTTTTAAATATATTTAAGAGCAAAACTATATAGTTAAAGTTACTTTCTAAAGATGTACAATTAGCATTAAGTTAATTTGCAAGAACTAAAACAAAAAAATAAAGAAAATAAAAGCCACAAAACACTCGTCTGTTTTGTGGCTTTCTGTTATTCACATATTAAATCTACTAGTTACTGCATTGCAATTTAAGTTGTCTTTTAGCAGTTGTCACGCTTGTGCTAAATAAGCCTCTTTATAAGGTAAGGAAGCTGCTTTTAAAGCTTGGTGCCAACTACCATTAAACTTCCGTTTAATATAATGTGCGGATGGTTCGTCTCTTAACTTACTATATTCTCCACTTGTTAAACTACCTAAATTTTCTTCGTAGCACTCCTGAAGTATCGCGATAATTTGTTCTCTTGAATATGTTTGTTTTTGCATGACCTTAACCTTTCAGTCTATTTTCTTAAGTATACCACTGTCGCTTATGTAAAAAGAAGAATATTTTAAATTGTCTAATAATTATTGTGAATAATACTATCTTCTTAAAAATAATGTGTTTCGTATAACTAAAAGTATTTATTGAAAAGTACAAAAAAGAAAGTTCAACTCCTGTAGTTGAGCTTTTTCTAAAATGTAGTAAAAAGTAATACAGAGGCGTGGTAAACGCTTGCTATTTACATGTTTAAATGGATAATTATATGTAATAGGAGGGGAAGTGTAATGAATGTGAAAGAAGAAAAAAATGTTTTAGGAATTCGTATTAAACTTCAAAGAAAAAGAATGGGTTTAAATAATATAATAATAGCTGACAAGTTAGGAGTACATAAATCTGCGGTGAGCAACTGGATTTCTGGACATCGATACCCAGAGGTCGAAACGCTAATGGAGTTGGCAGATGTGTTAAACACATCTATGGATTATTTAAATGGAGCAACTGAAAATTATTATCCACAAGACGCCACTATGGATTTACGTGATGTACTTAAAAATCAATCTGTAAATTTTGGTGAAACAGAGATGACAGTGGAACAGCGAGAAGCAGCTGTACAAATATTTGATATTCTTAAAGGATTAGAAGCGAAAAAGTAATACACAACTAATTTTTTTTGCGGATTTAATAAAGAAACCCACTAATGACTTAAGGTCTGTTAGTGGGTGTTAGTATTTTTAATGTTTTTTATTTAAGGGCAAAGAAGCGGCAGCTAAAGCTTCATTCCAACTTCCATTGAACATGTTTTTTATATATGATAGTGAAGGTTCTTCTCGTAACTCTTTATATTCGTGAAGAGTAAGACTACCTAGGTTTTCTTCATAACACTCCTGGAGAATTTCAATAATTTCATCTTTGGTATATTGAGTGAAATATTCAGGAATTCCAGCTTCTCGTGCAGCAACTTCCCAACTACCAAACAATCGTCTAACCGTAGTAAGCTTAGGTTCAAGTCCACTATTTACGTAATCAGTAACAGAAATAGGACGTTCACACTGGGCATAACAATCTCGAATGCTAGATAAAACTTCTTTTTTGGTATATTGCTTGTTATCCCTTGTTAAAGAAATTCCAGCTTCTTTTAAAGCGTTTTCCCATGAACCAAAGTAATTAATAATTGTATGTAGATGAGGTAACTGACCAGAACTACTATACGTATCTCTAGATATCTTACCGTGTGTATCGTAGAATTCAAGTAAGATGCTAATAAGCTCTTCTTTTTTATAGTGCAGATATCCCTCTTTGTTAAGGGGAATATTAGCAAACTGGAGAGCCTTATTCCAAGTTCCAAATCTCTTTTGAATGGATTGAAGACCAGGACGAAACTGTTGCTTTTGGTACAAGGGAGCACTAATGTAATTGGAATTTTTCTTGTAACAAGCTCTTAGTGAATGAACATAATCTTCATCAGAATATATCTCTATATTTGAAGCATTAGTCTTTAAACCAGCAGCCTCAATAGCATTATTCCATGAACCAAAATACTTAATAATCGTAGCCGGAGTAGGAGTTCGACCAGATTTCTTGTATATATCCATGGAGATAAAATTATCGTTTTCTTCATAGCAGGATTTTAATTGTTTGAATGCTTCCTCATCCGAAAATTGTCTTTCATGATTGGTAATAGCCTTTAAACCAGCAGCCTCAACAGCGTCGTTCCAAGAACCGAATTGTCTTATAATTGTGGTTCTACCAGGCTTATAGCCTTCTTTACTATAAAGAGCCATTGAAATAGTACCGTGTTTATCATAACAATCTTTCAGTTGTTGAATAATATATTCATTTGAATATTTGCTAGGTTTTAAGACCCTGTCTTTTTTTAAATTATGTTCTTGTACAGGAATTCCTGCTTCTTTTAATGCTTGGTTCCAAGAACCAAAGCGTTTAGCTATAACATCTACGGACGGTTTATATCCTCTTTGAGCATAAATGTTTTGAGAAATTTTCCCTTCAGACTGATAGCATTCTTTCAGTGTTTGAATTATATGTTCGTTTGTATACTTCTTTTTTTGCATAGTAAAATTCTCTCCATTTTATTTAATTATAACACTGCTCTCTCATCTAGAGAAAAAAGATATATAAAGAAATGGTTGAATTTGTACTGTAGTGTTAAAGAGTATTAGATTTTGCAATTGTAAGCAAGAGGTTCAAGGTAATTATAAAAGTTATATACTAAGTAAGGTAAGATTAATTCTTATATCTTTAAAACTAAAACCCGCTAACAGACGCTAAGTCGTTAGTGGGTTTTAGGGCGTTTACTTGATTTATTTAAAGGAACAGAAGCCGCTTCCAAAGCTTTATTCCAACTGCCGTCAAACTTATTTAAAATATATGATACGGTTGGCTCGTTCCTGAGTTCCCTGTATTCATACATAGTAAGACTACCTAAATTCTCTTCATAACATTCATGAAGAATTTCTATAATATCACCTTTAGTATATTGAGTAAAATATTCGGGAATGCCAGCTTCTCGTGAGGCGACCTCCCAACTGCCAAATAATCGTCTAATTGTAGAAAGTTTAGGTTCAAAATTGCTATCAATATAATCAGTAACAGAAATAGGGCGCTTAAATTTGTCATAACAACTCTGAATGCTGGTTATGACATCTCTTTTAGTATATTGCTTATTATCCTTCGATAATTCAATTCCAGCTTCGATTAAAGCATTCTCCCATGAACCAAAATAACTAACAATAGTACGAGAGTGGGGTAGTTGTCCTGAGTCGTTGTATCCTTTTCTTGTTATACCATCGTTTTCTTGGTAGAAATTGCGTAAGACAGTTATAAGCTCTTCTTTGGAAAAAGCGGGTCTAACTTTATAGTTTACAGGCACACCAGCAAATTCTAAGGCATTATTCCAAGAGCCAAATCTTCTAAGAATTGATTTTAAACCTGGATGGTAACGCTGTTTTCTGTACAAAGGGGAAGTAATGTAATTATTGTTTTGAATATAGCATGTTCTTAAAGAAGTAATATAGTCTTCGTCAGAGTATATTACTGTAGTCAAGCCATTAGCTTTTAAACCGGCAGCCTCAATAGCATCATTCCAAGAACCGAAATATTTGAGAATAGTCGTTATAGTAGGGACTCGACCAGATAACTTGTACTTCCCAATAGAAATAGAATTGTTATTTTCTTTATAACAGGCTCTTAATTGTTCATATATTTCCTCTTTAGAAAATTGTTTTTCGGAACTAGTAAAAGCTTTTAAACCGGCAGCCTCAATAGCATTGTTCCAAGAACCGAACTGCCTTACAATAGTGGTTCTCGCTGGTAAAAATCCTTCTTTGTTATAGAGTGACATAGAAATTTTACCGTGCTTTTCATAACAACTTTTCAGTTGTTGAATAATATATTCATTTGAGAACTTGCCAACTTTCAACACTTTGTCTTTTTTCTCCTTACGCTCTTTCACAGGTATCCCAGCTTCTTTTAAAGCTTGGTTCCAGGAACCAAATCGTCTAAATATAACATCTACAGATGGCTTATATCCTCTTTGGGTATAAATATTTTGAGAAATTTTTCCTACAGAGTGATAGCATTCTTGCAGTGTTTGGATTATGTGTTCATTCGTATACTTTTTCTGTTGCATATTAATAATCTCCGTTTTCTTTTTATTATATCATTACAGCTTTACATATTGGGAGATAAGTATGCTATTAGTTAGAACGATATGGAAAAATTAGTGGTATAATAACGGAAAGAATTAAAAGGAGAATTTTCAAAAATGAGTATTAACACTAGACATATTTTAATTGTAGCATTGGGGTACAACGATTATCTTCATGGAGAAATTGACAAAATATATGAAGAGAATCGCTGGGTTTATTATGAAGAATTTAAGAATAGCGGATTTTATGATGATATGGTCATTAAATCATTTACAACTGCTTATGAAGAGAAAATGAAAAAGGTAGCTGGAATAGTTGAGTGGTGTTACAACCACAACGATTTATCTTTAGTTCACCGTTTAATTAAGAAAGGATATAAAGATGTAGTAAGGTACTACGAGCAAAATAAAAACAACTTAGACCTGCAACAGTTTATGCACTTCATTCTTAAGAGAAGAGACATGACAGTTGATGAAATGACTGAACTGAAGGCAAGTATCTATCAAAGTGTACTTTTATATTTAGCCAATGCGGACGGAAGTAACGTAAATAGAATTTTTAATAACCCTTACGGGAAAATGGCTCTTCAAGGAATACAGAATTTAGGTGATGATTTACTTCACTCTCTTATAATTCAAAAACAATTAAAAGAAAACGAACTTGATAATAAAAAAGCAGTTAATTTTATTAAAGAAACATTAAGAATTGATGTAAATAAAAAAATACCTATAAACCTTGATAAAATTTTTGATGTAGCCTTGGATATAAGGACCGAAGAAATACTTGCTGAGAAGGGATTGTCATTTAAGACAGCGGATATTCAAACATCTGAAAAGATTCGTTCAAGTTTATTCCAAGAAGAGGTTTTTAAACACATTGGTGGGTATTCAGGAGCGCTTAAATTAAGTGAATTGAATTATTTCGACTTATTAAGCGTTGAGTTTAGCAAAGATGAATTGTTAATGCTAGCTCATAGTGCACTACACATTCAACAGTTAAACAATTATGATGAAAGAGAAATGCAGCAATATTTCATTTCAACACTTTTTCTTCACGCTCTAGTTAAACAGTACAAGCTTCAAAAGGAACATCTAATAAAAGATACTCAAGAGTCATGGTACTTAGATGTGAAGAAACGCGAAAAGCAATTGAGCGAAAAAGAGAAGAACTATAGAAAAGAAACAGAAAAGCTTACTACACAGAACGAAGAAGGAAAACGCAAAATTCAAGAGTTAAAAGATAAAAATAAAGAGGTTGAGAAAGAACTTGAACGTTTAAGACAACAAGTAGAAGCAACTAAAGATGAAAAAGAAGAATTAATAGAACTTCGTAACTTTGCATATAACCAAAAACGTGTAGATGTGGAAGTAGATGAGCTATCAGTTAAAGAGGCAGCGGACCTTTTAAATACTAAGAAAATTATTGTTTGTGGCGGGCATCCAAACATGCAACAAAGGTTAAAAGAGTGGTTGTCTAATTTAGAAACAATGAGCACTGATACATTAGGTAAAAATTTCAACTATTTACGCAACTATGATGTAGTTTATTTTTATCCTAACTATGCTAATCATAGTTTTTATAAAAAAATTAAAACTGCGATAACAAATAGTAAAACGAAGTTTGTGTATTTATCTGACAAAGACAATGTAGGAAAACTCCTTTTAGAAATGCATGAAAGTATAAACGAAAAAAGACTCATTTAATAAAGTAGTAGGTTTCGTTATAAGGAATAAAAGATTCTTTTAGAATGTAATAAGATGTGTAATTAGCATTATAGATTTACTTACAATCAACAATAAAATTATTAGATAGTAACAACTAGAAATCCCATTTATATTCTATCAAATGGGATTTTCTCATATAACAAGTATAATACTTCTTAAAGAGGTAAACGCGCGATTATCTAAGCAGGATAAACGTAATATTATGTGAAAATTTTAAAGGTGTTATCAATTTAGTTTATATAAAAAGATGAATAATGGAGGAGATTAAAAGTGATAGTAGTTACTACAGAAAAAATTGAAGGTTACAAAGTTGTGGAAGTGAAAGGACCTGTATTTGGTTTAATTGTAAGAAGCAGAGGAATTGGTGGCGATATTATGGCAGGGCTAAAATCCCTAGTTGGTGGAGAGATTAAGCAATATACAGCTATGCTCGAAGATTCAAGAAAAGAGGCAATGGACCGCATGGTTAAAAATGCTAATCAAATGGGTGCAAATGCCATTGTGATGATGAGATATGATTCTGGTGAGATTGGTAAAAATATGAGTGAAATTGTAGCATATGGAACTGCTGTGATTGTGGAGCCAATCAAATGAAATTTGTTATAGGTTTCTATGTTTTAGAAATTATTGTACTAATTGTGTGTATTTTACTTGGGTATTTTATATATGACAAACGTTTTAAACGAAATCATGGTGTGAAAGTTCCAAAGGGATTTCAACGGACAGAGGAAATAAATATTGACCCTGTGACCAGTGAAAAAACAAGGGTCTATTATAATTCCGACACAGGCGAACGGTTTTATATAAAAGAAGATTAATTGCACTATATATCAGAGGAATTATATTATTTAGACAGCCACGTACTTTACATAAAAACGTGGCTTTTTCAATTGCCTTGTTATAAATAATGCTAAGTTTCTTTGTCTAGATTAAATAATTAAGATTAAAGGCGGCAAGCCGCTTTTGCCGTGCAAAATTCATTTAATACTACATTGCTTATTTATCAATACATGTAACTACACAACACATGCTCCGGATTCTCCTCCGCTTTATGCCAATATTGCATTATAAATGTATAGGAATAAATTCTATTAGTTACTATTTGTTAAGACGCAGCGGTGCTGCTAATACAATGCTTAATAAAAAAATAGTGTCATATGAAAAAATAGTGTTATTTAAAAAACACTTCGTTACATAAAGTGGGCTTTGGAAAACAAACCTACATTTCGACTATTAAAGTGGAGCTCGCATGCAATCTTCAGCTACACGCTATCGCAGTAATAAGTGACTCGCATTAATAGATTAGAAATAAAAATTGTATGTAGGGACTAAATAGATGAATGTAGTACTCGCTTCGTCATAAAGTAACAGCTCCGCTAAGAGTCTTAGCTAATCCTAAAATATTTCAAAAAAGAAAAACCTAAACGACCCTAAAAGTTCTAAATAAATCTTCGCTTCGCTAGGTCAAGCTATATATTACTAAATGGGTATTAGTTAATTATCTATTATGCAATCCCCAATTTATTCTTAGCTGTTCAGAGGCGTATATAAAATAGAGTGTATTTAACTTAAAAGAATTACAAAAAAGAATGCTGTCGCTATCTTTTAAACAAAAGCACAATGGCATTCCTTTTGTCATAATGGGTTATTTATAACTGCATAGATTAGTAAAAATGTTCTTCCTGTAGTAAAATATAGGAACCAATTTCTGTAGATTAGGGAGAGAAACGTTAATGGTTAAATACTTTGGTGTGAATATAAGAGATAAGATTGATGGACTAAAATTAACTAAAGATAATTATATAAAGGTAAACCCTAAAAGTACTTTCATAAAAGGGAAAATCTACACTGAATTAGAAATAAATAAAAAAGTAGCAGATAGACTATACAATTATGACTTAAATATGAACTATTTTAGTTCTTTGAGTCAAGATGACTTTAACAAAGAACTTAAAAACTTTGCTTCTAACAATGAAACCTTTATAGAAATTACGGACCTAGCTCCTTTGAGTAGGGTATCTGGATATTATGTTATGGTTCTAGAAGAATATAAGCAGGTTTACATTGGAAGTAGCCAGGATATTAGAATTAGAATTCTTTCACACTGGAGTAAACAAAAAGAATTCGATAGGTTAATATTTGGACGAAAAGAGAATTCTATTTTGTCCATAGATAGCTTTAGAGCATATGATACTACACGGATATTTGTATATCCAACAGATAACTACATAAAATTAGAAAATGATTTTATAAATGCGTTTAGTAAGGAGTTTGTATTAAACAGGACTAGTGGCGGAGTTTTGCTTGACTTAACTGAAGCGATAATGGAGCGGAAAACAAGAAACGGGATGGTCTAACAAGCCAGCGGAACTTATTTAATAAGTCCCGCTGGCTTATTTACCTTTATCTACCTACATAATATTCTTTACACCGGTAAGGTCTTTTTAAAATCAGTAAAATAAAATCACAAAAAGATTATACACATACAATATTAGTGATTTAGTATAATAATGTACGTTTATAATGGTAAGATATGCTACCTTATCACGGGCGTAATAAAAATAGAATAATACAAAAAACGAACAATAGGAAAACAAACGTATAAATAAGAAGTGCAAAACACTTGTTTAATTTTGCGAAAAAGGTAAAATATACTTAATTTAGTAAATGAAATAGAGCTTTTTAGATTAAAAGTGATTATGTGCTTAAAAGTCTTAATGAGTAGATAGAATAAAAACATTGTCTTATTTTATTAGAATTAGGGGGAACAATAATGAGTGAAAATGCCAAACATCCTTTTGCCTCTATTCGAGATAAAGAAAAAGTAGAAGAGTTTCTGGATAGACGAAGAAGGGTAGAGGAACAAAAAGAAAAAGCATATTTGGATGAGTTTGATGGTAAAATCGAGAAATCAAAAAATCTAATTAAAAAACAAGTTGCGTATATGACCAAACAATAGTTTATAATAAGGTATATAGGTTAGCATGTAGAATAGTACTTATATTAGTTTCCATTAGTTGAGATGGAGGGATATGTAATGAAACCTAATAAAGATGATATGTTCACTATGAAAGATAAAGATAAATTAAAAGAAATTGTAGAAAACCGTAGAAAAGAGAGAAATCAAGAACAAGATAAATTAAATTCAACATTTACTGAATTGCTACATGAAGCAGATAAAAGAATTAAAGGAAACTAAAAGAGACAAGGAGGGACGGTTAAGTCTTTCCTTGTCTTTGTAATTATACTGTTAAATATTTCGCTTTACTACTGACATAAATGCACTTAGTACATGAAGCTTACGAGTTAAGTTGCTTTTTAACGCTTGTGTATTTTGTTCAATATTCACCTTGCGTTTGTTTGCTAATATCTCCTTTAATTTTTCCTTATCCTCTAATGTATACATAACACTCTCTCCTCCATTAAGTTCGATATTATTAACTCTTAGTCAATGTTCTCTGCAATTTTGCTGTAGGTCTCTAAAATGAATTCTAATGGTAAAATACCGCCTAGATAGAATTCCATTGCTGTAATTTCTTTTTTTGGATTCCAAATAAACGTTATAATCCAAGTAATATCTTTTGAGGTAGTTAACTTCAGTGTGTAAAACTCTGAATTATCATCGATATGATTGTAGAAGAAATTGTTTTTCGCTCCATCTGGCTGAATGTATGGATAATCATTATCAAAATCTTCAACACCATATGATTTTTTAATTAATACATCTGTTGAATCATCATAAATTTTCTTCATAAAGCTGCTTTCTTCCTTAAAAATAATCATAGGAATACCAAATAAGTTAAAATCAGAAGGCAAAAATTTTTCCCCGTTAATTAAATCATTAATCATTTTAGATAATTTAATTAGTAGTTTTTGATAATCCTCACGTTCAATTTCAAATTTCGTATTCAAGCTTTGTACAAGCTCATTATGGGTTTCCTGAATACTTTCTACTAAATCAGAATGCTGGTCATGTAGAAAGTCGGGGTTAACCATTAATTTCTCGATGTAATCGAAAAACGTCTTTTCAGAAGCCATTAACTCCACGTTTTTGTAATTAGCAGGTTGCATTAACCGGTAATAAGCGTGGTGAAAATAAGGATTATCCTTAACGGCTCTTCCCATCATAAATAAACCAATACCCAAAGAAGATAGATACCACAAAACAACCACAATCCCTATTGTTAAGAGATTTGAAGCAAAGCCTGAAGTAATTCCTAAGGCTACAGCTAAACCACCAAGTAAGGTCTGAATCATAGCGGTTCCTTTAGCAACTTTAAAGAACGTAAATAAGTTTTGAAAAACTGAAAAGGGAAACGCAAACAAAGACTTGACCCAGCTGTTGTTTTGGTTCTTGGTCATGCTTGTTTCGACTAACCGAATAAGGTCGTCTGAATTTTTCTTGAAATTGTTAATACATTTGAGCGCTACTGAATTAAGCTCATGATGAGTAGGATTATTACTCATGGACTTCACCTCTGTGTTTAGATTTTGGATTACTAGACAAAAAATATGTATAGCTTTCATCCGCTAATATAATAGTCTATTACTATGGAATGTCAACGAAATAAAAGATTAATAGAATGTAGTTGACACTGAATATCTTTAAGGTACTTTAAAAAACAAACAGGTTTAAACAAAACGGTATTAGTGATGATATAATATGGAAAAAAAGTTTTGAAAAATGGAGAAAAAATTTAAAAATGTAAAAAGCAATGTATTGGCAAGAATTTATAACGGAGAACTAAAGAAAAAACATGTAGAATACAAGGAATTTGTAACAGAAGCAAAAAAATACGTAGCAGTATAATTAATAGTAGGAAGCCTGTTAAAGGCTTCTTTTTTTAGTTGATATATATACGTGCTGCACGTACAATAAGGATATTATTATCTGTAACTATGATTGGAGAAAATCTAAATGAAAACATTTGAAGATGTTAGAGAAGAATTTAAGGGTAAGGACCCTGTAACGCACTTTAAACTTGAAATGGTAGGAGCAATTATGGCGAAGGCAGACCGTTTGGGAATAAGTCAGAGAGAACTCTCTCGACAAAGTGGTGTGGCTCAAAAAACAATTTCTCGTATCTATAGTGGTGTGGACATCCCTCATATGACTACATTGTATGAATTAGCAAAGACGTTGAACTTTACCTTTGATTTAACTTTTTATGATAACGATAAAAAAGAAACGGAATAAACAACGGGAGACTATAGGTCTCTTTTTTATTTGGCATTGATTTGCTTTTTAAAACCATATAGCTATACTTTGAGCAAGAAGGTATAATTGGCGGTCTTGATTCTAAAGAATTAATAGATAATATATACTTTTAGAACATCATTCATTACTAAAGAACAAGGAGAATTAGTGTTAAAATACATCTTTCGAGGTGATTTTAGTAATAAGATTAATTACACAGAATTATGTAATCAAGTTATAAATAATCTTGAATAAATAAAAAGGAAATTACAGTCTAGAGAAGTTGCAATTATGCAGCTTCTTTTAAATTTAAGTTAATTCCCTCTATTTTTTAGAGTTTTATTCTGTGATGAATTGTTAATTGAAAATAATAATTAAAATAGGTATATAGAGCAAGTCTAGAGGTCAACAAATAAATAATACGGTTCGAAAATTGTTAAAAATGGAAAAATAAGAGCATGTTTGGGATTATACTATTTCACAAAATAGAGCATTTAAATAGTATTAAAGATAAAGAACTAATGAGGGGGTACAATAATAATAGTACCTTTCAAATTAATGCCTGCTTTTAAAGTAGGTATTTTTAATAGGAATTATTGCGAGTTAAGAAAAATAGTATTATTTAGCGCTGTTTTATTAATTTAGGTTATTTAGTGGATATTTTATTAATTGAGTATTTAAAATATGAAGAAAAGAGCCTTTTGAAAAGCCGCTTTTTTCTTGTTTAAGTTTTAAAAACGCCATTCTTCTCTTTTTTAGCTTATAAATAATAGGCAAAGAAGAATTACAATTAAAACCAACTTGAAAAATAATGTATAAGGATTGTATGTGAAATTAAAAATAAAAAGTGCATACTGACTCAAAAACTATAAAAATAATCAATTTATAGTTTCATAGAATAGTGAAGATAACAACTAATTATCTATACCATTAATTCAGAATTTGTTTGTGGAATAACATTTCCTGTAATTTTGTAAAATATTATAGAAAACAGTAGTGTAGCTATAAACAGTCAGCATAACAAAAAATGA
>Ga0209463_1001841_pt1 | contig 12294 bp, 12 predicted proteins | sample AgamicMgSfrz_FD_187169 | JGI IMG/M metagenome (GOLD analysis project Ga0209463, IMG submission 187169) | Agave microbial communities from Guanajuato, Mexico - Mg.Sf.rz (SPAdes) (version 2) | ecosystem: Host-associated > Plants > Phyllosphere > Phylloplane/Leaf | place: Guanajuato, Mexico... | reverse complement strand
ATATCTTTTTCCAAGCCGTATTTAATGCGCCGACTTTTCGTTGTTTATTGCCTTCAGTGACCAGTACTTTTACATTTAAATCAAATTCATCTCCGGCCAGCTCCGCTTTTTCTTTTGTACGGTCCGTACAGTTATCTGCAATCACAAATACATCGAGCTCCACATTATTCGGAAGAAGCTGATCGCCTAACCCCGCCAAGCAGTCGCGAATTGATTTCTCTTCATTGTGCGCCGGAATGAATGCCACAATGCGTGGCCTCATATACGAAGCTCCAATACTTCCAGTAACGACACGCTGATTGTTCATGTTTTACTTTACCTCCTGATATATCAGGAAACCCAGCTATCCTAGTCCTAAGGACCTTAGACCTGAGGTTTTGCGTCCCAGCCTTTCGACTGGTTTGCCTTTAACTGAACAAGTTAAGTTCACTACTTTTGTTCCTTTTAAAGAACGAAATACCCAGAACTATGCTATATAACGAATATCTTTTTTAGATTTTACCATAAAAATAGGTTGAATTACCCTAAAAAAGATTCGACAAATTTCGATAAAAGAACTGACTGAAATATGAAAACGTCCTTAAAATGGTTATTATTTATGTTTATAATCTTACGTATGGCTAATGAGGATATAAAGAGAGAAGAGATGATGAAAACAATAAATGTGATAGTTGGATTTTTGTTATGTACGGTTTTGCTAATCAGCTATTACTTATTAGTAATACATATGGAGCGGTAACAGCATATAAAGCACTACCTCACCGTAGAAACTGAAATGTACGGAGGTGAAAATTGTAAACGCGTTTATACATGGTGTTAAAGGTGTTCTTATATCATTTGAAGAACAAGGAGATATAGGAACTCCAGTTGGTACAGGTGTTTCAATTTCTAATACTTATTTGATGGGACACTTAACAAGTCATGCAGTTATAGTGAGTGGGACACCTGATAGATTGATTTTATATCAGGAGATGAACTTATATTGTTAGGCGGGACATTGGATACTGCTTTAGTGGAACATATCCGTATCCAAAGCGGGTTCGGTTCTAGTGTGAATATTATACTCATTATAGCCCAACTCGTTCTGGTGCGTCAGCTGTAAAATAAACGATTTACGGAGGGGTTCTAAATTAGGAATTACGCCTAATCATATTACTGTAGGAAACGGTAGTTTATTTCCTATGTTAAGAATCATTATAGAAAGAACATGGACATTTGTCCAACGTAGAGGTACAGGTTCTAGCGCAGAATTGAATTTGGATCCTAAAGGTGACGAAAAAATATTTAGTAGTGATAATTTCGATGGAACAAAACATGTACTTACTATTGTTTTCAGTACATCAAACCCGCTGATTGGATTCTTTGACCTACAATCCAGTAAACAATCAATAGCTCCCGCAGCTACATATTTAAACAGCGCAATTACTTTAGTTAACAATTTAAGACAGAAACTTGTCAGCTATAGATTATTTAAATGATTGATATAAATGATTGATATAAAGGTAAAGGAATGGTAAAGGGTTTAGGAAACAGTAACAAACCCTTGTATTCGTTCTTAAGAGTATTAAATTCATACAGAATTATCATAAATAACGTCACCTTTTGAAAAAATTCGAATAGAATACCAATTATTTCGTTAGCTTACCTTTCCTAAACCTGTAAATATAGTATAATATCGTCATATAAAAAATATAAGGAGGGATTTATATGACGATATTCCTAAAGAAAGACATATACATTTATGCCCTTATCGCGTTAATGATGGGTATTATAACGCCATTTTTAGGTATATATTCTTTCGGTTTAATTGCAATTGCTTTGGGATTGTACGTATTTTATAAAATTCAACTAAACGGAAAAACAGCGGCAATATTAGTAGTATCATTATTATATGTGAATTTTTTAAGACCTATAAGTGGAAGTCAATTCATTTTATTAGCGGCTGACATCTTTACTTTTTGTATAATTATAAAACATGTATTTATTACAGGAATTAAAAAAGAAAAACTTTTTTTACTAGGCATTGTTTCCTGTTTTGTTTTATTTTCTTTTGTTCAGATGTTTAATCCGAATATACCGTCATTTATGGCAGGATTTGAAGGATTCCGAAAAACATCTTTTGCCTTTTTATTATTCTATTTAGGGGCATTGGCATTTAATGACGCCAAAGAAGCGAAACGTTTTTTTGTTGTCCTTTCATTGTTTAGCACACCAATTCTTTTATACGGAATAAAGCAGTATTTGTTCCTGAGTAATTTCGATACGTTGTATATAAACGCAAATGATGCAGATATGTATACGGGTATGTTATTCGGAAAACCGCGTGCAACTTCAATATTTGCGGGTCCGTTTCATTTCGGTATGTTTGCAGCTGTACTAGCCGTTGTAAACCTTTTTTTGATGGATACTGTTAAAAGAAGAAGAGATAAGTTTTGGCTTTTCTTATTACTTGCTATTTCAATTTATGCTTGTTACAGCAGTTTAACTAGAACAAATTTAGTAGCCTTATTCGTAGCGTTAATCAGTTATAAAATATTAGTTAACATCAAAAGATTTATTTTTGTATTCCCCTTTATTAGTGTAGCTTTGATATTTTCATTTAATTATATTTTATCAGTTAGTGACAAACTTATTTATTCAACTAATGGTTTGTTGAGAATGATTGGTACTATTTCCAACTTTAGTAATGATTCTCGCTTGCAAGGAAGGAGTCACGGTTGGGAAGTAATTAAAGAGCTAGTAAAACAGCATCCTATTGTTGCTTATGGGACAGGATCAGCTGGAGACACATTACAAAATACGTATGTTTTTAGATATCACGCTACAAGTCATAATTTTTTCTTGAAAGTTTTAATGGAAACGGGTTTTATAGGACTGGGATTTATAATAATATTGTTTGTCGCGTTACTTGTATTGATGTTGAAAAAAATACTTAACGAAACGAATAAACTTAATAAAAGGTTAATTGTTTGTAGTTTATCTGTTTTTAGTATTTTTTTAGTAAATACTATGGTCAATTCAACCATCGAAACTTACCCTGTATCAGGATTAATTTTTCTTATTTTAGGGATGGCGCTTATTAAGTTCAAAAAAGAAGAAGTTACTCCTTTATCCAAAAGTTAAATTAACTATCTTTAAAACTCATGTGAAAGTCGTTTGTGATTTAAAGCTTGTTAAGGGGTGGCATTGTGGGTAAAAGTGTTCCAAAATTTCTTTTGGTTGTTGTTTTAGGGATTTTCCTAATAGTCGGGTACATGTTCACTAGAAATATTAATGATGATGATTCAGAGAGAAAAGCAATTGTTGACGTAACAAAATCACCTTATGCTGCAGACTCTAATGGCCTAGTCAATTCGTCAGATGATATTCAACAAGCAATAAATGACGTTAGTAAAAATGGAGGCGGAACAGTATTTATTCCATCTGGAACGTATCAACTGAAATCAGAAATTTTCTTGAAAAGTAATGTTACTCTTCGAGGAAGTGGAGAATCAACGGTAATTAAAGGAGACTTTTCGAAAATAAGATCACCTTTAATTACAAACAAAGTGACTGTTCCATTAAAAAATGTCACTTTATCAAATTTTAGACTTGATAGAACGGGTGTTAATACGCAACATGGGATTTTGTTAGGCAATGTAACAAATTTTCTGGCAGAAAAAATTGAAGTATATAGTAACGAAGACCGACCAGGAGGAGCTATTGGAATTAGTGCTTTTGATTCCTATGCTAAATACCCTTCAAAAAATATTTATGTAAAAAACAGTACGTTTTATTATACAGGTAACTTCGGTATCCAATTTGGCAATGTTGAAAATGGGGTTATAGAAAATAATAATTTTTACAATGGTTATAGGGAAGTAATTGGGGTTGAACCTTACGGGAAGAGTGGGGTTGCACAAGATATTAAAATTAAAAACAACTTTATTTTTAATAGAAAGATTACTGTAAACGGTACTCCTACTGGCAAAGTTATTATTACAAACAGCAGTGGCGGTAACGCAAAGAAAATCTTGGTTGAAGAAAATGTTATTCAGGAAGACGTATCAAGCGGAAATGGACTCCCTGGTATTGCGGTATATGGATCAGGCGAAGTCGAAATTTCAAAGAATACAGTTTCGAATATAGGAGGCAGTGGAATCTTCATTACTTCCACCTATGGCAAGGTTGCAGAAAAAATATTCATAAGTAATAATAAAGTATTGAATTGTAGCCTAAGAAACAAAAGTGCAGGCATTAGTTTAAACGATACTCATAACTCAGTTATATCAGGTAATTTTGTATCAGGAGGCAAACATATCTACGGAATCTCAGAAGCAAAAGCTTCAAATGGGAATATAATTAAGAAAAATATCCTATATGGAAATAAAACTCCTGTACAACAGAGTAAATATAAAAAGGGATCAGTATACGAAAACAATAATGAGAAGTTTATAAAATAACAATAAAATATATCTTTGACAGAGATACGTTTAGAGACACATGTGAAAGGACTCGTTTAATTCCTAATTTTTACAAAAAGTAGGGAAAGAAGAATTGCTGACTTGATTACTCAAACTGAGAGTTGGAGCAATTATTTTGAGAGGGATAACAGGGGGGATTTTAAATTTGAGCTTATCTTTAAAAGAAAATCGAAGGTAGTTATCCTATTTATAAACAAAAAAACTGATTTAGTATTAAAAGATCAGTTTTTTTGTTTGTACAAAATCAATCATACAGCTTTTTGGAGTTTGATCTTATCTTTATCTTTAATTCCTATTTTCCCTACCACATAATGCCCCAGAGGAATCATATTAAGAAGATGTGTACTAATCATTGAAAGAATTGTGCTTCCAATTAACAGAATACAGATGTACATTGATAAACCAAGGAAAGGTAGGTGTTCTATAAACTTATTAATCAGTGCTATATAGAAAAGGTGAAGTAAATAAATACCAAATGAGTATTGACTTATTATCGAGAAAAAAGAAGGAATCGACTTTAACTTCGCACCTACGTAATAAAGTAATAAAAACATAGCAGTTGAAAATAAAAGCATATCTATACGTTTAGAACTGTGTACTATTAGCAAGTTACTTTGATATAAGAAAACTACAAGTGCACAAGAGAGGATAGCGAAAGCAATAACATATTTATTGTACTTGAGTAAAAACTTCTTAAATGCTTCGTAGTGAATTCCAAAATAGTAAGCGATAGAAAAATAGAATAGCCAACCCAAGAAAGGAACCCACGAGAACCTAGTCCAAATATACTCTGCATGAGGTATATCTATCGGTTTAGTAAAATTAAATATTCCTAAATAAATAAAGTTTATAATAAAACAAATAATAATAACGTACCATGCTTTAAAGCGATGAGCATATTTTTGGAATAACATATAAAGTAAATAGAATTGGAAAATAATCAAAATAAAATAACCATGGTATCCACCTAAGAAAATGTTCATAAAAAGTTGTTTTAAAAACAATGTCACTGTTAAGTGTTGTATGTATGCATCTAACAAGGCGTAAAACACAGCCATTACTAAATAAGGTATTAATATAAATTTAATGCGTTTTTTCATAAAACCAGACGGTGTTTTTTTAGGGTATGAGTATGCAAGCAAGAATATTGAAATTAAAACAAATACAGGTGTTCCAAACTTTAAAATAAGTGCAAAAGTTTCGTACCAAACTTTTGTATTATTTTCTAATCCTCCCTGAGGAGAATAGAATTTTAAAGATGCTTCAATTGAATGTAAGAGTACAATAGCTAAACATGCTACGCTTCTTATTAAAAAAATTTCTTTGACGGGTTTTCTTTTCAAAATAACTACTCCTTTTACATTTATTAAATAATCAGGTAATTTAACCTATATAATATTATACGAAAAGGACTTAAGGTACAATAGGATATGTAATTTAATTGAAAAGAGTAGGAGATTAAGAGAGATGCTAAACCAAAAAATTGTTGACTTTTTATTATTAGGTTCATTTTTATTTATGGCCTGTTTTACTCTGGTGCCAGAGCCATCATTAGGTATTGGAATAGAAAAAGGTAAAATCAATATTATTCCATTACACACAATTAAAAATTCTTTGTTTCATCAAACCTTTCTAAATTTCACAATAAATAATTTAGGAAATATTGTTTTATTTATACCCTTTGGTCTTTTTGTGTCTTTTAAATTAAAGAACTTAAATAAGGTATGGAGAGTAATTTTTATAGGGATGATCATATCTATCGTAATTGAATGTATTCAACTATTTATACCTAATCGGTGGACTGATATTGATGATGTCTTGCTGAACACGTTAGGTACTGGAGTAGGTTACATTATATTTAAAATAATAAATAAGTTTTATAAAAAAATAAACGCCCATAATCAAGAGGGCTCATTTTAATGTCTTTCTTATTATATAAAAGAGTGTTTTTAATCTATTTGTAATGCGAGTCTGCTTTGATTAGGGTAATATTGTCCTTATTAAATAATCTATTTAAGACTAGGGTAATAGTTTTTAGGGAATATAGGGTGTAATGATCCGTATGCTTGTGGAAGTAAGAATAAATATAAAAATTGCTGTTTGCGTCGGGAACCTGATTACAAAAAATAAATGAAATTGTAGAAAATCTTTTGTACAATGTACCAGATGAAGTTAGAAAGAAATATCCTGAGTTTTTATACAGAAAAGTTATAGACTTTTAAAGATAGATATTTTTTAATAGCTTTCTTGAGGAATAAAAACAAAGTTAAAGTCATGTCTTTGAAAGAAAAAGGATTTAAACCTTTTCCTGATCCAATTTCTAAGGATCCAACAAAATTAAGTTCAGCCTTTAAATTTGAGGACTCTGGCAACATTTATATTTATACCAAAGAATGTAAAGTTGAAAATGTGTTTACGTTCTCCTTAGGTGGTGATGCTTCTTTAATAATAGAAGATTACTTCCAAAAAGGTAAATTCAAAAGAAATAGGTTTGTACAGTTATAATATAAATCTTGGTTATATAGTTTCTTTAGTTACGGAGATTACAGTATTTAACTTACATGATTATCTGTATGACCTTTATAGTTTACTCAACTGAACAATGGAGGTCTAATTAATGAAAGAACGACTTTCAAATAGTTAATTATATACTGACTTAGAAAATTTAGTTAATGTAGAGTGGAAGACAGAACGGGAATGTAATTAACCGAGGAAAGAAAACAGCTGACTACGCTGTATTACGTATGACCAATATGACAGGCATCTTAACGGAAAAATTATTTATTTTTAATCCGAAAGACGCACAGAGCCTAAAATGCATCAAGTGTCTAAAAGGTTTCACAAATTTTTATGCCGAAAGGGTAGCAAAGTTTCGCGGAATAAAATCGACATCAGATACACTGCAACCTGTACAAGAATCAAGAAACAAGAAACACTATTAAATCACTAACGAAAGAAACGGCTATCGGCACGGTAAAAGTACTTGTGGATGATCTATTGTATTACAACAAAAAAGATTGGAATGCGAAAGTAGGGAAAGCGAAAAAGGACAATGTTTTAACGGTTGTGAGCAAAATCAAAGTGAAATCTGCATACATGTATGAACTAATCAGTGGAATATACATTACAGCTGCAACTAAATTTTTAAAGTTTACTAGTAAATAAGAATAAAGTTCCTACTCTTCAGAGTAGGTTTTTTTTTTTTTTGAAATACATTCTTTTATTAAGATTGTTAAACATTTTTAAAAGCATGCCGATATATATTTTGAATCTACATCAAGGAGGATATCTTTATGGCTTTAGTACTTACTAGAAAATCTGGAGACGCAGTTACTATTCAGGTTCCTGGAGGAGAAGGTATTGTTGTAAGCCTTTACGTCACGGAGGACAAACTGATTCGATTAAACATTGATGCTCCTAGAGAATATAAGATTCTTAGGAACGAACTTCTTGGACAAACGGATTTGGAAGAGAAGTAAAAAAAGACATTTGGAGGTCGTAGGAAATGAGAATTAATCACAACATCGCAGCACTTAATACTTATCGTCAGTACAATAATGCTAATGCTGCACAATCAAAATCAATGGAGAAATTATCTTCAGGTCAGCGTATTAACAATGCAGCTGATGATGCTGCGGGTCTTGCTATTTCAGAAAAAATGCGTGGGCAAGTTCGTGGATTAAATCAAGCATCTCGAAATGCGCAGGATGGTGTGTCATTAATTAAGACAGCAGAAGGTGCGTTAAGTGAAACAACTGATATTTTACAACGCATGCGTGAGTTGGCAGTCCAGTCTTCAAATGATACAAATACTGACTCAGATCGTAAGGAATTACAAAAAGAAGTAGATCAACTATCTCAAGAAATTACAAGAATTTCTACAGATACAGAATTTAATACCAAAAAACTAATTAATGGTGATGCGAAAGACGTGGCTTTCCACATTGGTGCTAATGGGGACCAAAATGTTAAGTTAACTATTAACAACATGGATGCGAGTGCTCTAAAGGTTACTGGTCAAACAGGTGAAAAAACAGCTCTAGATGGAAATGATGCAATTGAAATTAGAAATGATAGAGGTGAAGAAGTTACTGTTACCTTTAAAACTGCTGGCGATAAAGATGCAGCTGCCGTAGACAAAACTACTGCTGAAGTTAGTAGTGATGGAAAAACTGTTACTGTAACTCTAGCACAAGCTAAGGGTGATGGAACAGACCCAGGAGCTATTGCAGCAAAACAGCAAGACGTTTTAGATGCTTTAAATAGCACAGGAGGAGCTGTTGTTGCTACTGCGAAAGCAGGTGGAGATCTTAGTACAGCTGCGACTGTGGGAAATGATACAAAAACTTCTACAACTGCGACAGGTGATAATACAAAAGGGATTGATATCTCAAATCAAAAGTCAGCATCGGATGCAATTAAAACAATTAGTAGTGCTATTGAAACGGTTTCAGGAGAACGCGCTAAACTTGGTGCATTCCAAAATCGTTTAGATCACACTATTAATAACTTAAGTACATCATCTGAAAACTTAACTGCTGCTGAGTCACGTATTAGAGACGTAGATTATGTTTTAGCTGCATAAGCAGTAACAAGCACAGTCGTCCTAGCCGGTAACGGCTAGTGATTATTATCGGGTGAATTGCTGGAAACCCCTTAGAGCTTTTCTTGCCACAACGTAGTTGTAAACGACAAGCGTGATGGTTTGAAAAAAGAAAAGATTGGGCAATCAGCAGCCAAGTTCCTGTCTCGAAAGAGTGGAGAAGGTTCAACGACTAGGGTAGACCATCTAAAAGCTAAGCTCAAGATGATGAAATCCATAGGTGAAACAGTGGTCATCAGCATTGTGGATCCGAAGTGCCCGGCCCCTATGGATATAAGAGGGTGAAGATATAGTCTAGTCATTTATGAAAATAAATGTTCGCACGATGGCGAAGGAAATGATGGAACAAACGAAGAATTCAATTCTTTCTCAAGCATCACAAGCAATGTTGGCTCAATCTAATCAGATGCCTCAAGGAATATTACAACTTTTGAGATAACGATTAAAGGGCGTCTAGCTTGGTAACGAGCTAGAGGATAACTGGGTGAATTGCTGGAACTTCCTAAAGCTTTATCAACCACAACGTAATTGCAAACGGTAAGCGTGATGGTTTGAAAATGATGAAGATAAAACAATGGATAATCAGCAGCCAAGCTTCTGTGAGGAAACTCTGGAGAAGGTTCAACGACTAGAGAAGACGGTCTAAGGTGGGAAGCTATGACTATGAATCTCGTAGGGCAGTACAAGCTGTTCGAAGTGCCCAGCTCCATGAAAATATGGATGAAGATATAGTCTATTCTGGAACTGAAAAGTACAGTCGCAAAGCAAGCGAATCAACAACCACAAGGAGTATTACAACTTCTTCGTTAATTTCAAATTATTTGAAAGGGGCTCTAGCTATTTTGCTAGGGCTCTTTTTTAGAAGTTTGTTAAACGATAACATTGGAATGGATTGAAAAAGAGCTATTTCATCTAGAAGTATTTCTCAATATTGAAAAAATATAAAATTTAAATTAAAATAGAGCAAATGTTCTTATTTAAGGATGGTGAGATAAATGGATGCAGAAAAGCAGTTGAGAGAGTTAATCCCATACAATCAACTGTGTATGATAATAGGCAAGTTATTAGGTGATGGGAATATTTCTATTGAAAAAGGACGTCAACCGAGGTTTCGATTTAGCCATTGCTCAAAAGATAAAGAGTGGGTCTTTTGGTGTTATGAGCAATTAAAAGACCATATTGAACTATCGTTTCCTAAGTATAGAAAAGTTATAGATCAGCGATTAAAAGATGGATACAGTGAAAGCTACTATACACAATCGAAAGTAGGAGAAATCAGTACGCTATTAAGAGAAGTTTGGTATCCTAAAGGTAAAAAAGTTTTACCTTTGGAATTTGTAAATGCTCATTTCTCACCATTAACTTTGGCATGGTGGTATCAAGATGATGGTTCTTTAACAATTAGTAATTCTACTATCAGGAAGATTATTCTTTCTACAAATAGCTTTAGTAACCAAGAAAATAAAAAGTTAATTGAAATCCTTTTTGCAAATTTACATCTTTCGTTTTCTTTAGATACCCAAAATAGACTAGTGATATACGACCAAAAGCAAATTCTTTATTTTCTCAGCTTAGTTAGGGAGTTTATTCATCCATGTATGTCTCGGAAGGTTAATATACCTAAAAATAATTCACCATCGTTGCACTTAAATAAGAGAACGACTATTACTCTACCCCTGACTATTCCTGTAACTTCCCCTACAAAAGATTTACGAGATTTCCTTAGTTATTTACCTGAACTTCTATCTCAATTGCAAAATAGAGTTATTTATCACCGCTTTTTTAAACACCAGTTTCTCATTGAAGATACTGATTGTAAGAGAAAGAGTTATCAAATTCAATTAGAACAAAATGAGTTGCGCCTATTATACGAATGCAGGCAACTTACAGGCCTAACTATGAATCAATTAACAGAACTATGTTATATATTGCAAAGAAATAAAAATAGAAATAACAATTTAATAAAAGAACAAGAGATAGCATACCAATTTTTTATTAGAAACTAAGAGAGTTAAGGTCTTTTGAAAATTTAAATAGCTGTTTTTAATTTTAAAAAGACCTTACTCACAAATGGAGTAAGGTTCAGGTTTTTATTAAGAAAAAATTGTAAGTGAATACTACTATTTAATGCGTAGCCCCACCCGAAACCCCAACATCCTCTACAACAAAAATCGTTGTCTTCACCACGTTCAGCAACCCCTGCACAATCAAATCTAGCGACATACTCGCTTTCCCCGGATGATTCACGGCTTGTTCAGGAAGGTAAGGAATATGAACAAATCCGCCTTTAATTGAGCAGTTTTGAATCATGTTCATGAGCCCGTAAAATACGTGGTTACAGACAAACGTTCCAGCAGTTTGAGAGACGCTGCTTGGAATGCCTGCTTGGCGCAGATTTTCGACAGCTGCTTTAATTGGCAGTGTCGAAAAATATGCGGCAGGTCCGTTTTCGATAATAGGACGGTCAATAGGCTGCTGGCCGATGTTGTCAGGAATTCGCGCATCGTCTACATTGATCGCAATGCGTTCTACAGTAACTCCTTCTCGACCGCCTGCTTGTCCAACGCAAATGACGATAGAAGGGCTAATTTCTTCTATATACGTATGAAGCTTTGCGATTGATTCGCCGAACACAGTAGGAAGAGGTTTAGCAATAATGCGATAGTCTTCAACAGCTACGCCGTCCAAAGCTTTTACAGCTTCTAACGACGGGTTAATACTTTCACCTTCAAATGGTTCAAATCCAGTTAGTAATACAGTTGTCATTCTACTAGTCTCCTTTAAAAGTGATATACAAGGTAGTACATTAATAGCGTGTTCACAACAAAAACGGATAGCGCAATTGGTACTTGAGCTTTAATCACGGCGTTTTTGTCTTTTAATTCAAGCAGCATAGCAGGTACGATGTTAAAGTTGGCTGCCATTGGCGTAAGAAGCGTCCCGCAGTAGCCGGCAAACATGCCCAGAGCTGCCATAATCGCCGGATTTCCGCCATGCATATGTACAATCAGTGGAAGTCCAATACCTCCTGTAATAACGGCAAATGCCGCAAACGCATTTCCCATGACAATCGTAAATAGCAGCATTCCTAGACAATATGTAAGCACAGCAACAAACGCATAGTTAGTCGGAAGCACGTCACTTACAATATCTGAAACAACTGTTCCAACGCCTGACTTTGAAAAAATACCGCCAAGCGCTGCCAGCATTTGCGGTAAAATAACCGCC
>Ga0209463_1001840_pt1 | contig 12296 bp, 12 predicted proteins | sample AgamicMgSfrz_FD_187169 | JGI IMG/M metagenome (GOLD analysis project Ga0209463, IMG submission 187169) | Agave microbial communities from Guanajuato, Mexico - Mg.Sf.rz (SPAdes) (version 2) | ecosystem: Host-associated > Plants > Phyllosphere > Phylloplane/Leaf | place: Guanajuato, Mexico... | reverse complement strand
AGACTCCTCATTCTAGAGGGGACATGACATACGCCTCCTCATTTGATCATAGATCCTGAGTGAAATCTACCGAATACACGACTTTTTGATGTGCATCTGACGACATCTTAAGCGAACGTTTATTTATATTTAATTAACCCTTCTGATTTATAAATGCTTGGCTACGAATATCAAATAAGAAGTTACCGCCAGGGCAACTTCTTATTAAAGTAGAATAGGACTACCACTCGGGCTTCAGAATGAAGCTGATCGCAAGACTATGTGGTCCACTGTGAGATGAAATAGCACACCCACCTTCGATGATGAATACATCACGAATGTTTGTCTCTTCGTGAATCACACTCCGGATCCAGTCTGCAGTCTCTGCTTCCAATGTATGTGAAATAATGATCTGATCATGGTCAATACGATGAATCTGTGAAAATATGCTATCCATCAGTTTTCGGAGTATCTTGTGCTTATTACCGCGGTATTTCACCCCGGATAGAACCCTTCCTTGTCTTACATAGAGAATAGGCCTGATTCGCAGCATACTTCCAACGATATGCTGAAGATTACTGACTCTTCCGCCTTTGTGCAAATAGTCAAGACCATCAACGAGCACGTTTAATTGGATTTCATCACGCAGCAAGTGAAGTTTCTCTGAGATAAACAGAGCACTTCTCCCTTCTGCTGCCGCTTGAGCAGCCAGAAGAACATTCATGGCCGTTCCTGCAGATACATTCAATGAATCTACCACCGTTACCCGACCTGATGGAAATTCCCTTGCGGCAATTAGTGCATTTTGATAAGTCGATGATAACTGAGAAGACATACTGATAAACAGTACGTCTTCACCATTTTCAATAACTGGGCCGAAAGTTTGGACAAAGTCAGCGGGTGAGGGAGCGGCTGTTTTCGGCAATTTGCCTGATTCCTCTACCCTTCTATACATCTCATGGGTATCCATCTCGATTCGATCAAGGTATGATTCTTCCTCAAAGACAATGTACAATGGTATGATGCCAATATTATATTTTGTCATCCACTCCTGTGGAATATCGGATATACTATCCGCAAATATGCGAACCTTAGCCATGTTCTCCCCTCCTTATGCAGACTTTTTCTCACTTTTCATCACGGATTCTCCTTCAACATCGATATTAGGCAGGATCCGGTCCAGCCATTTCGGCAAATACCAGGCACTCTTACCCATTAAGGTCATGATTGCTGGAACCAGTGTCATTCTCACAACGAATGCATCTATTAGAATACCGAAGGCAAGAGCAAGTCCCATTGATTTAATAATCGTATCTTCGGCAAATATGAAGCTGGCAAAAACAGCAATCATGATCATTCCCGCTGCTGCCACTACAGGTCCACTATGACTGATACCACTTCTCACGGACCGTCTTGCATCACCGGTATGAGTATAGTCTTCACGCATGCGGCTTACGAGGAATACCTCATAGTCCATGGCTAATCCGAACAAAATGCCTGTAACGAGGATGGGCAGGAAGTTCAGGACGGGTCCAGGCTCAGGTATACCGAACAGATTGCCCAGATATCCATCCTGAATGACCCACACCACAAAGCCTAGTGTCGCGCCGAGCGTGAACAAGAATCCAAGTACAGCTTTGATCGGAACCAGAATGGATCGGAACACCATCATCAACAATACAAATGCAAGTCCAACGATTAGTAAGGCGAACTTCGGTAATGCCTCAGAGAGTTTCTCTGAAATATCTATGTTAACGGACGTACTTCCAGTAATGAGAACATCTACGTTTTCCTTTTGAAGATTTTTATCTGCATGATCCCGAATGGATTGCACGAGTTCTGTAGTTCGAATATCATGAGGGCCAGTCTCAGGCAATACGTTGATAATGGCCGCTTGACCAGAAGGACTTGGGATGATTGGACTCACACTGGCCACATCTGGAAGATCTTTAATAAATGCAGTAGCGTCCGCAATTTCAGACTGAGGATCTGTGCTATTAGCTGCTTTGGCGACAATAATTAGCGGTCCATTAAAGCCTTCGCCAAACCCTTCGGCAAGCAGATCATAACCACGGCGCTCAGTCGTTTCCGTTGATTTTAGACCATTATCAGGCAGACCAAGTTGCATATGCATAAAGGGTAAGGTACAAACGGTTAAAATGACGATGCACAGGATCGAGGTTAACCAGGGTTTACGTGTTACAACTCGACCCCAGCGATTTTCTGATCCATGTTTTTTCCTTGCTCCTGACCATTTGCGAAGCCACTTGTTCTCACGAGCAGGGCTGATTCGGTCTCCTGCTACTGCTAGTACAGCAGGCACAAAAATTACAGCAATCAGAACAGCAACAAACACACTTATTGCTGCCGCCAGCCCCATCATCGTTATAAATGGAATTTGTACTACAGATAATCCAACAAGCGCAATGATGACGGTCAGACCTGCAAATACAACTGAACTTCCTGCTGTAGCATTGGCTTGAGCAATTGCGACATGTCGTTCGAATCCTTCAGCTAGCTGCTGGCGATATCTAGACATGATGAACAGCGCGTAATCAATGCCCACGGCAAGAGCTAGCATCACCGCAAGCGTAATGGAGAAGGAAGACATGGATACGAAATTGGAACCAATTATAATGGTCATGAGTCCAATGCCGAGGCCGATGACAGCTGTCAGAATCGGTAGACCAGCTGCAAGAAACGATGTGAACGTAAACGCCAAAATCATGAAAGCAATCAAAATACCGATAACTTCAGATATGGCCCCGACTTCGAGCTCAGAGAATGCGACACTTCCTGCAAGTTCTGTCTGAAGGCTTTTGTTGCGTAAGGATTCAGTAACTTCTAGTACATGCTCTTTGGATTTTTCAGTCACTTCAGCCGCGGGCTGTGAATAAGTAACATCTGCATAGCCTATCTTTTTATCGGCACTCAGTGTGCCTCCATCATAAGGACTAATAAACGATTTCACGGCAGGATCGGTTTTAATTTTTTTTAATGCCTGATTGATCGTATTTTTGTTGGACTCTGACTCCAAAGTACCTTTCCCTGCCTTGAATACTAATCTGATTTGTCCTCCGTCACCTGATGGAGGGAACTCTGCATTGAGCACTTCGCCCGCCTGTTCTGATTTGGTACCTGGAATTGTCATTTCCCCAGTAAATGAGGTTCCCATCCCTAAACCGATGGAGGCTACCAAAATCAGTAGAGCAAGTCCTCCCGCTATGACCATGTTCCTTTTTCTAACCGACCATTCACCCAGTCGAAATAATAATTGTGCCATGTGTAGCAACTTCCCCTTTCATTTCCTTCAAGTTGAGAATCCTCATGTTGGGCAATCTCATGAAATCATCATAGCTGGAATGGGATAATAAAGAATCGTACAAAAGGACATGACCTAGGATGTACTTTTGGGAAGATCAAGAGGGAAGCCGGGGTAGTTATGTAATTTACACCTGTCGGACTATCGGACAGTTATTCTATCAAGTGAAGATTTAAAACGATCCTTCTTTCGCTTATCTGTTCAATAAAAAAAAACAGTATCTCTTCGTTCATTAGCAACGAGAAGTACTGTTCATCTTTCATTCTGCGAAACTTAGTTTCTTATTATTGTTAACACATACCATGTGCATGGGTGTGGCTACTTTCTACCCTGTTTTAGATTGATAAACCTACGACTTGAATTCGGATTTTATTCACATCGAGGCCTGTCAAATTTTCTATAGCCTGTTGCACATTGTGCTGCAAATCACGACAAACGAAATGGACTTTATAGCCGTATTTTACGATGATTCTCAACTGAATGGTTACATATGAATCGTTTACCTCCAAGTTTATTCCCGTCTGCAGACTTCTCCCACTCATGCTCTTGGCTACCCCTTCAGTAAGTCCCGCAGCCATCGAAGATATTCCATCAGTAATTTTTGCTGCAAGAGCTACAATATTAGAAATGGCATCAGTGGAAATATTTATTGCGCCTAATTGGAGGGATTGAACTGTGCTTGGTAATGTCATTTTGCTCACTCCTATCCGTTAGCTCACAAGTGTAAAATTCCTTTTTCCACCGAAACTGCAACAGCCTCGGAGCGAGAATCTACTCCTAACTTGTTATATATGTTCGTAAGATGTGCCTTGATGGTCCGTTCTGTGACCCCCATGTCAAAAGCAATTTCTTTGCTACGCAGACCACGTGCAACAGCTTGAAGAATGATTAATTCCTTTTCGGTCAACAACGTACTGTTCTCTGATTTGGTACTAACAACAGGTTTCATTTCTCTGAATGCAAATACACGTGCCGTGACTTCAGGTTGTAACAATGTCTGACCGCGTAGTGCAGATTCCAAGGTCTGAAATAGATTTTCCCGACTGGTATCCTTCAGAAGATAACCTTTAGCACCAAGGGCTAATCCATTAATCATCAGGTCGTCCTCGTTGTAAGTTGTCAGAATGATGACTGGGATCTGTATGTGTTTTTCATGCATCTCTTTTAAGGTGTCAAGTCCACTCAGACCTCCCGGCATATTAAGATCCAGCAAAATAACATCAGGTTTTAACTCCTCCATGAGTTGCAGAGCGACTCCACCCTCTTCCGCTTCACCTGCAACATAATATTGATCATTCGTCTCTAAGATCAACTTAAGGCCTTCCCTCACAACCCAATGGTCATCTACAATTAGAACTGAGTTTTTCATTATGGTTACCTCCTGAGTTACAATGGTAGAGTCAAATGGATGACTGTACCTTGGCTATTGCTATCAATATGGATTTGTCCCCCAATCAGGCGGGCTCGTTCATATATACCTATTAATCCATAATGACCGAATAGTTTTCCGATTTTCTCAACGTTAAACCCTGTCCCGTTATCCAGGATAGACATATGAAGTTGATTATTCCTATGTTCGCTAATCTCAATATTGACTTGATTTGCTTGTGCATGACGGGCAACATTCATCAGAGATTCACTCAAAATATGAAGAATGTGTTCCATCTTGAACCCTGAGATTGGGGATTGAATTTGACAAGTGAGGTCCGTTTTAAGACCGGTGGCAATGACAAACCGATGAACGGTATCCTTCACAGCTTCACTAAAATCAATGGATGGAGTAGCTCTGCTTCTCAGATTATCTATTGCTTTTCTAGCATCCGCCAAGGTCTCTCTAGCTTGTCCCATGGATCTGATGATAATCTCATGAGCACGTGTGGTGCTGCCCTTACTCAAATGGGCATCAACTGCTTCCAACTGCATGATCACTCCTGCCAAACCCTGTGCAAGGGTATCATGCAAATCCCTGGCAATTCTCTGACGTTCATTAGCCAGCGTAAGTTCTTCGACTTTTTTGTGAGCGAGCTCCAAATCCAGCAAAAATGTTTGTGTCCTTACCCTCGCGTTCACTTGCCTGTAAAACAGAACGGCATATGCTACTACAACGATGATCATAAGTAGGAAAAGTGGGATCAATATGGCAAGTTCTGCTGCACCATTCAAAAAGTAAATGTTTAGAACAAAACAGAGATATAGAACAAAAGCTACAAAAACCACTTTAGCTGTTTCATAAAAGATCGCTATACTTTGCCCAATCAACACAGGAATTAGGCCAATCAAGACAGCCGGATAACCATCAGCCACTAATACTGCGCTACCAAAAATTAGTCCTCCTTGAATTACCACATACAACATTCTGGAGCGTTGGATGATCTGATTAACACGCCAATATAAATAAATATGGAGCACCATCACGATGCCAAAAATAATACTTGGCAGCAACAAAGGTTCCGACATAGTCTGCCACACGATAGTAACGACTGTTACAATTACCACCCAGACAATAACAGGAATGCGTGTAGAGGCGATTTTATCATCTTCCGTGGCTATTCCTGAATTTAAAAACTTAGATTGTTCATTTATAATTTTCACGGGGTAACCTCTCCCCTCTCTTCTTTAACCATTAGTTGTCCTATCATTAGTCCTATCATTATATAATGGATTGTAAATGAAAGTATGTACTTTGGTACATGTCCGTTTGGGCAGGTACCGACGGCCACTTTCGAGACTTAAACAGATAATCATCTAATCGGTAAATTGATAGTAACTTAAAATAAAAAACAGTATCTCTCTTCATTCAACGAGAAGTACTGTTCATTCTTCATCCTGCATTCAATTAAGCTTTAACCTATAGAGCAGTCCGAAGATTTTATAAAGTTATCTGAGCTTTTTGACCATTCTATATAACGATACAGAAGGTTTATTTATTTCGGATGTGATTTCATAGCCAAGATTGGCGTACAATCTGCCTGCGCGATGATTATCTTTTTTGACAGTCAGAGAACTTAAGCTATATCCCTGTTTTATCGCCTTCTCTTCTGCATGATGAATGAGCTGGGAGCCAATTCCCATCCCCCTGCTTTCAGGCATAGCCGCAAGTGTTGCAATATGATACTCTCCTTTGAAGCCTTCCTTCAGCGTGAGGGTTGAAAATAATGAACTTAAATGTAGCAAGTTGTAAGCGATCAGGCCTAGTTTTCTGTAAGAAAACAGTTGTTTCGCTGTAGACGATACCAGTTGTTCCAGAACGGTAATGGGTAAACACGTAATCATTCCAAGCGTTTTATCGCCCATTTTTGCCTCATAGGCATATTCATGACTGAATCGATTCTTTTTAGACTGCCAGAGCATTCTAAATGTGGCATCTAGAATGCTTTGATTACTTGACCCGGCTATCGAATGAGCCATATCCCCAACAGCCATTAAATTTAGTTGGGCTCCAACAAGGGAATGTGGATCAGCCTGCGAAATTGATAAATTTGTCTTCATCTTGATCAATGCCCCTGTCGATTAATTTTCCTGGCTAATTACTCACAAATTTAAGTAGCTTACCGCAATGGTATTCGGACCAGTATGTGAGCCTATTACACACCCGCCCTCAATAACCACTACTTCCTTAAAATAAGCATGCTCAAGCAAACGTGTTCGAACCCGATCTGTCATTTGCTCTGCAACGGTTTGAGCAATGATCAAGAGGTTGGGACAGATATGATTCTTTTGATCTGAAATTTTTTGTATTATACTCTCTAACGCCTTCTCCATTTTGCCGCGGTATTTTTGAACGGATCGTACCTCTCCGTTAATGATATTCAAAATCGGACGCACCTTCAGCATGTTACCAATAAGTTGCTGCATGCTACTAACGCGACCTCCTTTATGGAGATAATCGAGTCGATCTATCAACACCTCTATTTTGACTTTATCCCTCACTTGCTCTATATCTGCTGATACTTCCTCAATTGATTGCCCCATTTCAATTGCGCGTGCGGCACGAATCACTAACATGGCATAACTTGCTGATAAATGCATCGAGTCAACGATTTGAATCCGTCCAGATGGAAACTCTTCGGCTGCGATATATGCATTTTGATTGGTAGAAGATACTTTAGATGACATGCTGATATATAAGATGTTTCTGCCGGCAAGAATCTCAGCTTCAAATATTCTATAGAAGTCTGAAGGAGACGGAGCTGCTGTTTTAGGAATAACCCCTTCTTCCTCCGAACGACGATATAACTCTACAGGAGTGATCTCCAAGTTGTCTTTGTACGTTTGATCTCCCAGTATCACATAAAGGGGAACAACAACCATATTATATTTTTCGATCCAATGATTCGGTAGATCAGATGTGCTGTCGACTACTATTCTTATATTGTGGTTTGTTTCCATATAGTTGACCCTTTCAGTTTATGACGTCGTTTTAATGCTTTTTAAAACCATGACAGAATGTATCTACAAGTAAATCAGCTGCTGAATTTCTAGCTATATTCCCCTCTACTACCTGCTGCCATGTCAGAAATACGAGTGAATATAGGACATCGACAATCCAGTTTGTATCTACATTTTCGCGAAATTGCCCCTTCTGCTGCAATAGACTGATCGCCCGCATGATAGGTTCTCTTAATTTCTTATCCTCGTCCTCGATTTCTTTGTTCAAGTGTACGCTGACATCATGATTCAAAAAATAAAGTTTATCACCAAGTGGAATTAAGGCCTGAATCAGGTCTGGAATATAAGTCTCATAATTCTCTTCATCTAACGTAATTTCATTTATTGTCTCACGTACAACTTCAATCGCTCGAAAGCCTAAATGGATCATAAGTTGTTCCCTGCTCTCAACGTAACGATGTAATGTTGCAATACCGATCCCTGCTGATTCGGCGATCTCATGCATTGAAGCACTCGGCTTCTCAATCAAACACTTTGTGGCTTCATCCAAGATCGTGTTTAAACGTACCTGTTTAATCGATGTAAGTTCTTTGCTTTTCATGTTGCACCTCTTAATAAATATTTGGATTGAACAGCTTGCAGTACTTCATATTCAGAAGTTGAAACAACGACTTAATGAGAAATTCCCTTTATAAGCAAAATAAATGTCACACCTCTAAGGAGGATAATTGCTTTTATCTGCTTTAAGTGGATAACACCCTAGTATCTCTTATATTCGCATTCGTCCTAGGATACGAACTTTAAACCCACGATGCTAATGATTACTCCGCCGACGAGAGCTAATTTTCTTAGGTTTTTGGGTTCTTTAAAAACATACATACCGAGTAGCACACTTCCTGAGGCACCGATCCCTGTCCATATCCCATAACCGATGCTAATTGGAATTTCCTTCAAAGATAAGGAAAGAAAAATAAAACTTAGTCCCAAGAATAAAGCAAAAGTTAACGTATGCTTCAGCTTAGTAAATCCTTCGGAAAATTTTAGAAATATTACGCCACCAATTTCAAATAAGCCAGCTAACACTAAGAATATCCAACTCATACTCTATACACCTGCTTCTTTTTTGGGTTGATCAGAGACTAATTTCAAACCGATAATACAAGATATTAGCGTAAACACTAACACAATTTTAAGAGCACTTACTTTATCTCCTAAAAAAATCATTCCCACAAGCGCAGTACCAAAGGAACCTAGTCCGGTAAAAACAGCATAAGCAGTGGATACAGGGAGGATTTTGATAGATTTCGCAAAAAAATAAAAGCTGCCAACCATCAAAATGATTGTGGGGATTACAATTTCAATTTTTGTGAATCCATCAGATAATGCTAAACCTAAAGCCCAACCAACCTCTAAAATTCCTCCTACGATAAGAAATAACCATGCCATATAAATCTCTCCTTCGTCTGTCTTTATAAAAACAATTTATTACATTTTTTCTCTTCTGCTGGCATGTCATCACGACAGTAAAAAATCGAATCTAGTGAAGTAAGCGAGGTGATCGGTATGTAGAAGGGATTATTTCCATCATGTCCATCTTCCTCTCTTCAGGATTATAATGATATCAAATGATAGTATTTTGTATCATTTGATATCATTATAAGTTGATTTTATTTTATTTGCAACTTTAATTAGTTTGTCCACAAATTGTTGGTGATTAAAGCCGAGTACACTGTGCATTTGATTGGCATTTGAATCAATTTAGTCCTACAAATAAAAGAACCATCTTCTGGAGGAGAGGTTCCTCGTTCAGACGACGGTTTTTTACGAATTTATTGAGTAATAATATTCAAAATACAAGAATTAATCATCCCAATTAACCCTGTAATTTGGATCAATGGCAGTTCCGCTAAACATGCCAATATCAATACCATTACTAAAATCAAATCCTCTACTTACATCAAAGGTATTTAGTGTTTCTTGAATTGCACTTATACGTTCTTTACGATCATCTTCTAAATAGTAGAATGCGTCGGTATAGTGATACTTTTGTAACATTTTAGCTAAGTACATGGCGTCTTCCAAAGCAACTGAGCTTCCGTATCCCGTATTGGGGTTTATTGTGTGTGCTGCATCTCCTATTACAACAACTCTTCCTTTCGACCAACTCGGAATAGGATCAACGCAATAAATCTGTTTTGGAATAATATTAAAAGAATTTTTGATAATTTCAGACAATGCTCCTTGTTCACCAAAACGGTGTAACAAATCTGATTTAAGTTCACTGAGATTTTTCAATTCAAATTCCTCTTTTGGAACTTTCCTATCCTGAAACCCAGATGCTTGCCAACAAAGGTTTAATTCATTTGTCGGATGACTTTTGGAAACTAGGAAATTTGCGTTTTCTGTAAAATAAAATAGTTCATCGCCTTTCAATAGGTTTAGAACCAAATCGGTTTCAATATCCTTAAACGCCCCAACACCATACAATGCCCATGATTTCGCATATTTTAGTAAGTGACCAGGGAACAATTGATTCCTTACGATAGAATGTAAGCCATCAGCGCCAACCAATAAACTACCCAGTTCCTGCTGACCGTCTTCAAAATAGGCGACTACATTGGTAGCATTTTGCTTGAATCCAGTCAGCTTTTTATTATACTGAATCGAAACACCACAACATATCGCTTTTTCCATTAGAATTTCAACAAGATCTGATCTCTGCATATAAATCGATCTTCTGCTAAAAATAGAGTTTTGCATCAAATTAATTGAAGCAATTTCTATATTTTCTGTTGTTAAGATTCGCATACGATCAGCAGAGTGACTATGTTTCTGTATTTCTTCATCAATTCCTAGTTCTTTCATTACGTGAACACCACTTCTGTTTATACGAAAACTTGATCCTTCAATTCTCTTGTAGGGGAAGTTCTCGTATACCTCACAATCCAGTCCTGCTTTCTTCAAAAAGATTGCTAATGAAAGTCCACTAATTCCTGCACCTATAATCATAATTTTCCCCTTCATAATTATCCTCCTTAAGATTCATTATCATGTTGGACTTTATGATCTTTCTTTTCGCTTTTTTAAAATTTTATTTGTATACCCCTCCATAAAGTATACTAAAAACTATCGTTTGATAGTATTTTATATCAAAAAAAGTCAGTAATCAAATTTCACTTAATTCTAATCTCTTTATATAGATTTGAATTTCATTCAGTCCATTGTTTCTTTTAACTGCCATGCATGATTCTAGAAGAAAATTCTCTGTTGAAGACCAGGAAACCGTTTTAATCGTAAGTTAGCTAATGCTAAAACCAGTGAACATTAAACTTACCTGCCCGTTAGCTTAATGAATCAACGGTCAAAATAACGATTAGATATACACCTAATCGGCAATCGGACTATGTTCTTGTTCATTCCGGCAATCGGTACAAGTTCTTGTCCTTGGCTTGGGACAAGAACTTGTACCGATAAAATAAAAAAGCAGCTAAAATAGCGAATTCAATGGGACCATGTTCTTGTCCCTCGACACAGCAGGATACACCCAAACATCGTCATGGGCTTTTACTAAAAGGATATTTCCATTTCCATCTTCTATATATAGTAGAATAGCGGCAGATCCCTAAATGAGATCTGCCGCTAACAAAGCAAAAGAATCGCCGATATAGTTCTCTCCGTCGTTCACCGCGGTTGAGCATAGATTTGTGTGGTTGATACTGAAAACAAAAAGGCCACTAAAATGAACTGGTCAAGACCCCTTTTTGTAGACATTGAAAAAAGACCCTAGGCGGCAAACTGGCGTCGGTACTCTACCGGCATCTGATTTTTAGTTTCTGTTTGGGTCTCTTTCGGTTATAAAAACGTATATATTTCTCCTTCATCCTTTGTGCTTCTACCAGATTTCGTATATCACTAAGGGTAGAGTCCTTCCGTTTTGAGATGCGAGAAGAAGCTCTCCATGGAGGCGTTGTCTAGGCAATTGCCCCGGCGAGACATGATAATTTGGGCGCCAACCTTAGGCAGCATGTCGTGGTAAGCATGAGACATGTACTGGGACCCTTGGTCGCTGTGCGCTCGCCTACCAGGTTTTGGGTCACATCCGTCACCCATTTCTGTTTTGTTTCTCAGCCGTGAAATTACGATTAAGTAAATTATCGGCGATACGCTCGACTGGCTTGTAGATCCAGCTTTTGCATCAGACGTAGTTCCCTCGTTGATCCAATAGACCAAGCTCACCCTGCTCACGTTATTGCGCTTCGGTTAAACCTAGTTTTTTCCAACGATGTGAAATAAAAACGACTATAGATCATCCGAATCCATCTGCTCTATGGTTGCTGCAGGTAACCATCCTGCAAGCAGTGCTCCTCCTTCCGGATGATTGCTTGCGGCAAGTTCGCCTCCGTGCTGCCTAACAATTCTTTGTGAAATGGTTAAGCCTAATCCGCTGCCACCGGTTGAACGACTTCTGGATGTTTCCCCACGATATAGGGGCTCAAATACACGCTCAAGTTCTTCCGCAGTGAAGCCCGGCCCGGTATCGCGTATCGTAAACTTAACCTTATCACCAACTTTGTTACACTGGACTTCGATGTCACCACCCGCAGAT
>Ga0209463_1001837_pt1 | contig 12321 bp, 15 predicted proteins | sample AgamicMgSfrz_FD_187169 | JGI IMG/M metagenome (GOLD analysis project Ga0209463, IMG submission 187169) | Agave microbial communities from Guanajuato, Mexico - Mg.Sf.rz (SPAdes) (version 2) | ecosystem: Host-associated > Plants > Phyllosphere > Phylloplane/Leaf | place: Guanajuato, Mexico... | reverse complement strand
TCTTTCAACTACCCAAAGAACGTAGTCATATCAACGATGTATAAAAAGACGCATACTCAAGCAAAAGAATCCTTAGCTGAACCCTACTGCCGCAAGGGTTCTTTTGCTTGCTTGGTTCCGGAAAGAGTGATTATGTTAACTAAAGATGTATAGAATATACAGCTTAAAAACAGAAAAAACTCCACAGGCGATTGGGAGTTTTTTCTGCTCTTGGAGAGATATCCGTGTCGGATTATTGGATACCCTATGGCATCTTGAGTAGTTTGCTCAAAATCCTATTTATTATCCAGTGAGAGTATAAACTACTTTCTCTTAGTTATCCGGACTAAGTAATCGGTAAAAAAGATAATAGCAAAGGGAAGGATAGAAACAATGAAGTATGGAATAAGAGCCTTACGTAATTTACGATTCATGTAGATTAAATCCACCTTTATATACTGATATGAGTATTGAAGAGTTTCTTAAATAGAATGTTCAATTAAACAAGAACTCATGCATATCAAAAAAAGCAGGCTTAAGCCTGTTTTTTTTAATGGGAGTTCCGAAAAAAAACATTATGTAAACTGGTTTTGTATAAGGTATACATTTTTCTCCTTAATCGAAACTGGATGTGTTAACATAAAAATAGATATTTTTAGGAGGATGTAAATTTGAAATTTAGACAGCTTAGTTTAGTCATGGTATTTATTTGTACATTGCTTCTTCTTGCTAGCTGTAGTGAAGAAGATAAGAGTTTACGTTTTGAAGGGGAAAGTGATAATTGGAAATCTCAATATTTCTTAACTCAAGATAAAGATAGGGAAAATGGTGAAGGAAGTATTATTTATAAGGGATCCAATAAAGACAGCATCGGAGAAGTTACATATAAAATTGAAGGTGATTATGGTACTATCGATAAAACCTCAACACCAGTAGATGGCAAGTTGGATATCAATGATGGTTGTGAAGGATGTGCAAAACAAGATAGCTCCGAACCCTTTCATGTAACTATCAAATGGAACGGCAAAACAGAAGAATTTGAGTTAAAACCAAAATAAAAGATGGGGAAAGAAATTTTTCTTTCCCCATCTTTTATTTTTACTACCTAGAATATGGATTATGGTAACTAGGTTTTTATAGGTTATGTACTTTACAAGATAATTTATCTCTCTTGTTGTTTCTTACTAAGCCTAGGCAGGAAATAAGAAATTAATAAAATAATTGTAAATGCGCAAGTCACATAAAAAGGCCAGCTTTGGTCTCTCCAGGTACAATTAATAATAAATAAAATAATAGCTCCTAAAGTAAGCATTGTGGGATAAATTTTTTTCATTAACGACAACAAAAACACCTCTTACTACTTTCTAGAAATATACTTTTTATTTACAATTTTATCACATTATAGAAAACCAAGGATTATGATTCTTGGAAATTACATTATGTTAAGTAAGTACAAATCCCCTATATCTTATAATTGGACAATATCTTCTTAAAACAGGACAAAATTGTACCTTTTGCTTATGTTACAATCATTAAAGTCCAAGGGCTGAATTGAGATTTTATCAGATGCATCTCGAAATAATAAAAGTATAGGTGATAATAATGGCAACAATTGATGATTTTTTAAAATTAGATATTCGTGTCGGTACCGTGGTAAAAGCCGAGCCATTTCCAGAAGCAAGGAAGCCAGCAATAAAATTAGAAATAGACTTTGGAGAGCTTGGAGTAAAATGTTCTTCAGCTCAGATTACACGACGTTATAAGCCGGAACAGTTGATTGGATCCCAAGTAGTTGCTGTGGTGAATTTCCCTCCTATGCGTATTGCTGGTTTTAAGTCTGAGGTGCTAGTCATGGGTGGAATTCCGGAAGAAGGAGATGTAGTACTATTAAAGCCTAGTGAGTTTGTTAAAAATGGTACACCCATTGCTTAATCATGTTATTATGTTTAGGTCTTTTAAAGAAGAGTGCGATATACGTGCAGGAATACATTCAACTGGGAAAAAATACTTTTGAGAATCCTGTCTTTTATTTTAAAAAGGTTTAAGCTAAAATCAATTAATATATGTTCATGAGACTAGATTAAATTTGAGGTGAAATAAATGTTTTTAGCGCCATTATTTGAAAATGATGTACCAGTAGCACTTCTCCGTCCTTAATGGAGTAAAGTGACTACTTCTCTCCGTTAGGGCATACATTGACCTATTTTTTAAATACGGAGGGTACAAAAATGAAAAACACCTTATTAGGTTCTATATATTTAGCTTTAGCTGCCAGCATTTGGGGCGGCATGTACGTTGTGGTTAAAGTTGTGGTAGCAATCATCCCACCACTAGAATTGGTTTGGATACGATATGTAATAGCTATTCTTGCACTTGTCATCATTGGCTTAATAAAAAGACAATCTTGGAGAATTAGCAAACGTCATATTCCTTTGATTGTTACTATTGGTGTAATTGGTAATGCTATTTCAATTGTCACCCAAGAATACGGTACAATGCTATCTTCAGCACAAATGGGAGCCATTATTACATCATCCACACCAGCTTTTATGGTGATTTTTGCTCGGCTAATCCTTAAAGAGAAACTGAATATAAAAAAAGGGGTATCTGTTTGTTTGGCTACAATAGGAGTATTGCTTATTGTCGGAAATGGACATATAAATATGTCTAGCCAGCTTGGTGGTATTTCACTACTCATGGCGGCTTTAACATGGGCGTTAATGTCTATTCTTATAAAGCGTGTGCCAAGCAGTTATTCCCCAGTCGTTGTTACAACTTATTCAATTTTAGTTGCCATTTTGGTACTCACTCCCTTTGTATACAAAGGCTTAGGTGAAATTCATATTTCCAAGTTAGCTGATCCAACTATCGGAGGAGGGCTATTGTATTTAGGTATCATTTCAACAGCTTTAGCATTTATACTTTGGAATCGTGGATTACAGTTATTGAATGCTTCAAGTGGAGGGTTATTTTTCTTTTTTCAACCTCTCGTAGGAACGTTACTTGGCTGGCTTCTCCTAGGTGAAAGTGTCGGTGGAACGTTTTGGATAGGTTCATTCTTAATTCTTAGTGGTGTTTTATTAGTTATCAAAGAAAAAACGAACTAATTTATAATTAAAATAAATATAAAAGAGCACTAGTCTTGGGCTAGTGCTTCTTTATTTATACCGATAAAATCCATTATGTAAATTTAATTCGAGAATAATGTAATATATATATTGAAAAATGCAATGTATATGTTACACTTTAATTAGGAAGGAATTGGTTTATATTGAAAAACAATGTAAAAATTTTTCGTGTACAGGCTGATTTAACTCAGCATCAATTAGCTGAAAAAGTTGGTGTTACTCGTCAAACAATTAGTTTAATTGAAAAAGGAAAATATAATCCTACATTAAAACTTTGCTTAGAAATATGTTATGCAGTCAATAAAACCCTAGATGAGATTTTTTGGGTTGACCAGGAGGAGATTTAAATGAAAGTAATAACAGACGAAAGACTTGTTATCAAAAACTTAAAGAATATTCGTTGTGCGTTTGCCTTTCAAACTTTGGCACTTGTGGGAATTGTAATATACGACGGCATTACAAAAGGATTCAATAATATTACCAACAACCCTATATGGTTAGTCTTGATACTTACTAGTGTTATATTAGGGTATTTGAACTTAAGTATTTCTGTTGACTCATATGAAAATGAGAAACAAATTAAAAAAATGCCTTATTACTTATTAGTATTATGTTGTTTAGCTGTCGGAGTTATTTTTGGCTTACTAACAAAGATAACTCCTAATACTAGCTTGGCTGATAGTATAATAACTGGTTCAGTTATATTTTTATGTTTTTTAGGAACTTTTTCATTTGGTTATTTTTTAATAAAAAAACGTTCTAAAGATGATGAAGAATAAATCATAAACACTTCCTAAAATACGTTTTACGTTAACTGTTGAACTAGCTTCATATAATTCAATTTAAACGGAAGAGTAAACTGGAGTGAGGAATATGGATAAACCTATTATAATTAAGGATTATAATGCTAACTGGGTACTTAAATTTGAAGAAGAAAAAAACATTTTAAAAGCTATTATGAAAGAGAAAGCCGTTGCCATTGAACATATTGGAAGTACATCTGTCAAAGGATTAGGAGCTAAAGAGATAATAGATATAATGGTTGGTGTTCAACATCTAAAAGATGTTGAGGAGTTTATCGAGCCTTTAAAAGATGTTGGATATGAACATGTATCCCATGCACAGTTCCCCAATAGAAGATTTTTTAGAAAAGGATTATGGCGAGCAGGAACTCATCATTTACATGTATATGAATATGGAAGCAAAGAATGGACTAGTAACCTTTTATTTCGCGACTATCTGAGAGCACATCCTCTGGTACTTCAAGAGTATCAACAGTTGAAAAGAGACCTGGCTGAAAAACATCATTTTGATAGAGCAGCATACACAGAAGCAAAGGCACCATTTATAACAGGTATTATTAGAAAAGCTAAAAATGATAAGAATCACCTATAATGCGCATTATGTGAAGTTACTTATAAAAAAATAGCAATTAATAAAAAAGAATCCTTTGCTTATATAGGCAAAGGATTCTCAAATTTAAGGGAATATGGGGAATACTTTATTAGTCTGGCCAGATTTGTAGATTTATATACATATAATTTTTAAAAACTTGTAATTAACTATACTCCCACAAAAAACTTTACATATGTTTCATAATTTGTTGAGTAAATATTAAAGTATCTTTTATATTATTAAAGTTTTACTATTTACACTAAGTGACGACAAATACATTGTTTTTCTACAAGGTGTGTAGATGGTATCATTATTTTTAATAAAGTATGTTTAGATTTACTTAATATGTTTAGCGAATTTAACGTTTTAACTCAAACAGAAAGTAAGGTTTATTTATTACTTTTTTTAAGATGAATATAAAAATTTAGGCTTGAGACATAAGTGGATGCTTAATATATAGAGGAAAATTATTATTTCTAAAAGTCTTTACGAACAAAATCTCATTTCCTGTAAAAAGCTTGCTTTCTATTTGGATATCCCTATAGGCTGGTGTGTAATGAAATATAATTTTTTCTGTAGAGAAATCAGAAATTTTTTTGAGAATGGGTTCAATCTCTATTTCTTTTTTACTTACAATGTCATATAGATGAAGTGTCTGTTGTTCCTGTTGGAACACTACAATTACATCTTCATCAGTAAGATAGTAAATGTTCTGTGGAAAAACGTTTAGACAATAAAACATAAATATCCCTTCAGTATTCAAGGTACTAAATACGCTTGAAACAGGGCTCCTTGTAGATACAAATTCATATATAAACTTTCTATCTCTAAGATCTTTTATATCCAATTTGCGAAGGATAGTATTTTGATCCTTGTTTCCGACAAAGTTCATAAAAGAGATATGTTCATTAAATGTTTCAAAGCCAAACTTAGGATAAAAATCTAAAACATCTTTATTTGCAAATAAATATATAAAATCACAAGCATTACTGTATTCAGCCAAAACTTTATTCATTAAATTAGTTGAAAGACCTCTTTGTTGGAAATCAGGATGTGTCATAACTGTCCCAATTTGTAGAGCTTTCTTTTTTTCCCCTTGGATAATGAAGTCTAGCAGATTAACTGAGACATTTGCTATAACTTTATCTTGATAAATATAAGAAAAAGGTATATACCGATCGCTCCAAAAACCCTTTTGGTAGTATTCTTCAAATTCTATTCCGAATGTCAAACTCGATAAGTCAGAATAACTTTTCCTAAGTGTATTGTTATATTTATAGCCTCTTTCAAATCTTATCTGTTTCATTAAATTCCCCCTTAGCATTTCCAAAATACTATATCATTCAACATTATTATTTCTATGTTGTTAACAACCATTTTCCAATAACATTAGTTGCTGTTTTGGAATAGTTAGATCCGTTTAAAATAAGGTCTGCATACCATTTTGATGGCTCAACGAACTCAGCATGACGATACCTAACTATATCAAGGTATTCCGAAGAAATTCCCTCAAAAGTTTCATCAACTATATCCCTTTTAATTCTGCGCACTATCCTCTCTTCAGATGGGCAATCAATATATATTTTCAAGTCAAGTTTTTTTCTAATGTCTTCAAAATACAAAACTAGTAAGCCTTCTATGATTACAATGTCATATAGGTTAGAAGAGATTGAGTAATTAAAATCATTACATAAGTTTTCAAAGTCCACTGAATCTGGATGGTCATAATCACTGTATTCCTTATTACTAAATGGAGCTTTTGTCATGGGCTTGACATTTTTAAAGTAATTATCAGTATGTATTACTTTAACTCGTAAATCTGTAAATTGCTCTTCTAACTCACTACAAAAACTAGTTTTTCCACTCCCTGAACCTCCAGCAATTCCAACAACTACGCATTTATTATCCATTGAATACTCCTTATCTTTTTCCTATAAAAAGAATTCAGTATTACTTCTTTAATTTCCTCTTTACCACAAATAAAAAAAGCAGCATTCCATGGTAAAAAAACATGGAATGCTGCTCAGATATTAATTGTTTTTCATCTTATAGCCTTTGAATTTATAACCGTATACGCTTGTAAGATCAACGAAGCTTTTATAGGAATACGTAATGGCAACCGGTGTGCCTACTTGGACTTTATCATAAAGCTTTTCGATGTCTGCATTATGCATTCTCACGCAACCTTGACTCACATATTTTCCAATGCTACTTTCATTGTTATTACCATGAATGCCGTATGTATCACCATACGTACCGTTTGCATTTAATCCTAACCAACGTTTTCCTAGTAGATTGCGAGGATCGCCCCCAGGAATATGTCCCGTATAATAAGGACGGTTTTTAATCTTTTTTACCACTTTAAAAAAGCCAACAGGTGTTTTGTCCCACGTTTTACCCGTTGCTACTGGATCAACGATTTCAATATAGCCATTATGAAAATACGCAAGCTTATTGTAATACTTGTTAATAATAATCAAATCTTGATTCGCTGGCTTACTTGCAGCTTCTGTTTTCCCCTGATTTACTCCACATAATGCAACCATTAACAATGTAAGAATAGTCATTGCTTTCATAAAAATATAAAAACTCTCCTCTTTTTTATATTTTTATAAGAAACGAAAAAAGCACCTTCCAATTAGAAAGATGCCTATCGTAACGATTAGTGAATAAATAAAGAGGCCAACTTTGCTTTATAACAAATTGACCTCTTTTTATTTTTATTTTCTTTCCCTTAATAAACGGTTATTCTGAGAAATAATAACACTGCTGAAAACAATGGTTGCAACCATACTCAAAATAGAAAAGAATAGCAGCACCACAAAATTATTATTTGAACGCATAGTAAACCTCCAGTTATTTGTGAATTATCAATATTATTTGAAATTCACCTATTTTTATTCTCTATTAGGCACTATTTCAGCTCTATTCGTTACAGAGAAACACTCTCTGACGAAATTAACCTTTGTTTTGCGTATAACTGCTCATTCAATACAAATTTCAGCAATTTAGAAGCTTTTGTTTTCTTTTTATTGGTGATTTTAAAAGTCTGTTTTCCAAAGTAAATTACAGGAAACAACCTCTCCTTTTAACAAAAGAGAGGTATAGCGTGCGATATTTAATAAACTTCATTTCTAATATACATCTAAAAGTTAATAATATATATTGACGAAGATTGAAAGTAGAAGCGGATATTCTTGACTAGGGATCACCCATATTTAGATAAAAAAGTTGAAATTATAAAAGTCGTTACCCTTATTATCAAATCCGAGAGTTTATTTTAACAAAACGGAACTTTTCAGGTATCCAAATATACCCCTTTTCCTACATTAAAGGATTAATAAACCTTGCAGAAAAAATTAAAGATGGTCTTCAAACACGTGTAATTTTACTTCTGTTTAAGTTGGACATTTACCCTAATAATTTATTCATTTGTACCGAAATCTTAGTACAGAAGCTCTTCAACATTAATTCTACGAACCTTATAAATAATTCATTTTAATTTACATAATTTTATATATATGGTACTATTAACTAGTTGTATTTATTGAGTTATACTTACAATAAAAGATTCATATATATTTTTCTGTTAAATTTCCTTGTAAACACTTAAACAAATCAGGAGGTGAAATAAATGCAAAAATTGGAAGGTGCATGGAGATATTTTAAAATTGGTGGTAGAGCGGTTTTGAAATATATTTTTGACTAATATAGGTTAACAAATTCCTTAATTAAATTTTTATGTTTATACGTGTATACATAAAAGAGGGGTAATGCACAATTGCAATTACCCTTTTTTAATATGTACCTTATTTAACACTGAAGGAGTTTTATTATCAAGGTTTTCCCAAAAAATAATTCGAAAGATCCCGAATTTGGTTTTTCAACTCCTGTAACTATATTTATTGCAAGGTTACCGTTATATCTTTGCTTAGTTTTTTTATTTCTGAAATAAGCAAAGGCATTCCTCCCTATAGAAATTATCAATCACCTTACTTTTGTAATAAAAATTAGAAAATATAACTATTTCTAATATTAATTAAGAAGATCTTTACTAAGCAGTATGCTTACCTACGTTTATGTTGATAAATATTTCTTCCAAAGAAGGCTCATCTACCTCAAGTCTATATACATTTATATCTTTTGATAAAAATAATTTATTTACTGTTGCAATAGTTTCTTCACTATCTAGTATTAATTCAGTACTTGTATACCCCACCTTTAGACTCTTAGCTAGGGATAACAAATTTTTTTCTAACCACTTTTTTTGTTCTTCTAGAACCTTACTGTGCTTTACATAAAGAGTAATGTTATTTTTATATTCATTTCTTAATTCTTCCATACTGCCTTGGATTTTTATGACTCCCTGGTCCATGATTGCAATATCATCACATAGTTTTTCTACTTCGTCTAAATTATGTGATGTTAAGAAAATAGTTGTACCCTGTTTGGCAATATTTTTAATTAAGGAATGGATGTTTAGAGCAGCATTAGCGTCAACTCCTGAGGTTGGCTCATCTAGAAATAAGATGCGAGGATTGTTTATTAACGCTTGAGCAATACCTAATCGTTTTTTCATTCCAAAAGAAAATTTTCCAGCTTTTAAATTAGCAGAATCCTCTAATTCAACCAATCTTAATATGTTTATCATCTCATCTTTAGTCAAAGAAAGACCTAGAATCTTACTAAAATATTTTAAATGTTCTAGGGCTGTTAAATGTTCATAAAAAGTAGAGTAATCCGGAAGTACTCCTATTTTAGTATATATATCCTTATTGGAATATTCGCTATCCCCAAACAACTTAAATGAACCAGAAGTAGGTGATATTAGACCAGTAATCATATTTATAAATGTGGACTTTCCTGCTCCATTTTTTCCAAGAAAGCCAAAGATACTTCCCTCTCTGACTCTAAGATTAAGATTATTTACAACTACTTTTTCACCGTATTTTTTAGATAAATTGTTAGCTTCAATAGCATACATTTATAATTCCTTCTTTCTCATAATAAGTAAGCTTAGTGCTAGAAATATTAATGGGAAAAGCACTACAAGATACGTGTAAGATGTGGTTTCTTGAGTATAGTAAAAATAAGGTGTAATATGACTAGTTATTTTTAAAAATATATTTTCAGATACCATACTCCATATACCTAATACTGGCATTGCTAATGCTACGGCAATACCAAGAAACATTGTGATAGATGGTTTAGTAATTAAAGTAGAAATTAAGATTGTCAATCCAACAAAATAAGAAATAAAAATTACAGCCTGAATAAACTCTAGAAAATAAAATGCTTTTGAAAAAGGAATAACTAATAATAATGCTATAAAAAGGCAGATTACCCAAAATAGTATTATACCTAAGAATTTACCAAGAACTATTTTATCCCTAGATGTCTTTGTAGCGAGGAATCTAATCGTTCTAGAATGTAATTCTTGATTTATTATATTATGGGACAAACTCGTTACAAAAAGTGGTCCGGCTATTAAAAGAAGTGTAAGTAATCCTCCCGCATATGCATTGCTGCCTAAACCTAATGATTTAACAGGACCTCCGAACTGGCTAATAAGTTTTGCAACACCCAGTGTTACTCCGAATATGGTTAGGATAATTATTATTGAACGTATACTTTTAAATAAGTCTTTAAACTCTCTGAAGCAAATTGTAAACATATATGTGGTTCTCCTTTGTAAAGATTCTATATTATTTATGAAATAGACGAATTTGGTTTTCTTGACAGAGTAATAATTCCGGCTATTAAATAAGCTAAACTTGCAACAACACCTAAAAACAATGTGAGAACAGTCCCTAGTATAGCTGTAATAACCAACATTTTACCGGTTAATTTTGTTTTTTCATTTTTCTTCATAAAAGATAGAGATACAATTCCTAAAATAACACAAACAACAGATACACTTAATATATAAATAACACCTATATTTAGAAAGCCAATTACTTCTTTAACACTTACGTTTCTTATATTTTCATCATTTAAAAACTGCTGTACCATATCGTAGGTACTAGGATTGTTATCAATATTTAAATAGAAGAAAATACTCCCTAGTAATAATAATCCAAATAACATTATCCCTATTATTATAAAAATTTTCTCAGCCACTCGCCTCATGATGCACCCTCCTATATTAGACTTTAAAACCATAAATAAAAATGAAATAAATGGAATTAATATCTATAAATTTACCATAATTACACTCTCAAGGCTATATAAAAATTAAAAAAATTCAACTTAACTTTAATTTAATTTATATTTTATTTAAAAAAATGTTTAATAAAATTTAATTTGTGGTATTATATAACTAAGAAGGGGAGATAGAAGATGAATATTAGAGACATCCCTAGATGGATATTATCTCTGGATAACGAAGATTTAGAATTTATAAGAAAATTTATATTAAGTTCAGGATCATTGAAACAACTTGCAAAAAGTTACAACGTATCATATCCTACTGTACGTATTCGTCTAGACCGATTAATACAAAAGATAGAAATAAACCAAGAATACGATAATGAGCAATTAATTGGATTTGTCAAACAACTTGCAATTGAACAGAGAATTAGTTTAGAAGATGCAAAACTTATCATAGAAAAATACAAAAACGAAAAGGAGTAAACTCATGTCAGACTCAACTCAAATTTTAATTGTTATTATTATATGTATATTCCAACATTTCTTATCCAGCAGAGGAAGTGCTTACTTAGGAGCAATCATACCTATTGGTTACGTTACTGCTTTAACTTGGATGTTTTCAACACATAAAATTGAAAGCACAGCTATTTTTGTTGGACTTCTTATAGCAGGACTTCTCGTATTAATAGAAGAATGGGTAAGAGGCCAAAAATCTTTTAAGAAAAAAAGACAAGATGAGCTAGACAAAATGAGAAGTCATGATATTTAATAATAATAAGGGCTAATGTTTAGAAAGATATAATTCTAATTTAAAACTAAGAGACAGAGGTTACGACTCTATCTCTTAGTTCTAAATTAGAAACATTTCACTGTTTCTAACTCAAATTATAAATTATCTCTTTGTGACTCTTAGCCCAAGACAAAGCTTTATCACCTAAAGTTCAAGTAACCAAAAGAACTATAGGCACATACTCTATTACCAGTTCTTTTGGTTACTACATAAGGGAGGAGGTTACGACTCTATCCCTTATGTATCTCTTAAAACTTGGCAATGATTTGATCGATTTTGTCGCTAATCCAATTAAATGATAAGCCATTTTTATACCAGTTATAAATTGTCTCTTTGTGACTCTTAGCCCAAGACAAAGCTTTACCACCTAAAGTCCCAATAAATCTAATTACTGCTGCCATGTAATTCACCTCCACTTTCTACGCTTACTACATAAGGTAAGAGGTTACGACTCTACCCTTTATGTATCTCTTAAAACTTGGCAATGATTTGATCAATTTTGTCGCTAATCCAATTAAATGATAAGCCATTTTTATACCAGTTATAAATTGTCTCTTTGTGACTCTTAGCCCAAGACAAAGCTTTACCACCTAAAGTCCCAATAAATCTAATTACTGCTGCCATGTAATTCACCTCCACTTTCTACGCTTACTACATAAGGTAAGAGGTTACGACTCTACCCTTTATGTATCTCTTAAAACTTGGCAATGATTTGATCAATTTTGTCGCTAATCCAATTAAATGATAAGCCATTTTTATACCAGTTATAAATTGTCTCTTTGTGACTCTTAGCCCAAGACAAAGCTTTACCACCTAAAGTCCCGATAAATCTAATTACTGCTGCCATGTAATTCACCTCCACTTTCTACGCTTACTACA
>Ga0209463_1001835_pt1 | contig 12327 bp, 8 predicted proteins | sample AgamicMgSfrz_FD_187169 | JGI IMG/M metagenome (GOLD analysis project Ga0209463, IMG submission 187169) | Agave microbial communities from Guanajuato, Mexico - Mg.Sf.rz (SPAdes) (version 2) | ecosystem: Host-associated > Plants > Phyllosphere > Phylloplane/Leaf | place: Guanajuato, Mexico... | reverse complement strand
GAGGAACAGGCAGTGTTGTCAGAGCCAGTTGTCGACGAGCTGCCGTATTATGTTTTCCCTGAGGATGAACTTTTGAGCCCGCCGATCTATAATACAGAGCATGATGGCTGGATAGAAGAACAGACGGAGCTTTTGAACCATACTTTTAAAAACTTCAATGTACATGCAAAAGTGGTGAATGTTACTCAAGGACCATCTGTTACAAGGTATGAAGTACAGCCTGAGCCTGGTGTTAAGGTCAGCAAAATCACTAATCTATCAGATGATTTGAAATTGAGCCTAGCTGCTAAAGACATTCGGATTGAGGCGCCTATTCCTGGGAAGCATACAATCGGAATCGAGGTTCCTAATCGTACGAGCAGACCTGTTTTGCTGAGTGAAATCCTTAATAGTGAAGAATTTAAAGAATCTGCTTCACCATTGACGGTTGCTTTAGGACTTGATATTTCCGGCAAGCCGATTGTCACTGATTTGCGTAAAATGCCGCATGGGCTAATTGCAGGAGCAACAGGCTCTGGTAAAAGTGTTTGTATCAATACGATGCTTGTAAGTCTTCTTTATAAGGCAAAGCCAGAAGACTTGAAGCTGTTACTCATTGATCCAAAAATGGTAGAGCTTGCGCCATATAATTATATTCCTCATTTGGCTAGTCCTGTTATTACAGATGTGAAAACAGCAACAGCTGCATTAAAATGGGCTGTTGAGGAGATGGAGCGGCGTTATGAGCTGCTTGCACATGCAGGTGTAAGGGATATAACGAAATTTAATCAGCTTGCTGAACAAAACCAACAATACGCACAAAAGCTGCCGTATATTGTTATCATTATTGATGAGCTTGCCGATTTAATGATGATGGCCCCTGCAGATGTAGAGGAAGCCATCAGCAGGATTGCACAAAAGGCAAGAGCTTGCGGCATCCATTTGCTTATTGCCACACAGAGACCGTCTGTAGACGTTATTACAGGGCTTATAAAAGCAAATGTACCGACACGGATAGCATTTTCTGTATCATCTCAAATTGACTCAAGAACAGTTATTGATATAAGTGGAGCAGAAAAACTCCTTGGAAAGGGAGATATGCTCTTCTTAGAGAATGGGACATCAAAGCCAGTTCGTTTACAAGGAACATTTGTTTCAGATGAAGAAATTGACCAAGTCGTTGCACATGCAAGAAGAGAGAGAAAGCCAGATTATTTATTTGAACAAGAAGAGCTATTGAAAAAGGTGCAAATGTCAGAAGATGAAGATGAGCTTTTCTATGAAGCGTGCGAATTTATCATTGAACAAGGCGGCGCATCTACATCCAGTCTTCAAAGAAACTTTAAAATCGGCTATAATCGAGCAGCACGACTAATTGACATGATGGAAAAGCAGGGGTATATTTCAGAGGCAAAAGGCACAAAGCCTAGGGATGTACTTATAACAGAAGTGGAGTTTTTACAGCTCCATGACACAGAGCAACATTAATTTTTGGGAAACTGCATGTATCACTAATATAATTCCTTTCCATAGGGAATATGATTGATACATAGTTTTTCTTATTAAAAGATGGTATAATGAATAAATGCGAGTAAAAAAAGGAAAAAAAAGTTAAATCTACCCCGTTTGGATATTTTCCTCTTCTAAAAGATCTTTAGAAGAAAAAATTACTTTAAACGGGGTCCATAGTGGAGAAATTTATGCTATGAGCAAATTATAGGTTCATTTCATATACTGTGTAAAAGATATACGATAGTTGGAGGTTCTTTTATATGACTATTTACCACTTCGTAGGTATTAAAGGGTCAGGGATGAGTGCACTTGCACAAATCCTGCATGATATGGGTTTACAAGTTCAAGGATCGGATGTAGAAAAGAGATTTTTTACACAGGTGGCTTTAGAACAGTCAGGAATTAAAATTCTTCCTTTCTCAAAGGAAAACATTCAGCCTGGGATGAATATTATTGTGGGAAATGCTTTCCCTGATACGCATGAAGAGGTTGTGGAAGCTAATGCATTAGGTCTTCCAGTTGTCCGCTACCACCGTTTTTTAGGCGATTTTATGAAGCAGTTCACAAGCGTTGCAGTAACAGGTGCACATGGAAAAACATCAACAACAGGCTTGCTTGCGCATGTTATGAAAGGTGCAAAGCCGACAGCCTATTTAATCGGAGATGGAACAGGAAGAGGAACAGAGAATGCAGAGTACTTTGCATTTGAAGCATGTGAATACAGACGACATTTCTTATCGTACTTCCCTGATTATGCGATCATGACAAACATTGATTTTGATCATCCTGATTATTTTGCTAACGTCGATGATGTCTTTTCTGCATTCCAAGAAATGGCTTGGCAAGTAAACAAAGGAATCTTTGCTTGTGGTGATGATGAACAGCTCCAGAAAATTCAAGCAAAAGTGCCTGTAGTTTTTTATGGTTTTGATGATGAAAATGACTTCCAGGCAAGAAATGTTGTGAAGACTACAGAGGGTACAACGTTTGAAGTATATGTAAGAAATACTTACTACAATACATTCTCGATTCCGACTTTCGGAAACCATAATATCTTAAATGCATTATCTGTCATTGCCCTAAGTCATTATGAAGATTTAGATGCAAGTATTGTGCAGGAAAGACTTATGTCATTTGAGGGTGTTAAGCGCAGATTCTCTGAGAAGCGCATTGGTGAGCAAGTAATCATTGATGACTATGCGCATCATCCAACAGAGATTAAGGCGACAATTGAAGCTGCAAGACAGAAGTATCCAGACAGAGAAGTAGTGGCAGTTTTCCAACCGCATACCTTCTCAAGAACACAAACCTTCTTGAATGAATTTGCAGACAGTTTAAACCTGGCAGATTCTGCTTACTTATGTGAAATTTTCGGTTCAGCTCGTGAGAACCATGGCAAGCTGAGCATTGAAGACTTAGCAGAAAAGGTTCCAGGTAGCAAAATCATATCAGAAGAAAGTATTGAAGCATTAAAAGCGCATGAAAAGGCAGTTATCCTGTTTATGGGCGCTGGAGATGTTCAGAAGTTCCAAGATGCTTATGAAAAATCATTAGTATAAAGTAAAAAGATGCTGAGTAAATCAGCATCTTTTTTTATCTAATCTATTATTTTAGATTTTCAGGATTCAGTGCTTCCAACTCAGGTATCACAAATCTTCCGTCTTTTCTAATTAGTACGCCGTCAAAGGAAATTTCTCCTCCGCCGTAATCAGGTCTTTGAATGTTGACCATATCCCAATGGATATTAGAATGGTTGTCATTGAATGCATCATCATAGCATTGTCCTGGAGTGAAGTGGAAGCTTCCGTCGATTTTTTCATCAAACAGAATATCCTGCATTGGGTGAAGGATATATGGATTTACACCAATGGCAAATTCGCCGATAAATCTTGCTCCTTCATCCGTATCAAGAATTGCGTTCAAGCGTTCTGTATCATTGGAAGTAGCTTCAATAATTTTTCCATCCTTGAATGTCAGCTTAACCTGCTCAAATGTAAAGCCTTGATATGGAGATGGTGTATTATAAGTAAGTGTTCCATTAACAGAATTGCGCACGGGAGCTGTATATACTTCTCCATCAGGAATGTTCATTTGTCCTGAGCATTTTATTGCAGGTATATCCTTTATAGAGAAAGTTAAATCTGTTCCAGGACCAGTGATTTTAACTTCGTCTGTTTTATTCATCAAGTCAACGAGATTGTCCATCGCTTTATCCATTTTGCCATAATCAAGGTTACATACATTAAAGTAAAAGTCCTCAAATCCGTCTGTGCTCATTTTAGCAAGCTGTGCCATTGATGGGCTTGGATAGCGAAGCACAACCCATCTAGTTTTTGGAACGCGGATTTCACGATGAACTTTCTTACCGACAGTAGCACCCTCAATTTTCATTTTTTCTGCAGGCACATCAGCATGCTCATTAATATTATCTCCCGCACGAAGTCCGATATAAGCATCCATCTGGCTCATCACATTTGCTTCAAAGCTAGCCAGCATCTCATATTGCTCCTCTTGTGCGCCTAAAAGCAATGCTCTGTTTACATCATTATCCTTTAAGGACACAAAAGGGTATCCGCCTACAGCATACGCTTCTTTTACAAGTGCTTTGACAAGCTCCTTTTGCAAACCAAAGTTTTCAATTAGGACTTTTTCACCCTTTTGCAATCTGATCGAATAATTAATTAAATTTTTAGCTAACAGCTCTATACGTGGGTCTTTCATATAATGCCTCCTGTATTTTTAAAAGATTTTGACACTTCGCCATATGTAAAAATTGTTGCATTGTCTTAATGCTCAACCATTTTATTGTACCCCAAAAAATATTTTTCTTAAATAATATTGTGTAAAATTAACCAAACTATTGATGCGTTTTGACACAAAAGTTATAGGATGAATTTACCTGTTTTATTTGTTTCTGGATGTTTTTCCAACTATAATAGAAGAAAGGTTTAGGCATTAGCCAAATTGGGAAAAACAATGAAAAAGCGGAGGTGTAGCTGTAAATGATTATCATTTTATATTGTAGTGTTGCATTAATTGCCATTGCTTTCACTATTTTGGTTGTGTATGTTGCCAGAACATTGAAATCGTTACATATCACTCTTGATAGTGTCTCAAAGACTTTAGTTGGTCTTGAAAGACAGCTTGATGGGGTTACAAAGGAAACGACTATCTTGCTGCATAAAACAAATGAGCTTGCTGAGGATATTCAGCAAAAATCAGAAAGCCTTAATGGTGTGGTTGATGCAGTGAAGGGCATTGGCACTTCAGTAAGAGGATTCAATGATTCTATTCAAAACATTAATCAAAATGTGGAGCAAAAGCTTGTGCACAATCAGGACAAGATTGCTCAAGTGCTTCAGTACAGCAAGATGTTCTTTAATATTAGAGATCAATGGAAAGCTAGAAGAGCAGCAGAGAACGGCATAAAGGTTAAAGTAAAAGCACATTAAACTTTTTAGGAGGGATAATGATGACAAGAGAATACGAAACAACAGTCGTTGAAAATGAAAGTTCAGGTGGAAAAGACTTTTTAATTGGTGCAATTGTAGGAGGAATTGTTGGAGCTGCAACAGCCCTATTCCTTGCTCCAAAGCCTGGTAAAGAACTGATTCAGGATCTTAATCAGCAAGCCGGTATCCTTAAGGAAAAAGGGATTGAGCTTTCTGGAACAGTGAAGGACAAAGGGACAGAATATATCAGCATTGCTAAAGATAAAACTGGCAGCTTAGGCAGCACTGTTTCCAAGCATTCAAACGATTTAATGGGCAAGGTGAAAGGCTTAGGCAAGGATGAACAGCAAACAGAAGCTGCTGTTGCCGCTGGAGCTGAAAATGATCCTTTTCAACACGAGTACGATGAGATTCAAAGAAAGCTGGAAGAAACTAAAAAAGCTTTTGATGAAACAGAAAGCAAATATAACCAATAATAATAGGACGCCCCAAATATGGGGCTGCCTTTTTATTTGATGATAAGACCGGAGGGATATTATGAAAAAGATTGAAACAGTTGAGCAGTTTGAAGAAATTTTGAGCAACAATAAGACAGCATTCATCGTAAAGCATAGCCTGACATGTCCGATAAGTGCAGCAGCATTTGACGAATACAAGCAATATGCGGATTCAAATTCAGAAGTGGATACTTATTATTTGGCTGTTCAAGATGCACGACCACTTTCTAACTATATCGCGGAAACATTTAATATAAGACATGAGTCGCCGCAAGCACTGCTGTTTTCTGATCGTTCTGTCGTGTGGAATGCATCACATGGTGGGATTACCGTTAATTCCCTTAAAGAAGCAAGCATTAAAGCATAAGAAAAAGGATGGCATATTGGATTTCTCCATATGCCATCCTTTTTTATTTTGCAGGAACCTTCCATACAATGGAGAGCTCATCCCCTTTGTTAATAGGAGTTAAAAAGGTTGCAGATTCTCCATTTTTCAAAAGCTCAAAGCTGCCTTGCTTATCCTGTGGAATGTCAATTTGCACATAAGCAAATAAATCCTGGAACAGAAATCCTTCAAATGGTTTTTGCTCAATTTGGATTTTTTCATAAGGTGGAACCTTGTCATCCAGTTTTAATGTATGCCCATTTCTTGTCACCTGGGCAAGCTGTTTAGTAAGTGTTAGCTTTTTGCCGTTAAAGGTGACAGGAAGGACTTGGTATAATAGCATCTGTCTTCTTTCCGCGAGCTCGGTCACTGTTGGAATTAATCTTTTTTCGATGAGAATTTCATCGGCGCTTTCAAAGCTGTGAGTTAATCTAGAAGGAAGTCCATTACGAAAAATCTTTCCAGAAAAAGCAGGTATTATTGTATCCTTATCGTTTATTTTAATTTGATATGGACGCAGCTCCTCCAAATAGTCGTTTAATTCCAGCGTTTCAAGGAGCTCCTGAAGTGTTTTGACAGTCAAGACATTGATTTCATCGCGATCCTCAATCCAGGCTTCATGTGAAGCTGCTTTGCCATTACATAATAATTTAGGCTGGATGGTGTATTCCTTCCCATTAATACGGACAACTCTTCCACTGTCTAAATCTATTAAGCTTTTTATTTGAACTTGTGTTGGCTCTCCATCTTTCCCTTTAAAGACTTGCAGGCTTTGTCCGTTTTCGACAAGATCATCTAATGAGCAGACTTTGCCGTCCCTTTTTATCACAGGACCTTCCCCATGTGAACCTGGAATGGTTATTTTCTGTCCATTTAATGAAACGATTTTTGCCATCCCTGGCTTGCCATATAATTTGGAAAGGGATAAGCCTGAGGCAAGCAGACAGTCGCCAATTGTCAGTTTATTGACCTCAAATAGTCTGATAGGCTGTTCGTTTACATATACAGTCTTATACTGCACAGGAGATTTTTCTGCTGCAATTGCTATTCCTGCTGGTGTAACAAGCTCTGGCCCTTTAATGGAAGGGTCCTTAAAGGTAATATTGCTAATGGCATCAATTCCTCTGATTGCTACACGGTTTGCAGGCAAGTTCAGCATGTCTGCGATTTTTTGTTGGAGGGCAGGTGTTTGGCTGCCTCCGCCTACAAGCATGACAGCCTTTGGAGACTGGTGGTTATTTAACAATAAAATCTCCCTGCAAATAGCATCTGCCAGCTTATCAAGGGCAGGTGAAATTTGTTCAACAACTTCAGCCCTGCTTAACTCTGTTGAAAAGCCAAGAATATCAGTAACAGTTATTTGCTCCAGCTCTGACAGCTGTTTTTTTGCTTCCTCTGCCAGCGGGAAATCTAATAAATATTGGTCACTGATTGCTTCCGTAATTTCATCTCCAGCTACAGGTACCATTCCATATGCAATAACGGTTCCCTGATCTGTGATGGCAATATCAGATGTGCCTGCTCCAATATCGACAAGAGCGACATTCAATCTTCTCATAGATGGAGGAATTAATACGTTGATGGCAGCAATCGGCTCAAGTGTCAATGCTTCCATTTCCAAGTCCGCCCTATGCAATGCGGCAATCAATGATTCAACAACAACCTTTGGCAGAAAAGTAGCGATTATTTCAACTTTAGCAATACTGCCTTGCTGGTCAATTAAGCTTCCCATTTCTTGCTCATCAAGTGTATAACGAAGAACAGAATAGCCAACACAGTAATAAAATTGACTGTTATCCCGGCTGTTTTTCTCCGCTACAATACTTTGGGCTTGTTGTACGGCAGCAAGCTCCATATGTAAAATATCCTGATTTGTCATCATCGGCTTGCCCTCTATCTCAACAGCGTAAGCAGCCTTTTCCGTTTTTAATGCTCTGCCTGCCGCAGCAACACTTACTTTGCGAAGAGGACCGTGCGTTTCTTCCATTTTTGATTTTATTTCTTGAATGATTTTGGCTACTGCAAGCACATCATGAATTTGTCCATCAAGCATGGCTCTTTCTTTATGCTCAATGGAAAGAATGTCTGCAACATGATAATTATTATCTAGCACTTCCATAATGATGCCCACTACAGAACGAGTACCAATATCTAATGCAAATAATTTATCTTTATTTTGCAAAAAATACACCTTCTTTTGTTTAAAAATAGTAATGATTTACTAGAAATTTCATAAAAATAAAGAATAAAACACTTTAGTGCTTAAAAGCGTTTAATTAATAAAGAAAACTCGTGACATTGGAATAAAGTTGTTTTATAATTAACCCAATTAAGAGAAATGTAACATATTTTTAAGTTGGTATAAAGACTAATACACAATTGACCAAACAGGCTTTTGGTAAAGTGAAAATTGTTTGGTTTGTTGATTGAAGGGATGATGGAGAAAGTGAGCAATAAAGAATTAGAAATGCTTCGTGACAGAATTGACGAGTTAAATTTAGAAATCTTAGAAAAGATTAATGAAAGAGCTGATCTTGTTCAAAAAATAGCACAAACAAAGGTTACGCATGGAGCACATCGCTATGACCCGGTAAGGGAGCGTAAAATGCTTGATAACATTTTAGCAAAGAACGATGGGCCGTTTGATAATGCAACAATTGCTCATTTATTCAAGCAAATTTTCAAAGCAGGCTTGCAACTGCAGCAGGAAGATGACAGTAAAGCACTTCTTGTTTCCCGCAAGAAGAAACCGGAAGATACAGTTGTTGATATTAGAGGCACAAAAATCGGTGATGGTGTCCCTAAATTTGTTTTCGGTCCATGTTCAGTGGAATCATATGAACAGGTTGCTAAGGTTGCTGAGAGCGTAAAGGCAAAAGGTTTAACATTGCTTCGCGGAGGAGCATTCAAACCAAGAACTTCTCCATACGATTTCCAAGGGCTTGGTGTGGAAGGGCTAAAAATTTTAAAGCGAGTTGCAGATGAATATGATCTTCGTGTTATCAGTGAAATCGTTAGCCCGCAGCATATTGAAGAGGCGTTGGACTACATTGACGTTATTCAGATTGGCGCAAGAAACATGCAAAACTTTGAACTGCTGAAAGCAGCAGGAAGTGTGAAAAAGCCAATATTGCTAAAAAGAGGCTTAGCAGCAACAATTGAAGAATTTATTAATGCAGCAGAATATATTATTTCCCAAGGTAATGACCAAATCATACTTTGTGAGCGCGGTATCCGCACATACGAACGTGCGACAAGAAATACCCTAGACATTTCTGCAGTGCCAATTTTAAAACAAGAAACACATCTTCCTGTATTTGTTGATGTAACGCATTCAACAGGCAGAAAAGACTTACTGCTGCCTTGTGCAAAAGCGGCCCTTGCAATTGGAGCAGACGGTGTTATGGCAGAGGTACATCCAGATCCTGCTGTAGCATTGTCAGATTCAGCACAGCAAATGGATATCCCTCAATTCGATGAGTTTTATAAATCAATTCTTGAATCACCATATGTAAGAGCATAACAGGAAACAGATGGAATTATTCCATCTGTTTTTTTGTTTAAATGCTATTATGTATATGATTAAGCAAATATGTCCATAAAAAGAGTAGTATCGTGTATCCAGGTTATTACGGGTAATTTGCATTATAATATGTTAGAATATTTAGAAATGAAAACGCTCTGTTCGTAGAGTGATGCTTAAGTAATTAAAAAAAACGGTTTTTTTGAAAAAAAATGAAAGCTTGTCATTGCGGCATTTGCAACGTTATCGTATGATTAAATACATAATTAGACAAGATTAGCTAAAATGAAACAAAAATGTTTAGGTTCTAGCTACTTGCCGTAAAATAAATATAGAGAATGTACGTTAGAAGGAGTGTAAAACATGAATATTACAATATATGATGTCGCAAGGGAAGCCAGTGTATCCATGGCAACTGTTTCCCGTGTGGTTAACGGAAACCCGAATGTGAAACCTGCAACAAGGAAAAAAGTACTTGAGGTAATTGATCGCTTAGGATACAGACCTAATGCAGTAGCCCGCGGTTTGGCAAGCAAAAAGACAACAACTGTTGGTGTTGTTATTCCTGATATTTCAAGCACTTTTTATGCAGAGCTTGCAAGAGGAATTGAAGATATCGCTACAATGTACAAATATAACATTATCTTGAGCAACTCGGATCAAAATAAAGATAAAGAGCTTCACCTGCTAAATACAATGCTTGGAAAACAAGTGGATGGTATTGTATTCATGGGCGGTAACATTACAGAAGAGCATGTTCAGGAATTTGAAAAATCTCCTGTACCGATCGTTCTGGCTGCAAGCGTTGAATCAAGCAAAAAAATATCTTCTGTAAACATTGATTATGCACAAGCAACATATGATGCTGTGACATCTTTTGTAGAAAAAGGTCATAAAGTCATTGCACTTGTACTTGGATCATTAGAAGAGCCTATTAACAGCGATCATAAGCTTGAAGGCTATAAGCGAGGCTTGGCAGATTCAGGCATTGCTTTCAAGGAAGAGCTTGTTATTGAGGGTGACTACACATATGAGTCTGGAATGGAATCTTTCGACAAGCTGATGGAATTAGATGAAAAGCCGACAGCTATCTTTGTTGGTTCAGATGAAATGGCAATTGGTGTCATTCACAGTGCAGAGGATAAAGGCTTTAAAGTTCCTGAGGACTTTGAAATCATCAGTTCAGACAACACAAAACTAACTTTGATGGTAAGACCACAGTTGACAACAATTGTACAGCCTCTTTATGATATCGGAGCTGTTGCAATGAGATTGCTGACAAAATACATGAACAAAGAAACAGTGGAAGACGGAATTGTAGTATTGCCACATCGAATTGAAGCAAGACAATCAACAAAATAACGACAAAGATGGCTTAATAACAGCCATCTTTTTTTTGTTTTTTCAAGGCTTTTTTCCCATTAATTACACCTAGTATTTAAATCTATTGGTCTATAAAATGAATTAGTATGACAGTTATATTACAAAAAAATTTATAGATAGATAGAATTGCTTCTAGGGGGAAACATATGAAAAAATTAATGTCAATTATGCTCATTTTTGTAATTATTCTTTCTGCAATTCCTCAGCAAATGAAGGCAGATTCCCTTCCAATGATAGAAGTGAAGCTTGTCAATTATCTTGGCAATAAATCTTCTATTACGGTTGTATTTAATGGAGATTACTCCCTTACGAATGACATTAAGGTTAGCAAAGGTACTGAGGCTGTAATGAGCATAGTTAACAGTACATTAAAGCTGGCAACAAAAAGTGGACAGGTTTTAATGGAAAACGAAACTAGTATAAATGCAACACCAGCACAAACAGATGGAAATCTTGCCATTAATGACCGTGGTTATTATGGCTCTTTTCAATTTGTAATGGAAAAAGATACGAAAACAAATAATATATATATTCGTCCAATCAATAAAGTAGATGTTGAAACATATTTAAGAGGAGTTGTTCCTCAAGAAATGCCGGCACTATGGAGCATGGAGGCACTTAAAGCACAAACAGTTGCCGCAAGAACATATGCGTTAAAGCATAAAAATGATGCCAATATGGTTGATACAATTGCGAAACAAGTATATGGCGGGATTATCGGAATTCATCCACGCAGTGATAACGCCATACAGGAAACGGCAGGAATGGTTCTTAAATATAATAATAGCCTAATAGATGCTGTGTTTTCTGCAAGCAACGGAGGTATGACAGAAGTTAACAGCAGTGTTTGGGGAGGAACAGCGTTGCCTTATTTTGCAGTTGTGGAGGATGCCTTTGATTTTAATCCTGCGACTAAGGATCAATTTCCTTGGGCTATTCAACTGAAACAGCAGCAGCTTCCAGAAACGCTTGATTTAAATGATGCTAGTACATGGTGGGTTACTCAGAAGGAAGCAGATGCAAATAATCAAGTGTTAAAAAATATGAAAACATGGCTGAAAAATGAAGGCTATATAGACGATGTTAACACAGTGAAAATTAAAAAAATCTCTAAGCTCGAGCTGAACGTATCTGCTTTATCCTCGGGAGGAAGAGTTTCAAAAGGGACTGTGAATATAGACTTTCTAGTGAAGACAAATGAAAAGGCTGTTGAAAAGAAAACACTTGTGCTTAATGACACGGCGGCATCAAGAATTCGAGCAATGGTCGGCATTGACAAAATGCCAAGCTATTTAGTGGATGTTTCTAAAGTAGAAAATGGAATCATCTATATTCAAGGAAGAGGAAACGGTCACGGTGTAGGTCTTAGCCAGTACGGTGCTAGAAACAGAGCAGATGCTGGACAAAGTTATCAACAAATTTTGCAATTCTATTTTCCAAAAGCTACTCTTATGAAGGAATATAGTGGTATAGCAAGCTCTTCACAAGAAAATACAGCTGTGAAAAAGGACACAGAAGCACCTGTTACACCTTCACAGGACAAAAAGGACACAGAAGTATCTGTTATACCTTCACAGGACAAAAAGGACACAGAAG
>Ga0209463_1001833_pt1 | contig 12350 bp, 11 predicted proteins | sample AgamicMgSfrz_FD_187169 | JGI IMG/M metagenome (GOLD analysis project Ga0209463, IMG submission 187169) | Agave microbial communities from Guanajuato, Mexico - Mg.Sf.rz (SPAdes) (version 2) | ecosystem: Host-associated > Plants > Phyllosphere > Phylloplane/Leaf | place: Guanajuato, Mexico... | reverse complement strand
AGGAAAAATAGGTGATCCGACAGGGAAATCAGTCGCTCGAAAACAACTGACCGATGAAGAGGTCAAGCATAATGCCAAAACATACTTTGAGCAATTTGCAAAGGTTATTGATATGGATAAGGTTGATCTTCATTACAACTCAGCCTGGCTTTCAAAGTTGAATTTTGAAGATGTCATTCAATTAGCAGGGAAAATTACTGTGGCAAGATTGTTGGAGAGAGATGACTTTGAAGAAAGAATTGCTTTTAATAAACCTATTTCACTGCATGAGTTTTTCTACCCATTAATGCAAGGCTACGATTCAGTTATGCTGGAATGTGATATTGAGTTAGGGGGTACTGATCAGCATTTCAATATTTTAATGGGAAGGCATTTTCAAGAGAAGTTTGGGAAAGAAAAGCAAGTAGCCTTATTGATGCCGTTATTAGAAGGACTCGATGGTGTTGAGAAGATGTCAAAATCAAAGAAAAATTACATCGGCATTGACGAAAGCCCGACGGAAATGTACGGTAAAGCGATGTCCATTCCAGATGAATTAATGGGTAAGTACTTTGAATTGATAACAGATTTAAATCCAGAACAAATTAAAGAATTAAAAGATCAGTTAGAATCAGGAAGCTTCCATCCAAGAGATGCGAAGATGCTTCTTGCCAAGACGATTGTCAGGATGTACCACGATGCTGAAGCAGGTGAAAAAGCAGAGCAGCATTTCATCTCTGTCTTCCAGCAGGGGACAATCCCGGAAGATATCCCAGCTGTTGAATGGAATGGAAGTACTGAATTACCGCTAATTGATTTGCTCGTAGAACTTAAATTATTGAGTTCTAAAAGCGAAGCTCGCAGGATGATTGAAAACAAAGGGATTAAACTTAACGGGCTTAAGATAGAAGATACAAAACTACATGTAATAGTAAGTGATGGATTAATCGTTCAAGTCGGCAAACGTAAGTTTGTCAAATTAAAAATGGGTAAATAACAAGCAGAAGAGGTGCGGTTTTAAATCGCATCTCTTTCTAGTTATGTAACATTTTTTGGTGTTAGTCTGTCTAATAAGATATCAGAACATGGGAGGGATTACGATGAGAAGGGTATTGATTATGATGTTAGTATTAATACTAATAGCCACTTTAGCAGGCTGTCAAAAAGAAATCGGAGGATTAGCTTTTCATTGGGACAGCAATAATTTAACAGTTACGGTGGATGACCTTTCAGATAATAGTAGTTCACATGTATTCAAAGACCAAAATTCCTTGCAAGCCTTTCAGACCATTTTTTCCGCTGCCATAAAAAAAGACAGTATTGTAAATTTAACATCACCAGAATACATTGTTAATATAAATTCAAACGAGCAAGATGCAAAAATATATGTTTGGGTTGGCAAAAAAGGGCAACAAAGCACCTTAATGAAGGAAGATGACACACATACAATTTATATTGTCTCAGAAAAAATGACTGATAATTTGTCCCAGTTAGTAATGTTTTAATTTATCTGAGTCGGGGAAAAGACATACAAAATGCCTTTGACTTACGAGTTATTTAAATGTATCCTATATATGAATATATGTTCATATAAACAATATGAAAATTAACATGCTTATGTAAAACTAATTAGCGGAATAATGTACTTAAGGGGGAATTGAAAATGGGACATAACCATAGTCATGGACACGCTCATAGTTCAAATAAAAGGGTGTTGAGAATTTCTTTTATCATTATTACGAGTTATATGATTATTGAAGCAGTAGGTGGTTTTCTTACCAACAGTCTTGCCCTTTTGTCAGATGCAGGGCATATGTTGAGTGACTCTGTTTCATTAGTAATAGCTTTACTTGCTTTCCAATTAGGAGAAAAAGCAGCAAGTTACAGTAACACATATGGTTTTAGACGGTTTGAAATTATTGCGGCCATGATAAATGGTGCTACATTGATGCTTATTTCCCTTTATATCGTTTATGAAGCAATTATCCGTTTTGCAAATCCACCAGAAGTAGCGACAACAGGAATGCTGCTTATCAGCATAATCGGATTGCTGGTTAATTTGGCAGTCGCTTGGATCATGTTTCGCGGCGGAGATACGGAACATAACTTAAATATGAGAGGAGCTTTCCTGCATGTGATAAGTGACATGCTAGGATCTGTCGGAGCGATAATAGCCGCCATTCTGATTATGGTGTTCGGATGGGGCTGGGCCGATCCTCTTGCAAGTCTTATCGTAGCCATACTAATTTTAAGAAGCGGTTACTTTGTAATGAAGGACGCTCTTCATGTTTTGATGGAGGGAACGCCGAAATCAGTAAATATAGAGGAACTTATTAAAGGTATAGAAAAGACGGAGGGTATTCAAAGTATCCATGACTTGCATATTTGGTCCATTACAAGTGAAATGCATGCCCTATCTTGTCATGCTGTTGTGGACAGCGAACTTACTGTAGCAGAAAGTGAAGCCATTTTACGCAGCATTGAACATGAGCTGGAACATAAGGGAATCTCACATGTGACGATCCAATTGGAAACTGCTGCTCACAGCCATGAAAATACTATCCTTTGTCAGGCTAAAAATAAACCACTTCATGTACATCATCACCATCATTAATTATGCAGTATACTAAAAAATAAAAGCTTAAAGCGGCTGATAACTGTCCTTTACAAATATGTACATAAGGAAAAATAATCAGGCAACCCTAATAATAAGTTAGGTTAGGGGGTAGCCTTTTGGAGAAAAATGATTATTGGACTAACATAAATGAAAAAAACAATGAATTAAACTCGTTATATTCAGCTTATTGGGAACAATATTCGGGATTCACTGCATGGCAGTTCTGGGTGACATTCGCATTATTTGTTCTCCCGTTAATATTCGTCTATTTTAAAATTGATAAAAGGCGGCTGTTTGAAATATTTTTCTTTGGCTTTAGTGTACACATGCTATGGGCATATACGGATCTTGCACTCGGCAGAAACGGATACTTAAATCACCAATATTTTATGACACCGGCTTTGCCAGTTGCCGCCAATATTACTGCTTCTTTGTTACCAGTTGGTTATTTGCTGATATATCAATATTGTACAAACAGGCATAAAAACTTTTATTTATATGGTTTCCTTCTAAGTGTTATATTCGCAATTGGGTTTGGGTCACTTGAAAAATGGTTTGGTTTTACTGAATTTAATAAGGGGATGAACCAGTTTTACTTGTTATTGATAGACATTGTAATATTTATTCTTTCTTATTGGTTTACTAACTTGATGTTTGTTATAAAAAAAAGCAGGGAACAGGAGTAGTTTGAGAACATGGAAGATTAAAAATATGGAGCACTGCCTTTTAGCTTATATAAAAAGAGCAAAACTCACCTCCTGAGCGAGTTTTGCTCTGTATTATTTATTAAGCTTAGGAATCTTTCTCGCTACTCCTGTATCGATAGCTGCCTTAACGACAGCATCACGGATTTTATCGACAACTGTATTGTTAAAAACAGATGGAATAATATACGATTCGTTTAGTTCCTCTTCCGAAACAGTTGAGGCGATTGCTTCTGCAGCTGCTAACTTCATAGCTTCATTTATTTCGCTTGCTCTGCAATCCAATGCTCCACGGAAAATTCCAGGGAAGCACAACACATTATTGATTTGATTTGGATAATCCGAGCGTCCTGTAGCCATTACTCTTACATGTGGAGCGGCTAAATCTGGGTCGATTTCAGGAACCGGGTTGGCCATTGCAAAAACAATGGCGTCATTAGCCATTTTTTGCACGTCCTCTGCCTTTAAGGCTTTCGGTGCAGACACACCGATAAAAACATCCGCACCTCCAATAACATCTGACAGGCTGCCTTGGAGGTTATCGGGATTGGTCATTTCCGCATATGCCTGCCAATGGGAGTTGGTGTAACCTTCGCCGCGGTAAATGGCACCATTTCGGTCCACACCGATAATATTTTGCACACCTGCAGCTAGAAGGATTTTGGTGCAAGCAATTCCTGCAGCGCCGATACCGTTAATTACCACTTTGATATCCTTTACGTTCTTTTGCACAATTTTCAAAGCATTGAGCAAGCCTGCATAGATAGCGACTGCTGTACCATGCTGATCATCGTGGAATACAGGGATATTAAGCTCTTTCTTTAAGCGTTGTTCTATTTCAAAGCAGCGAGGGGAAGCTATGTCTTCAAGATTTATCCCTCCGAATGTCGGAGAAAGGGCTTTGACAATTTGAATAATCTCTTCCGTGTCTTTAGTATCCAAGCAAATCGGAAAGGCATCGACATTAGCTAGTTGTTTGAATAACATTGCTTTCCCTTCCATTACTGGCATTGCCGCTTCTGGACCGATATCACCTAGACCAAGGACTGCTGTACCGTCTGTCACAATAGCGACGGTATTACTTTTCATTGTAAGAGAATAAACCTTGCTAGGATCGGCATGTATAGCTTCACTGATGGCAGCTACGCCAGGTGTATAAACCCTTGATAGATCATCACGGTTTTTAATTCGCACTTTCGTCTTCATTTCAATCTTGCCGCCTAAATGCAGAAGGAAGGTGCTGTCAGAAACGTTGACAACATTTACTCCAGCCAATTTGGAAATATCATTTACCACTTGTTGTCCGTGATTGTTGTTATGTACACGCACTGTTATATCACGAACCGTATTGGTCTTACTGGAAGAAATGACGTCAAGTCCAATAATATCACCATCAGCATCTCCGATTACATTGACAATTTCTCCTAAGGAAATGATACTAGTCTCCAACTGTATACGAATAATAATGTTCATGCTTGCCCCGCTAGGTATAGACATTCCATCCACTCCCATTAAGATTTATAAGTATCTATTTTAAGTAATTGATAACAACATTATAAAAAACAATGTAGTTATGAGCTAAATGTTGGAAACAGTATAATCCAAACTTAAAATAAGGAAGTTCCAACAATAAGCTTTTAGATTAAATAAAAACTAATGAAAAAGGTTTATAATCCATCTCCTTTCATTCAGCACTGTCCAATCTAACAAACAAAGCCTTTGCAAAAGGTGATTTAATGTCAGTAAAAAGGCGAAGAAAGGACGCAGTCATCAGCTTTTCGTTTCATTAAAATAATAATGTAAGCGCTTCTAAAAAGCAATTAATATTCCGTTAAAAGACAGGATTTATATGCTAGTAATGAAACAATTTGGAAAGAGAAAGGGCAATATATTATTATGTTTTATGTTTTTAGTTATATGCTGCTCTTAAGAGCAATATCCGGATCATAACTACTTTAATTCACCCAAACTTCCGTGACGATAAAAAAATCAGCCTGTAAAACGAAACAGGCTGATAATGACTAAACTTAACACCAAACAATAATTTTAGTAGGAGTGGTTTGAGCTGGAATGCTCTTTGTAGAAACTCCATATAGAACAATTAGATTTCGATTAATAAGCGACCCGTTATAAGGCTGGTCATTTTTTAAGATTATGTGGGTATTTGGAGCAATATTTAGTTTCAGAGTACCGTCGCTGCTGACCAATTGGCTGTTAAAATAGTCTGCTTTCACATTTTGATAAGGTAAATCCTTTACAATGGAAATTGCCTGGTATCGTGGGGGATATATAAGGGGGACAGGAGCGTTTCCATCGTAAAATCCAGTTATCTGCTCACCTGGCTGTACAACTAAATGGTCAATAAAATAAGTGGAAGGGGCGACGACGAAATGAACAATGGCCCCTGAGTTGTCTTGAACGGTAAATGTTTTATAACAGCCGTTTTCCTCGTTATTAAGACTAGTTTGAAAATCGCTTATATTAGTGACTATGCCTTGAAATTTATAAAATTTAACCATATAAACTCCCTCCTTTTTAATTAAGAGACGATAATAATCATATTCTTGTATTAGGAATAAATGTGCTGATGACGGCTTAAAAAGGAGAAAGATGAAATATTTTTTCACAAAACGTAATAATTACTGTTTACATTAGAAGAAAATTAAAATATGATAGAAAGCATAAAACGAAATGATTCTTATTTATTTATAAAGATTAATTTGATTATCAATGTGAGGTGGATGGTGTTGAATAAAAATATTCTTATGCTGGGGGCGGTCATCTTAGTACTGCTTTTAACAGCATGCTCAAATACAGCAACGAACGAAAAAGAAGGGGAAAAGCACTTAACATTTGTTTATAACTTTGCGACAAATTCTTTGGATCCAAATGTGGATACCAGCTATGTGCCGTTAAGAGCTGGAATTACAGAAACTCTGATACGATTAAATGAAGAAAAGCTTACGATTGAACCATGGCTTGCGGAAAGCTGGGAAGGTACAAATGATGGACAAGAATGGACAATCCAAATTCGAAATGGGATTACCTTCCAGAATGGGAATCCATTAGATGGAGTTGCAGCCAAGGCATCACTAGAAAGATCATTGAAGGATAACATCGCGATTCAAAATGCCCTGAAGATTGAGGGGATAGAGGCAGAAGGACAGATGTTACATATTACGTTGAAGGAACCATTTCCAGAATTCATTTCAGAGCTTGTTAATCCAAACACTTCCATTATAGATGTGACGGCAGAGGACTATGTGAACAAACCGATTGGGACTGGTCCCTTTAAACTGACGTCCTTTACTCCAGGCTCAAAGCTTGAGCTGGAAAAAAACGAAGATTACTGGGATGAGAAGGCGAAGCTGGATTCTGTATCCTTTGTATTTAATGAAGATTCCAATGCTCGTTCTTTAGCACTAGAGTCAGGTAATGCGGATGTAGTATTTAGACCAGAAGTGGAAAGTCTCGAGCAGCTTAAATCAAAAGACGGAGTAAAAGTAGAATCTACTTCCACTTTCCGTGTTCACCAAATGACGATGAATATGGAAAAAGAGAGTTTGAAAGACATAAATGTCCGTAAAGCTGTGGATGCTTTGATTAATCGCGAGGAAATTGTAGACTCGATTTTATTAGGATATGCAGAAGCTGCAAAAGGGCCATTTCCTTCTTCTTTGCCTTTTACTCCTGATTATAAGGAAAAAGAGACAGGAGCAGATATTGCAGTGGAATATCTGGAAAAAGCAGGATATGCGCTAAAGGACGGAAAGATGCAGAAAGATGGGAAACAATTAGAGTTTACGCTGCTTACTTATTCAGCAAGAGCTGATTTACCATTAATTGCTCAAGTTTTCCAATCAGATGCAAAAAAAATCGGTATTAATGTAAAGCTTCAGCAAATTGAAATACCAGAAGAATATATGGCAAGTAACCGTGATTGGGATTTGGCAACATATAGTAACCTAACTGCCCCAAGGGGAGATGCTGGTTATTATTTGAATGCGACATATCATCCAAACGGCGCACTAAACTTCAGTGGAACAGATCAACCTGAGTTGACTGCTATCATTGATGAGTTGAATCGCACAATAGATCAGAATAAAAGGGCAGAGCTTGCAGAAGCTGCTGCTGATTATGTGGATGAGAATATGATAAACTCCTTTATTCTTCATCCTGATACACTAGTAGCCTATGACTCTAAAAAGGTGAAAAACTGGGTTACTTCTCGAAGTGAATACTACATGATTACAAATAAGCTGGACGTGAATTAACATGCTCAAAATTATTTATCGCAGATTAGTGGAAGTGCTGATATTTGTACTTCTTATCACCTTTGTAAGTTTCCTGTTCATAAGACTGGCGCCAGGTGACCCTGTATTGACTATTCTTAATGTGGATGAATTAACGGTAAGTCAGGATCAGGTAGAAAAACTTAGAGAGGATATGGGCTTTAATGATCCATTAATCGTTCAGTACGGTAAGTGGATCATGGATTATATTCAATTGGACTTTGGACACTCATATATTACTAACCAGCCGGTAATGGACGTGTTGCTTGCAGTTCTTCCAGCAACATTAGAATTAATGCTGGGCTCATTAGTAGTAATGGTGGTTATTTCAATAACACTTGGTTCCTTGTCTGCCCTATACAGGAACACATGGATTGATCAGATCAGCCGGGTATTCTCTATTATTGGCGCATCGATTCCAAGCTTTTGGCTGGGACTTATCCTAATTGATTTATTTGCAGTCCGCCTCAACTGGTTTCCAACAATGGGCAGAGACAGCTTTATTTCGTTAATCTTACCATCTATCACTCTAGGTGTTGCAATGGCAGGAGTATATGTTCGGTTAATTCGTTCAAGTCTTTTGGACTCGCTTGGTCAGGAGTTCATCCGAGCTGCAAGGTCAAGAGGAATTCCGGAAAGCCGAATCTTTATTGCCCATGCTTTCAGACATAGTTTACCGCCTGTGATTACTGTTTTTGGAGTGAGTATGGGTAGCTTAATTGGCGGAGTTGTTGTTGTAGAAGTATTGTTTGCTTATCCGGGTATAGGCAAGCTAATTGTTGATTCTATCAGACAAAGGGATTACCCGCTTATACAAGGCTATATTTTGATTATGGCATGTATTGTTTTTATTATAAATACGATTGTGGACATTTCCTATCGGTATGTCCATCCTGAGATCAGGTTAAAGGGAAGGAGAAATGGATAATGGCAGAAGCAAGACTGATACAACAAAAGAAGTGGAAAAGCTGGAAGCCAGTGTTCGCTGTTAGTTTGCTTTTTCTCCTTCTCCTCTTATGTGGGTATACGTTTTTATATTTAAAGCATGACCCGACATTAACGAATATTGGTCAAAGGCTTCAAGGATCAAGTATGTTGCATCCTCTAGGCACAGATCATCTTGGCAGAGACGTTTTGACAAGGTTGTTGTTAGGTTTCAGGCTGACTGTCGGCTATAGTTTGCTTGCATTGCTGATTGCAGTATTGATCGGTATCCCACTTGGACTAATTGCTGGCTTTAGGGGCGGTATCCTTGATCGTCTCTTTATGAGAATAGGAGATGGTTTTTTAGCGTTCCCTGAAACAATTATTGCAATCGTGCTAAGCGGCTTGCTTGGACCTGGGATTGTTAATCTTATTTTTGCGATCGTACTCGCGAAATGGGTAAAATATGCACGTCTGGTAAGGAGCACCGTGATGGCTGAAGTACAAAAGGATTATATCATGGCCGCTAAGATCAATGGTTTGCCTGCTTGGAAAATAATGACTAAGCATCTTCTTCCACATATAATTGGCAATGTCGCTGTAACAGCCAGTCTTGATTTCGGGAAAATCATCTTACTAATTTCCTCCCTGTCTTATATCGGACTTGGTGCACAACCGCCGACACCTGAGTGGGGAGCTATGCTGAATGAATCTCGGCCGTATTTTCAGATGAATCCAGAATTGATGGCTTATCCAGGGATAGCAATTGTAGTAGTAGTACTAATCAGTAATATATTGGGCGATTGGTTAAGAGATCGCTTTGATGTGAAAAAAGAGGTGGATTTATGATTTTAACTGTCAATAACCTTCATGTGCGCAGTAAAACGAAAGAACTGGTTAAAGATGTCCATTTTTCTGTCAGGCCAGGAGAATGGTTTGCACTTGTCGGTCAAAGCGGCAGTGGAAAGACACTTCTCTCCCAAGCAATAGGACAGATGCTGGGTCCTAATTTAAAAGCAGATGGAGAGATAATCTATCAGGATAGGAACCTCCTTGATTTATCAGGCAAGGAAATGAAGAAACTCCGAGGCAAAAATATCAGCTATATTTTTCAAGATTACCAGGGCAGCTTTACTCCATTCATGACAATTAAGCAGCATTTTAAAGAATATCAGAAAGCTCACGGTATTAAATCGAGTAAGGAAAGAGAAGAGCAAGCTTTAACTGCATTAGAATCGGTTGGATTAGAGGCTGGTATTTATAAAAGGTATCCTTTTCAATTAAGCGGCGGCCAGCTTCAACGTGTTTCTATTGCACTTGCACTGTTGCTGAAACCGGATATATTGATTTCAGATGAAGCAACAACAGCGTTAGATAGTGTTTCTTCACGATTGATTCTTGAATTATTGTCTAATCTGCAGAAAGAAACAAACTGTGCAGTTCTGTTTATTACACATGATTGGCGGCATGTGAAGCGCTATGCTGACCATATCGCAGTCATGAAAGAGGGCGAAATTGTCGAAAAGGGCGGACGGCATCGAGTGCTGGATCATCCGCGACATCCTTACACAAAGCAGCTGATTAATTCTGCACCGACATTAAGCCAAACAGGGTTGTTAGGGGTGAACAATGATGCTGTTAGAAGTTAAAAATTTGTCAAAATCATATGTAAAGTCACATAAAGCCGTGGATAATATTTCTTTTGAACTCGGGATAGGAGAATGTGTCGGGATTGTTGGAGAAAGTGGATGTGGTAAAAGTACTTTAGCACGCAGTCTGCTGCGAATTGAAGATATAGACAGTGGTAGCATTGTTTATAAAGGCAATCATATCGAAAAGCTTAAAGGTAAGGGGTTAAATGCCTATCGTAAAGAAGTACAGGCTGTTTTTCAGAATCCAACTGCATCACTGAATCCTAAGATAAAGGTAAGTGAATCCTTAATCGATCCATATAAGCAGTTTCAAGATGAATTGGATTTAAAGCATTTTTCTTATACTAATAAACGAACCTTTATCCACCAGCTACTTGACGCTGTAGAGCTTCCGCATTCCGTTGTAGAAGCATATCCACACGAGCTGAGCGGGGGGCAAAAGCAGCGGATCACGATAGCAAGGGCAATTAGTATTGAACCCAAGCTGATTATTTTGGATGAGCCTACAGCAAGTCTGGACGTGTTGTCACAAGGTGCAGTTTTGAAGTTATTGAGCACCATTCAGCACACATTAGGAACAGCTTATTTTTTTATTTCTCACGATTTGGCAGCAATTCATTCAATAAGCCAAAAGATTATGGTAATGAAAAAAGGTCAGCTAATAGATTCATTTCCGAAAGAGGAGCTGTTTTCAGCGAGCAGAAACAGTTACACGAAACAGCTTGTTTCTTATTTTGAATAGTTTTTTTGTTAAGGAGTACTAGTAATGACAACAAGATCTTATCTTTATCTGGCAATCCCTCTAATCATTTCGACGATTACAGTGCCGCTCCTGGGAGCAGTCGATACGGCAGTAGTCGGTCAAATCCCAAATCCAGTGTATATAGGGGGAATTGCAGTCGGAACGGTGATTTTTAATACGATGTATTGGCTTTTCGGTTTTCTCCGCGTCAGCACATCAGGCTTTGCTGCACAAGCGCATGGCGCAAATGACAGCGCAAGAATGGCAAAGTCCTTCTATCAGCCTATAATCCTCGCATTTTGTATTGGAGTTATATTCATTCTGCTTCAAAAGCCAATTCTATATTTCGCACAGCTTTTCCTTGGAGTGGCAGGTGAGGTGAAACAAATAAGCGGCGACTATTATAATATACGCATATGGGGAGCGCCTTTTACTTTGATGAATTATGTTATCGTTGGCTGGCTGCTTGGGATGGCAAAAATAAAGTGGACTGTCTTTATCCAAGTTATAATGAATGTTTTGAATATGATTCTAGCTTATCTGTTTGTTATTGTTTTCCCTTTCCAAACAGCTGGAGTTGCCAGTGCAACACTAATTGCGGAAATAACAGCATTCATCCTAGGGGTTATTATTCTCGCCAAAACGGAACCGTTGAAAGGGACATTTTCTTCCTTGTCCAGCTGGAGTGGTCTGCTAGGGGGCAAGCAAATTAAAAAAATGTTCATCGTGAACAGAGATCTTTTTATACGGACAATCTGTTTATTGGTAGTTTTCAATACATTTACAGCAAAAGGGACGGCATATGGGACAGAAGTACTCGCTGCAAATGCCATCCTCATTCAAATTCATTATATTATGGCATACTTTTACGACGGGTTGGCAAATGCTTCAAGTATCATTACTGGAAGAGCAGTAGGACAAAAAAATAACGAGCTTTACACATTTTCTGTAAAGATGAGCTTTGTCTGGTCCATCCTGTTTTCTGCTGTCATTACTGCTGTGTTTTTGCTATTTAGAACGGAGATTTTATCCTTCTTTACGGTGTCTGAAGAAGTACTCGCAATTGGAGAAGAATATAGTCTTTGGTTAGCTTTATTTCCAATTTGTGCAAGTTTTGGTCTCGTTTTCTATGGTATTTTTACTGGAGCTACTGAAGTTGGTTATGTCAGAAACTCTATGATAGGCGCAGTCATTCTCTTTTTTGTAGTTATGTTTCCTGCAGCACATTCTTGGGGTAACCATGGGTTATGGCTTGCCTTTATCATTTTTAGTTTAGCAAGATCAGTTTTGTTGCTGCTATATATGCCAAAATTAGCGCAACGGATTACGAACTCTATTGCCAAACAGTAGCCTTTCCTTCAAGATAAATAGGGAAGCATATTTTTAAAAAAAGGACGTTATGATGAAAAAGAAACTTTTAATACTTGCAATTATTATCGC
>Ga0209463_1001832_pt1 | contig 12351 bp, 9 predicted proteins | sample AgamicMgSfrz_FD_187169 | JGI IMG/M metagenome (GOLD analysis project Ga0209463, IMG submission 187169) | Agave microbial communities from Guanajuato, Mexico - Mg.Sf.rz (SPAdes) (version 2) | ecosystem: Host-associated > Plants > Phyllosphere > Phylloplane/Leaf | place: Guanajuato, Mexico... | reverse complement strand
CCGACTCTTCCCATATATTCAAAATTGTATCATAATCTTTCTGATTTGCTTTTCTATATATCATTAATATCTCTCCTTTAGTTTTAAATTATCAACTCCTTCCCAATAAGTATTTTATGATTTTCATGTTATATAACCACGAACTTAAAATGTTCATGAATAAAACCTCCAAATAAACATTTAGATAATTTGATTATAATATCAAATCTTTATTATTACTTTACAGTATTTTTTCATTTTAGGGGGTATTTTGTTTTTTTAACTTGATAGCGATGGGGTAGCACCACATTGCTATCAAGCTAAGCTTCTTAAGTACCCCATAACGAAATTTTTATATCTCTGAGAATATATAAGAATTAAATAAAATACGAAAATGAGAAAGCAGCAACGATATCGTTGCTGCTTTCTTCAATTAAAATATATTGATAGAAATGGTTTACCATCTATATTTTAACAAAAGTACACGTTAAATAAATTGATTTCTTTTAGAGATGTATAGTGCAACTTGAAATTATTAATCCCTAGGCTCAACTGGAATTAGCGATAGATTTGAAGAATTCATTAGTCTATAAAAATGTAAAAAACTACTTTAAAGCTACTTTTTTTCATGTACTAAAGGTGGGATAAAATTAATATTATAGAGTACAAACAAAAGGAGGAAGATTATGAGTCAATATCCTATCATTGGAAAAAGCGTCCCCAGGAAAGAAGCGATGGATAAAGTAACGGGAAGAGCAAAGTATATTGACGACGAAAATGAAACAGGAATATTGCATGTAAAGCTTTTAACTAGTAAATATGCACATGCATATATAGAAAGAATTGATACAAGTAAAGCTTGGAAAATATCGGGTGTCAGAAATATTGTCACGGGTAAAGATTATCCCTATTTAGTTGGTAGTAGTATAGTTGATCGCCCACCGTTAGCTTTTGAGAAAGTACGATACTTTGGTGAGCCGATTGCCATGGTGATTGCAGATAGTGAAGCGGCAGCTCAAAGAGCGGCTTTCTCAATACATGTAACATACAAAGAAATGCCCGTTATCAATTCTCCTATACAGGCATATCAAAGAAATGCCCCTCTGGTTCATGAGCGCTTAGGAGAATATAGAATCATAGAGGAGGCAAAACCAGAGCCCAATACAAATATTGCTAATCGAACGAAGATTCGGAAGGGTAATATTGAAAATGGTTTTAACGAAAGCGAGATAATTGTAGAGGAAATTTTTTCATTTCCACAATCTGATCATGCTGCAATGGAAACGAGATGTACAAAAGTAGAGATTAAACCGAACGAAGTTGTTCTTGTTACTTCTACATCTCAGGCACCATTTGAGATAAAGAAACAGCTGAGTGAGGCATTTGGTATAGATGAAGGCAACATACATGTTCATGTACCTTTAGTAGGCGGAGCTTATGGTGGAAAAACTATGGTACAACTTGAACTTTTAGCTTATCTTGCTTCTAAAGCGGTAGGTGGGAGAAGAGTGAAGCTTCGTAATAGTAGGGAAGATGATTTTATTACTTCACCTGTTCATATTGGTTTACAAGCAAAAGTAAAACTAGGTTGCACGAATAATGGAAACTTAAAAGCTGCAGAATTCCTTTTTTTATTTGATGGTGGAGCTTATGCAGATCGAGCCGTAGTTGTTAGCAAGGCTGCTGGGCTAGATTGTACAGGACCTTACTCAATTGAACATGTGTGGTGTGATTCGCTCTGTATGTATACAAACCATCCTTATGCAACAGCATTCCGTGGGTTTGGACATTCTGAATATACTTTTGTTGTAGAGCGAACAGTGGATATTATGGCTAACAAATTAGGTATGTGTCCACTTGAATTTCGATTAAAAAATGCAATTCAACCAGGAGATATGACACCTACACAAGTTCCGGTAACAAGAAGTAATATGGGCAATCCAAAAAAATGTTTAGAAAGATTAAAAAAACTAATTAATTGGAATGAAGGGCAGTATATTCAAATTTCAGATAGGAAGGTACATGCAAAGGGAATTGCTTTTGCATGGAAAAACTCTACAACACCACCAGATGCGGGCGCAGGTGCGGTAATAACGTTTAATGAAAATGGAAGTGTAAATATCCATTGTGGTGCGGTGGAGATAGGAACTGGTACAAAAACTGTACTTGCGCAAATCGTAGCAGAAAAAATGAAATTGAAGATGGAGGATGTACATATCAAAATGGAAGTAGATACACAAGTTTCACCAAAGCATTGGAAAACAGCTGCAAGCAGAACTACGTATCTAGTAGGCAATGCAGTACTAGCTGCAACAGAAGATATCATTACACAGTTAAAAAAATCTGCCTCTATTTTATTGGGTTATCCGATAGAAAGCTTAGAGATTGCTAACAAACAAGTATATGTTAAAGAATCTCCGAACCTTTCTATAGATATAGCTCAGATTGCATTAGGATATGTCGCATCAAACGGAGAAGTAATTAACCAACAGATTATAGGAAGAGGAGCATATACGTTTGAAGGAATCACAGAACCTGATAAGGAAACCGGGAAGGGGAAATCTGGTCCGGAATGGGGAATTGCAGCACAAGCAGTGGAAGTTGAATTTGATATGCGGGATTATACATATAAATTGATTCGTGCTTTTAGCGTAATAGATGCTGGAAAGATATTGAATTTGAAAGGAGCGGAAACTCAAATAATGGGTGCAATGAGTATGGGGCTTAGCTTTGCGACAAGAGAAGCATTCAATTATGACAAAAAAGGAAGAATATTAAATAATCAATTTCGTTCATATAAAGTAACTCACTACGGTCAACAACCAGAATATAAAGTAGAATTTATAGAAACTCCTCATGACGATTCTCCGTTTGGTTCCCGGGCTCTTGGTGAACATGGCATCCTTGGAATGCCAGCCGCTCTTGCTAATAGCTTATCAGTTGCAGCACAGGTTTCCTTGCACCAGTTACCGATTACTCCAGAATTAATTTGGAGAACGAAACTGAAAAAGGAGGCTCCTTTGGCATGATTCCATCTGATTTTGAATATTATCGTCCTCATTCTATAACAGAAGCGTTACAACTATATTCTAAGCTTTATCAAGAAGAAAAAAACCCGATATATTACGGTGGTGGAACGGAAATTATTACCTTCGGTAGATTTGGGAACCTTAATGCATATTCTATAATTGATATAAAGGAAATTCCTGAATGCAATGTACTTGGAAGAACTCCACATCATATGGTTCTTGGTGCAGCACTTACTTTAACTCGTGTTTCAGAATCGAATGTTTTTCCCCTTTTGAGTAAAACAGCATCAAGAGTAGCAGATCATACAGCACGGAACAAAATTACATTAGGGGGAAATATTGCAGGAGAAATCTGTTATAGAGAGGCAGTGCTTCCATTTTTATTGGCAGACAGTACTTTTGGAATTGTAGGAATAAAAGGAATGCGTTACGTTTCAATTCATTCTCTATTTATAGAAAGACTACGATTAAATAAGGGAGAATTTCTTTTACAAGTTTTAACTGATATAGAGTATATAGGACTACCTTTTTACAGTGTGAAAAAGAGAAAACTTGAAAAAGTTGATTATCCAGTAATTACGCTGGCTGCTTTGAAAAAAGGGAATGAAATTCGCATGGCATTTAGTGGATTATGTGCTTTTCCTTTTCGTTCTACTGCTATGGAAATTGCTATCAATAATAATCAGATGTCAGTTGAAGACAAGATAGAAAATACTGTGTTGTATATTCCAGCACCTGTACTAGATGATATTCGTGGATCTAGAGACTATCGGTTGTTTGTATTAAGAAATATATTACGAGATATGTTAGAGCATTTTGAAGGAGGGATAGTTTGATTGAAAAAGTTACTCTTCATATAAATGGAGAAAATCGGTGTGGAATAGTGAGAACAGCTGATACCCTTTTAGATACATTGAGAGATCAATTTGATTTAACAGGTGCTAAACGTGGATGTGAAAACGGGGACTGTGGAACTTGTACTGTTTTAGTGGATGGATGGCCGATAAAATCTTGTATCATACTTACAGTAGAAGCAATAGAAAAAAGGATAACAACAATTGAAGGACTACATCAATCTCCTGTACAACAAGCATTTGTAGAGAAGTGGGCATTTCAGTGTGGTTACTGCACGCCAGGATTTATTGTAAACTGTCATGCCCTTATAGCAAATCATCCAAAAGCAACCGACGAAATAATTGAAGAATGGTTAGAATCAAACATTTGCCGATGTACAAGTTATCAAGAAATTAGAGAAGCGGTAAAATCACTTCTTCAAAATCAAAGACATGGTGAATTGTGATGGCTGATATACACGATATAATAGAGGCAGCGATATCAACCCCACAAAATTGTACCCTTGCAACTATCATTCGAGTAACTGGTTCATCATATCGGAAAGAAGGTTCAATGATGGTATTTGGAGAAGATGGAATAAAGGTTGGAATGCTTAGCGCAGGGTGTATTGAGGAAGAACTTTATCTTTATTCTAAAGAGATAAGTAATGAAAAGTGGAGTATACATGAATTCGATATGAGAGAAGAAAATGATTTATCATGGGGAGTAGGATGTAATGGAATTATTTATATATTATTAGAAAAAGTGAATTATACATATCAGGAGTATTTGCGGAAGGTAAGGGGATATACAGAAAAAGGGGTACGTGTGTGGATGATAAAAAATCTAGCAAAATCAAAGACTCTTTTTATTAGCGAAGAAGGAGATGAGTTTGGGGATTGGGAGGGGAAAGTTCCCGTCCTTTCTGAATTGAAGAATGGTTGGTATGAACATCTATATGTACATTCCTTCGAACCACGGCCAAAGTTGTTTATAATAGGTGCGGGAGAAGATGCCAAACCGCTTATCTCCTTAGCGAAAGAAACAGGATTTTTTGTTACTGTTTGTGATTGGAGAGAAGGATTATGCACACCACTACGTTTTCCAGAAGCAGATAGATGTGTTGTCGGTTTTCCAAAAGAGATTATGTCCAGGATATCAATAAAGAAACAGGATTTTATAATGATAATGACACATCATTTCACACGGGATCAAGAACTACTTAGTCTTTTACAGAACCATCCTTGTCGTTACCTAGGTATTTTAGGGTCCCGATATCGCACCGCACGTTTATTAGTGGGAGTAGATAAACCTAAATGGATTTTCTCTCCGGCCGGTTTATCTATTGGAGCTGAGGGACCAAATGAAATTGCCATAAGCATTATGGCAGAAATGATACAGATAATGAGGATGAAAAATGATGAAAATAGTAGGAATATATCTAGCGGCAGGAAGGAGTAGAAGAACAGGTCCAGGGATACATAAACTGTGCCTTCCAATACGGAATACATTGCTTGGGAATATAGCATTAAATACATCACTTTCTTCCAATCTGAGTGATGTTATTATCGTTTCAAATGAAACATCTTGGTTGTTACAGCATACAGAGGTAGAAAGAGTCCATATTCTTTCTTGTAAAAAGGCATGTTTGGGGCAATCTTATTCTCTTCGCTGCGGTTTAGAAAAGGCTGAAGATATGAATGCTGATGGAGTGATAGTAATGCTTGCAGATCAACCATTTATTACAGCTAAGCTTATAAATTCATTAATAGATGATTATAAACACTTCCCACAACTTGATTATGTAGCTGCTAGCTTTCAAGATATACCGCAACCACCAATTTTATTTTCTAAGGGGATTTTTCAGAATTTAAAAAAACTAAAAGGACACAAAGGAGCTCGTTCCATTTTCTTTGATAAGTCATTTCAAGGTAAGATCACTGTATATAGTGATGCTAAATTATTTTATGATGTGGATACAATAGAAGATTATAATGCAATTAAGAATTCTCTTCTATAAAGGGTATCATCATTTTACAAAGACGTGAAAGTAGGAACTAATTTTATAGTGTAAAAGGCCGAATTTCCAACGTAGACAGTCCATTTAGCACCCATTTTTATGTCCGCATATCGAGACAAGAAAATGGGTACCTTTTTAAACGGAGACACCAAAGTGGATACTTTGTAAAAATAGCAAATACTAATTAAATGTGAAGTTAAAATTCTATTCTACATAAATAACAAAAGATATTTATAAAGTCTTTATTTTCTTGTCTAAAAAGTATCCATTTTCAAATCTTTGTACAAAAATGTAGAAAGACATGAAAGTCTAAACTAAAATCTCATGAATAATCTTTGATAATTGGCCATTATGATAAATTTTGTAGGTACTTTTATGTCTCAATAACGGGAAATGAAGGTCTAAACTTTTTGAAAATAGGACAAGAAACTCTAAACAACTTAGCCAGTAATATTACAATATTTGAAAGTAAATCTTTGAATAAAAGTTTACTTTCACAGTTCCAATAAGAAAAACCACAGCAATTACTGTGGCTTTTTTATTAATGCATAAAACTATGTTGTAAATGCTCATAGCATTTTATGTTGGATTTCAAAAAAAGTGTTAGAATGTAAATATTTTTAATAAATTTTTTATTTTGGGATTTCTTATGTAGAACATAAATAAGTCAAACAAAAAACCTAGTAAAAACTAGGTTTTTTGTTTGAAAAAAATACCATTTCCATCTTAATACATCTCTAATTTCACTCTATTTTATACAAATTTTTAAAAAAAGTTCCAAAGTAAACTAATAAATATTAGTTTATAGTTTCTTGCTTCAACAAATACGTCAAAGTGAAAGTTTAAACTTTCTTGTCTAAATAGTTTAGAGATTCTTGTCCTTGTACATCTTTGTACAAATGGTGTAAAAAGACATGAAACTAGGAACTAATTTTATAGTGTAAAATGCTCAATTATCTACAGAGACAGTTAATTTAGTACTCATTTTCTTGTCCACATATCGAGAAAAGAAAATGGGTACTTCTTTAAACGGAGACACCAAAGTGGATACTTTCTGAATAGACTTCAAATTATAGATTTGAAATAAATACAAGGTCTTTGCAAGAAAGACGTGAGGTTTCTAAAAAGATACAATGCTTTACCTCTTCATTTAAACCAATTAGAAGCACACAATATAATACTTTTATTAAAATTAATGAAATAGAAGACTAACTTTATATATCTATAGAGTTAGTCTTCTATTCATAACAACAATTATTTATGAGAATTCAGGTCCTTTTTTTCGTTTTTAGGAAACAAAGAATTGCATAGCTTGATAGTAATATGGCGGATCACTATAACTAGTCAGTTATCGATTATTTGTTAAATTCTTTGAAAATACATCTTTCGTGATGTAGAAAGAATGCATACCTGCAAATTCTTTAAATTCTTCATTTAAATTTTTGACTTTTTCTTCAAATTGAAATCCGAGCTTTTTCAAGACTCTAACAGATGCTTTGTTTTCAGGGAATACAACAGCAACAACACGCTCTATCCCTATTTTTAAAAATGCGTATTGTAAAAGGGCGTATGTGGCTTCTGTTGCATAACCTTTTCCCCATTTATCATACGATAAAGCATAATACATTTCTGTAGATGTAATCTCGAAGTCTAAAGGACCTAATCCACAATATCCGATAAACTTTTGAGAGGATTTTTCAAAAATAGAAAGATTAAATTTAGCAATATTATTTACGTTGTTTTTTTTGTTCATCTCTATGCTCCATAGAATAATATCTTGTATTTCTTCTAGTGAATATGACGGAGATGGCATAAAACGGTTTGTTTTGGGATGTTTTTTTAATTCATATAAAGGTTTTGCATCAGATATGTGATAAGGTTTGACTAATAATCTTTTTTATTCTTACTTGGATATATTCGACAAAAGGGGAGATAATTCCTATGTGGGATTCTGACATTAAAACGTAGATAATGTACACTAAAACATATTTTGAAATGTAAAAGTCGAATTTCTTTAATTGTACTTTTTTATTTTTAAACAAGATAAATATAACTCTTGCTTTCCTGCTTATTGTAGTTCAATAAAGGGTTTTTAGACTTTCCGGTACAGATGCTCCTTCTATTCTTAGAAATGCCCCCTAGCAACTCCATAGCCATCAAGTTCAGAAATTAATTTATTAAATACTTTTATTCTATTCATATTCATAAGTTTGAATAAACTGAATATTTAATAATATATTTATAAAATTGGAATTTATTAACATATAGAGAAAAAGTAGTATATTTAGAATGTAATATAAAAAGAAAAAAGGGGATGAGTGTATGTTTAAAAAAGTAGGAATGGGAATAGTTTCTGCAGCTACTGTATTAATAGTTGGGTTCGGATTGAGTAATACTGCTTCGGCTGATTTAAAAACAGAAGATTTGTATGAATATCAAGAATGGGAACCTAATAATACATTGGAAACAGCTGATGATTTTGGTTTGAATGGAGTTGTTTTTGAGAATTTTGATACAGAGGGAGATAAAGTAGATATTTATAAATTTACAGCAGAAACAACAAATCTTGCATATTTTAGTTTAGGTATAAAAAATTGGACGAAAAATGACTATAATTTATATTTATTAGATAATAAGGGGAATGTGTTGGCTAAATCAGAAGCTGAAAAAACCTCAAGTCTTGAAGATTTCATATACAAAGTAAAAAAGAATCAAATATACTATATAAAAATTGTTGCTAAAGAACGTGGATCACAAACAACAACTAAATATACATTAAAGGCTTTCTCTGAGGGGAACTATACAATACCCGAGTGGTTAGAATAGCAAAGACAAAAAAGACACCTGAAAAGGTGCCTTTTTTTCTTTAAATGCTTTTGGATCACTTAATACGAGAATAAGTCCATTCTCATCACTACAAGAAGTAGATTACAACACAATAGCCTTTTTTTAGAAAGAATCGTTATACACAGCTGTACAGAAATAAATATTTTATTATTAGTTTAATTTTAAATCCCCGTAAATTTCAACTTCAAACCAGAACTCTTAATACCTTTAAACACATAATGAAAATATACATTCAAAACATTTCAAAGTAAGATTTTTGGGGTACTGATAATAAGCTTTTATATTAAATAAAAATATGTGTTTTATACGATGGGGGATTTTTCGAAAATTGATATATTAATTTTCATAATATAAGATATTTTTTGGTAATAATTTTTAAAATTTTTTTGCATATAATTTCTTATTGAACTTACATTTAAATTGTTTAATTTATAACAGGATTTTATTAGCTATAATAAAATTTTTTTGGAGGTGAATGTATGTATAATGAAGATTTTTGGAAAAGTATTTACCCTGAAGATACTTTAGTGGCTGCTGCATTAAATCCCAATTTAATCGGTCCGACTTTCCCGCCAATTCCTCCTTTTACATTTCCAACAGGAGGTACTGGAGCAACAGGAAATACCGGACCTACTGGATTAACAGGGGGTACTGGACCTACTGGAGCAACAGGAAATACCGGACCTACTGGATTAACAGGGGGTACTGGACCTACCGGAGCAACAGGAAATACCGGACCTACCGGATTAACAGGGGATACTGGACCTACCGGAGCAACAGGAGATACTGGACCTACTGGAGCAACAGGAGATACTGGACCTACTGGAGCAACAGGAAATACCGGACCTACCGGATTAACAGGGGATACTGGACCTACTGGAGCAACAGGAAATACCGGACCTACCGGATTAACAGGGGATACTGGACCTACCGGAGCAACTGGGGATACTGGGCCTACTGGAGCAGATGGAACCTGTGAATTTTGCCAAGATGCAAATTTTTTAGATGGGCTTAATTCTACCCAATTTCTACGTTCAGATGTATCTGGTACTTTAAATGGAAATTTATTAATTAATGGTAATTTCACCGCAACAGGAACAAAGGCTGCTATCGTTCCACATCCAGATGGGTCATATCGAACTTTTTACTGTGTAGAGAGTCCTGAAAGTTGGTTTGAGGACTTTGGAATAGGTGAATTGGTAAATGGTTTAGCTACCATTCAACTTGATGCAGAATTTACAATGCTAATACAAAATAATAACTACCATGTATTTCTAACACCCGAAGGTGACTCAAAGGGTCTATTCATTAGTAAAAAAACTCCTACTAACTTTGAAGTTCAAGAACAACAAGAAGGAAATAATAATCTCAGTTTTAGTTATCGTGTGGTTGCTAAGCGCAAAGACGTGACAACACGAAGATTTGAGAGAATAATACTATCAACTGAAAAATTTCAATCTGACATTTAAAGTTTGCATAAATAAATAACATTATTAATAGTGTTCAATAAAGCTCATAGTTCTTAAATGACTCTGAGCTTTATTTTTGTATGAATTAATGATTTTACTTAATTAAGATTACATTATCATAGACAATTAATTTTTTAACATTAAGTTTATAGTTTCTTGCTTCAACAAATATGTCAAAGTGAAAGTTTAGACTTTCTTGTCTAAATAGTTTAGAGATTCATGTCCTTGTACAATGAGGTAAGAGGGGAAGTCTACTTCCCATCGTCCAACTGTTCGTTAAATTCCTATTTAACGAACAGTTGGTTAAACTAACTATGTTATAATATTAAAATGAATTAAATTAATACTTCGGAGGTCTGTATGCTAAAACTAAATAACGAGATACATAAGATCATGATTTCTACGCCCTCTAGATTTGTGGGCGAATATCTTTCTGAGTATACTGCCGTACAATTATCATTTTCAAGTAAAGATTTATTAACTAATACCGAAGAGAATCCTAATTCACGAACATTTCTGGTTGCTACTTTCCGTTATGTTCAAGGTGGTTCTATGATTAGAAAAGACCTATCAATATTCGGTAATTTCTTTTGCACTGTATTATCGCTATTATATGGAAAAGAATTTAAGAATCATGGAATGCTAGAGTCCGATGGAATTCACAGAACACCAAACCTTGAACTATCAGCAAACGAATACTATTTTCAACCACAATACAATTATCGACCAAGAAAGGATATATCAATCCCCTTAGATTTAAGTTATTTTAAATTAGTCGAGCCACTTCTTTTAGAAAAGAACTTATCAGAAGGCTTTTGTCAAATGGTTATAGCTGCTGGGAAATTTTATAATAGAGCCTTAAGCATATATCCAACTAAACCAGAACTAGCCTTTTTGGATTTAATTACCAGCGGAGAAATTATTTCAAACTTTAATGATAAGGGGTACCATCAGAAAAATGCGGGTTTACAACGCTATGCCCATTTTTAAGACGCTTCTCTCATTTTTAAAAACGTTAAGAGAGTTTTAGTGGCTTTAAAGAATCTAATGGCACTATATTATCCATATTAAAAAGGTATTCTCCTAATAAATTGATATGTTTCCCTCTAAAGGTGACTATAGATAGCTATCGAAAGGGAACAAATAATGATTTCTTATCATTAGAATTATAGGAAATGAAATAAGACCGCTCCTAATTATAGGAACGGTTATAAATTTATCATGTGCTGGAGGTCAATCCGAATGGCATGGACTACCGTCTCTAAACAGTATGGACATGAAATTTGACGAGTATACGTAAGAATAGTGGAAGCCGCAACGAATTATTAGTTCGTGGTACTGAAAGTGTAATTGATCAAATGAAATATAAAATCGCATAAGAGTTTGATGTACAACTTGGTGCAGACGCAACCGCTTGTCCAAACGGACTGTTGGTGGTGAAATTACAAAACGTCTAATAGCAATGGCTGAGGAATAACTTGTCGGTCGATTCACTCGCTAATTATATAGTGTATGGATTAGAAGGAGAGATTATAATCTCTCCTTTTTTAATGGGAAAAATCTATGCTCAAATTGTTTTTAAGGAATTTTAAGTAAAAGTACAAACTACTCTTCTAGATAGAAAGAGCTGAGCTAATAGTTAGGAATTCATCATTTTGATGAGAACATACTTAATATAAAAAGCAGTTAGCAAAAGCTAACTGCCATAAGAACATTACATCCATGAATTTAAGGAGTACACATAGTATGTACAAAAGCTTCAAGTTTATGTAACTAAAATTAAAATAGAGCAGTTAGTGGTAGCAACTGCTCTATTTCATACAACCTGGATAAGAAGCAAGTTGTAATATTTAGTATAGATGAATTGCTCATTTTTAGTTAAAGTTCGATAGAACTCTTTACTTAGGAATCCCTCACTTCTAAACGAAGTGAAAGTGGGGGTAGTTCAAGTTGGGAAAGAATATATTTCTTAAATGAATAGGAATAGGACAGAGTATTTTTCGGTTTGAGATTACGAATAATAAGAAGTTGAAAAAGCAAAAACAACTACATACTATGTAGCTGTTTTTGCTTACATAAATTTAGTTAGTAACCAGAGTCCTCTGAAGTAAGGTTATCTATCATTTTATAATCGTATTTTTGTAATGGTTTTTCAGCAGGCCCTTCAAGTACT
>Ga0209463_1001831_pt1 | contig 12356 bp, 13 predicted proteins | sample AgamicMgSfrz_FD_187169 | JGI IMG/M metagenome (GOLD analysis project Ga0209463, IMG submission 187169) | Agave microbial communities from Guanajuato, Mexico - Mg.Sf.rz (SPAdes) (version 2) | ecosystem: Host-associated > Plants > Phyllosphere > Phylloplane/Leaf | place: Guanajuato, Mexico... | reverse complement strand
TTAGCTACCTATTAATTAGAGTGATAAATACAAGCACGACGACTAATAATACTATAACTACGAACAGCCATCCAATTTTCACCTTACCTAATAAGCGGTCAACTATAAAGAAGAAAATAGAAGAAACAAGACTTAGAACTAAAAATATGCAACCGAAAAAACAATGAAATAAGAAGGAGGTAATTTCACGTGTATACGTTCTTTTAGCAAGCTTCCTGCTAAGCCAGTCACTAAAAATGGACGTAATAACTCCGTAGGTGATGACCATTATTAAATTTAAATAATACAGATTAAAGAATGCATCTCCTTCAATGCCGCCAAATGTTGAAAAGATAAGTGCAAATAACAAACTACTAAGGATAGCCGATAATATTTTTCTTTTTAAAATAATAGCAATATTCCCTCTCCTTTTTTGATTGCTCAAACAAAACTCTCCCTATGATTAGTATTTTTTATAAATATTCGTTAAATTATTTTCTATGACCTTCCTCCGCTAACCTTACCCTTTCCTACAAAGTAAGGGATAATTAGCGCAAATAGGCATCAATCCTTCTTGGATTAATGCCCCCTATATGGTTTAAGGAAGTATTTATCCTTCCAGCTTGTTTGTTGATGTCTTTAATGTTTGTGTAGCCTTATCGAGATAGATGTCTAAGTACGTACCATCAGAAAACTTTATAACTACAGCATTAGTAGTAATAGCTACATCTGCCACTGTCATACCTTTTAGTTTTTCAGAAATAACTTTAAATTTATTCGTTTCCATTTTTACAGAAGTCCTTTCTTTCAAATTATGATTAAACCTCTTAGGAATCAATTTGAATAAAATACCTCTTTCAACAACATTGCTTATATTCAAGTTCAGTTGCCAATTCAAGTGGCTTTTCCTTTTCCATAAATGAAATATCATAACGTCATTATTATTTTGAAACTATGTTCCCACATATCAAAGGTGCTGAGTTTATGTGTCAACCTATTGGTGCTGGTGGGTATATTTAAAATGGTTGGTGCTTTCTAAACAATCATTCCTGTTCGTTCAAAAATCACCTATTTTTAATTATAATTAATTGCTATTTTTAACCATATTCTTAACACCAACGTACGTTGCATAAAAATAGGCACCATATATGACCACAAGGAATAAAGAACTTACGATTACACTTTGGTAGTGGAATGAAAAGTTTTCCCTAAGTGCGCATATGCCAACTATTGAGTGAATGACAGCCAGTCCCAGTGGTACTAAAAAGTAAATTAAACTTTGTCTCAAAATTGCTTTGTTAATTAATTTGTCTGTAACACCGATTTTCTTTAGAGACTTATATCTTTCCAAGCTATCACTTGCATCAGATAACTGTTGCAATGCCATAACCGCTGCGCTGGTTATTATAAATATAAGACCTAAAAATAGCCCAAGAAAAACAATCATTGCTGCCATACCATTTTCTCTATCTGATATTTGGTCCTTTGTTTTTCCAATAACTAAAGATGGGGAGATGTCTTTATATTTGTCCGCCAAAAAGTCAGTAAATAGTTTAGCAAATTTCTCTTCCGACTCTTTCGAATAGCGTTCTTCATATATCACGTTAAAACTTGAAAACTCTAATTGCAGGCCACCACTGAAGTTATCAGGAATTATCAGATAAAAGAATTTACTGCCTTCTGTGCCCTTTATATTCTCCTCTATAGGAGATTCATTCTTGATGGTAAATACTTTATCATCTATATTGATGATATCTTCATTTTTCATATATTCAGGCAAAGCATTATTTAACTGACCGTAGTTAGATACAACTAAGACCTCATTCTCCTTTAAATCAATTGCCTTTTTTCCATTAAGTTTGATGATTGAATTATAATCCGATATTTTAATCGCAGATATAGCACCATCCAAATAATTTTGTTTTAAATCAATTTGCTCCTGCTTGCTTAAATATTTTGATAACAAGTCCTCTATTGTAATATTAAGTTTGTATTCACTATAAAAGGTATGTTTTTCATAAGTTTCAAATGTAAAGTTTATGTCTTTTAAATATTCTTCTATATCATTCACCTTTGGGTCTTTGTTTTCATTATCAGCAATGAGAAACGCTGAAGCATCAAAAGCTCTACTTCCCGCTGAATTTCTATCAATCGTTCCTTTTAAATCAAATGCTGTAAATAGTAGTGTAATCGTTAAAGAAAGCATAAGGCATATTAGAGTAGTCGATAGAAAGTTCGTATTAATCTTGTTGTTTATCTGTCTTAATATAAAAATATTTATATCTTTTAGATATATCCTTTTGATTTTTTGAACAATATGGATAAAGAAGCTGGAAAGACTGAAAAAGAATAAAAGAGTTCCGATAACCCCCATCAAGACAGTAATCACCAATTCAGCATTTTCAGCAGCTAAGCCCGTTTTTAGTGCTCTAGCGTATGCAATTGCTAATATTGCGATTGATAGAATAAATATAAGCGCAGATAGAAAAGAATTCTTTAGCTTTACTACTTCATTTTTCTTTGTAGCATTTAGAATGTCGATCAACTTGTATTTCGAAATAGTAAACTGGTTGAAGATCATTACTAAAAGATAAATTACTCCAAAGTATACAACCGATTTAACTATTGCACTAATTGAAATAATAAACTTATATTTGTTCAAATCAACCGACAAGATGTTGGCCACAAGAACAGACAGACCTTGTGATACGAGTATGCCGAGCACAATACCGACCAAAAGAGATAGCACACCTATTAAAAGAGTTTCAAAAATCAGGATTTTTGAAACTTTACCTTTTGCCATTCCTAATGTCATATATATGCCTAATTCCTTTTTTCGCTTTTTAATTAAGATTTTATTTGCATAAATGATTAGCCCGCCGAGAACAAAAGATACAAATACGGATGTTCCAGCCATAAGTTTATTTAGCGTTAACATAAAGTCAGCATCTTTATTCATTTCTAGTATGGAATTCTGGGATTCAATCGAATTAAAACTGTAAAATATACATACACCAAGAGTCAACGTAAGGAAATAGATTGAATAATCCCTAAAGCTTCTTTTTACGTTATTGATTGCTATTTTAGAGAACATTTCCGACGTCGCCTCCAAGTAATGTAACAACTTCCATTATTTTATTGAAGAATTCCCTTCTCGTATCATTTCCTCTTATTAGCTCATTAAAAATCCTTCCATCTTTTATAAACAAGATTCTATTGGCATAGCTTGCTGTAAAGGAGTCATGGGTTACCATAAGTATCGTCGAATGAAAATCCTTATTTAGCTTTTCAAATGAATCCAAAAGTAATCTTGATGATTTCGAATCTAAAGCACCTGTAGGCTCATCGGCTAAAATAAGAGATGGTTCAGTAACTATGGCTCTTGCACTTGCTACTCTTTGCTTTTGTCCCCCTGACATTTGAAAAGGATACTTATTAAGTATCTCAGTAATATCAAGTTTTTCCGCTACATCCTTAATTAGGATATCTATCTCTTTTAGTCCCCTATTTTGTATCGTTAAGGCTAAAGCTATATTTTCGTAAGCAGTTAGTGTGTCAAGAAGGTTGAAATCTTGGAATATAAAACCCAATTCATCCCGTCTAAATTCTTCCAAAGCTTTTGCCTTAAGTACCGTAATATCTTTGTTATTTATAATAATCTTTCCCGTTGTTACATTATCGATTGTGGAAATACAATTTAAGAGCGTAGTCTTGCCGCTGCCTGAAGGACCCATTATTCCTAGAAACTCTCCCTCATTTACCTTGAAGCTTATATTGTCAATTGCTTTTGTAATATTGTCTTTATTGCCATAATACTTTTCAATCTTTTCAACACTTAATACATTTTGCATTTTTTTCCTCCCTGAGTTTATATTTTATTAATTCCTTCTTATAAATCTCTATTTTTCGACCTCAAATTCGGCTTTTGTTTCGATAATGTCTGAATCTTTTACATAAGTAGTGACACTGTAATGACCTTCTTCAAGACCCTCTGGAACTTTTAGCTTGGCTGAGAAATATTTCGCTTTGTTAACAATAACTTCTTCCTCGACTAAAATCCTGTTCTCTTTTGAAATTTCTCCTTTATACCATATAACTTGCGCTTCTTTAATCCAGAATCGGTTTCTCTTTGCAGAAAAATAAATCGTATCCTCTGGTGCAAACGTAGTCGTTACCTCTAAAGGTTTCCCCTTGTCATCGACAGTTTCTGACAAAACTCCATCTACAATTTTGGGTTCAGTAATATATTCATACCCAAAGAAAACTCCCACACCTAAAAGAAATACTGCTAATATTGTAATTAATGCTTTTTTCAATTCTATTTCCTCCTGAAATTATTACTTACATGCATCTTATCAGTAGAAATTAGGAAGACATATTTGTTTATATTTTATTAAAGTTACATTTTTGCAATGTAATAGTGAAACTTCTATATGTGGGGGCTCATCCCACTGATTGTTAGTGAAAGCAACGCCCATTTAGACAGTTGGTTCTCACAACTATGCTACGCCTAGGGTAAGAGTCTTACTGCCCTTTATGCGGGATAACTAAAAAACGGGTTTATAACTACTGTAATGTACAATAGCTATAAACCCGTTATCATAGGCTGAATTAATGCATTAAGTTAACACTTCCTAAAGGAAAAATTAACTTAACCCTTGTTCCTTCGCCCATTTTTGAAGTTATGATAAGCCCTAGACCAAGCTGCTCCGCAAGCTTTTTGCACAAGTAAAGTCCCAAGCCAGTAGATTTTCCGAATTCTCGTCCGTTCTCCCCAGTAAATCCTTTTTCAAAAACTCTACTTATATCCTTATCTATAATACCGATGCCGTTATCCTCTATGGTAAGTACGATATTGTTTTCATTTCTATCCGTACTGATTGTTACCCGTCCATCATGTTCCCTGTTGTATTTAGTAGCATTTCCAATCACTTGGTTTACAATAAATTCTAGCCATTTCGCGTCACTATACACCGTGCCTTCTACAGCTTCAATATCGATAATAATACCTTTGCTGATAAAGTCTCTCGAATTTCTTTTGATTACTCTTTTGACAAGGTCAGCTAAAGAGACCTCTTTAATAAGATAATCCTTGCTGACATTATTACTTCTTGAATAATATAGAACCTGTTCTATATATTCTTCAATTTTTTTTACTTCCTCCTTAATATTTCGAGTAATGTCGTTTTGATTGTTTTCGATTATTAATCGAGTTGATGCAATCGGAGTCTTTATCTCATGTACCCACGTTTCTATATATTCCCTATACTCATTTTCCCTATCTCTATAATTATTTACATGCTCATGCATGTCTTTATTTGCCCGTCGCAATACATCATATAAAAGCTTTCCTTCTATATTTTCTGGTTTTTTCATAATTTCAGTTAACAAATACTTTTTATCCAAATGATCCATAATATGGTTTAACTCGTTATATAAAAGTTTCTGTTTAACATATTCTATCATTATATAAACAAGGATAGGGAAGAACCAAATGCAGAAAGTCAGGAGAATTACTTTGCTGTTAATATTGATTAGCAGTAAAATGCCACTTATGATGATGTATAATGTAAAATTTATCAGCAGGAATACAGTTCTGTCTTTTAAATACTCTTTTATACTCATGGAAGTATATATCCTAAACCACGTCTTGTTTCTATATTTTTCTGCATACCTAACCCTTCAAGTTTTTTTCTTAATCTGGCAACATTGACAGATAAGTTATTATCATCTACAAACACATCTGCGTTCCACATAAAATCCATTAAATCATCTCTAGACACTATTTTTCCTTTATATTTATATAAGCAAGTAATTATTTTAATTTCATTTTTAGTCAGCTCTGCCACTTTTCCTTTATATGTTACAGAACCATTGGATAAATTAAGCTTTAAATCATTATAAATAAGCGTATCTCGAATGTTTGACCCTTGAACTCTTCTTAATATTGTTTCAATTCTTGCCAAAAGAATTTGCGTATTATATGGTTTCGTAACAAAATCATCAGCACCTAAATTCATACTCATAAGTTCGTCCATCTCAGTATCCCTGCTCGTAACTACTATTATAGGCACATCGGAAATTTTTCTTATTTCTCTGCAGATATAGTATCCGTCATATATAGGCAAGTTAATATCTAGAAGTATTAGATTAGGTTCTTCCTTTAGAGTATCATTAATAATATTTTCAAAATTTATTGGCGCAACAGCTTCATAACCATATCTGATTAAAAAGGTTTTAAGCTCCTCTCTTATCTTCTCCGTGTCCTCTATAATAACTATTTTTGACATAGGTTCACTTCCTTTGTAGTATTTGTGCGTACCTAATTGCTATTTTCATAAGAAATTAATTATTCAAGGAGATTCAATAGCTATCATTGGTATATGCTCAGTCAAGAATATTCTTCAACAGTAGGATTCATTAAACTTATACCATGATTAGTAATTTATAACAAACATATATATTTTTTTTATTGGAAATTTGGCCATAAAAAAGGCACCTCCAATTGTTAGACCTTCGTCTAACAATTGGGGTGCACTTCACAATTATGTAACTCTTCTCCAATGATTTCCCATTATCTATACAACAAGAAGTTAATTATTGCGGTTTTTTTCTCCCCATTCACATAACTGTTCTAAAACAGGTAATAGCGTTTCTCCTTTATGTGTAAGACTGTATTCCACTTTAGGAGGGATTTGAGGATATTCTTCTCGTCTAACCATCCCATCTGCTTCCAAATCTTTAAGTTGTGAACTCAATGTTTTATAGGTGATCGTTCCTAATCTTCTTTTCATCTCATTAAAGCGAACGGGTTGATTTTCCGAGAGGAGATACAGAATTAGCATTTTCCATTTTCCTCCGACAACTGACAATGTATATCCAAAAGGTGTCTCTCGGATATTACCCTTTTCATTAAAATCAGCCATACTCATATTGACACTATCCTTTCTGGTAGTAGCTATCTAAATAGTGCGTACTATTTATTTCTTTGTATTCATTTTATACTTACCTTACATTGAAATAAAGGAGAGAAAAAAATGACTAATGTTAAAACCTACAATCACGACCTATGGGATCACGGCATTACCCAAGGATACAGCGTCAACGGTACTATCTACATTTCAGGTCAATTTTCGCACGATAAGGATGGTATGTTTGTTGGCAAGGAGAATATTGAAGCTCAGACTCGACAAACATTTGAGAACCTCGACCGAGTATTGGAGGAATTTGGTGTCACTAAGTTCAACCTCGCTTATGTGGAAGTCTTTCTAACAAAACCAAAAGAGCATTCCGAGTCAGTCATCAGTCTGTTCAAGGAATACCTAGAACAACACAGACCAGCCGGCAGCCTCATCGGAGTAACTTACCTAGCGTTCCCAGAGCAATTAATTGAAGTTAAGGCGGTGGCACACACTGATTAAGCAAACTATATTTTAATAACAAAGTGATTATGTCAAGCCTACTTAGGTCATATTTAACAAATAAATCTGAAATGAATTTAAATTAAATAGGCTATGTTAAAGGTAAAGGTTGATTTAAAATACAAAAGTAAACTGAGCTGGAGAATGTATCTCCAAGCTCAGTTTACTTTTACTTTAAGTACATTACTTCACAAAGTTATACTTTATTTCAGTTTTCGTTTTTTACAGGAATGCTGCCAAATTAGTGCCCGAGAGTAAAAAAGTTTACTGCAAATTCAAAATAAAAAAACACACACTTATTTAGTGGTAAGTGTGTGTTTTTTACTTAATAATAATATGCCAAGTTAAACCTTTTCCCAACTAACATTAAGTCCTTCTCCAAAAAACGCATAGTCATCAAAATTCTCCATTTGAAGGTTATCTAGTATAGAAGCACTTTTAAACACTTTCTCTGCTCTAGCCTTGCGATCGTACTCATAGAAATAAAAGGCATCTTCGTGATCAACATGATCTCTAAGCATTTTGGATAAATACAATGCATCTTCTAATCCTAAAGTCGTACCCATCCCAGCATTAGGATCTGCAGTATGAAGAGCGTCACCTATTAACGCAACTCTTCCGTTTGAGTATTGAGTCATTAAATCAATTCTAAACAACTGCTTAGGTATAAAATCGTCAGTATTTTCAATCAAATGTTTAATCGGAGCATTCCAATCTTTAAATTGATTTGCTAAATCTACTTTAAAATCTTCAATTGATTTTTCTTCGAAATCCTTTTTAGGAATTTTTCTTTCTTCATTAACAATAATAGACCATGAAATTTCCTTATCTGTCGGATGGTGTTTTGAAACAAAGAAATTAAAGTTGTCGTGGAAATACATTAATGACTGTTCAGAAGTAAAAAATTCCTCATGTTCCCCGAGTTTATTAGTATCCACCATACCATATACAGCCCATTTCCCACTGTACTTTAATGGATAATTTGGGAAAGGGAATAATATGGACCTTGTTCTAGAACGTACTCCATCAGCTCCAATTAGGACTTTCCCTTTCGTTTCTGTTCCATCCTCGAAGTAAACATTAATATAATCTGTTTCTTCTTTAAACGATTTTAATCTTTTTCCAAAGTTGATCTCTATTCCTTCTTGAAGTACTTTTTGATATAGAATGTCTATTAAATGAAAACGTGCAATATTAATTAAAGGTGGCATTTCCTCTTCCTCAATATCAACTTCAATTTCTTCGAATAAAGAATTCCCCTCTTTATCCATTACTTTAAAGTCAATTAGTTTATGACTGTTTTTCTCAATTGCTTCACCTAACCCTAATTCCTCTAATACTTGTAAGCCGCTTGGGTGGATAACAAAGTGCCCCCCTACTTTGCCAAATGCAGGTGCTTGTTCATAAATTACACTCTCAATATTTGCCTTTTTTAAGAATAGTGACATGGATAACCCAGCAATGCCTCCACCAACAATTATTACTTTTTCTCCCATGTAAATCACTTCCTTTTGAATTATTCGGACGAACGTCCGATAGAGATTAAAAAAATATAACGATCTCTAAATTTAACAATATCACTATTCGGATGAATGGTCAATTAATTACCTTTGAAACATTATTAAAACGAACAAAACAAGAAAAATATTTAAATTAAAATTCGAATACTTGTGGTTTTCGATTGATTTATAATAAACTTAGGATAGATTAAGGAGGAACTATGAGTAGACCAATTGGAAGAAATAGCGAAGATACAAAAAAGTTTATTAAAGAAATAGCAACCAAAATTTTTGAGTACAAAGGTTATACTACAACATCTATGGATGATATAAAAAAGGAAACTAATTTAAGTAAAGGAACCATTTACTATCACTTTAAGAATAAGGAAGATTTATATCTTTACTGTCTAACACAAGCGTCTACTGATTTTGTGAAAAAATGGGACATAATGTCACAAAGTAAGTCAACAGCTGAGCAAAAATTATACTCATGGGCTAAATTAAATAGTATGTTACATCAGCCATTAACGAATACTATCCCTGAATATTTAGTTGCAGTAAAAAAAGATGATTCAACTAACGTTATTAGCTTATTTAAACCTGAATTTGACATCATTAAAACGATTCTAGAGTATGGTAAAGAAACTGGAGAGTTTAAATCAAATTTAGATACTGATAGCGCCTGTGTTATTCTTTTCAGTTTGATTTCCTCTCTAAGTAATTCTTATATCTATGGATTTAAAACACCAGAGGAACAAAAGAATCTTTATTCGAATGCAATAGATATTATTATTCAAGGTTTAAAGGTATGATAATACCTTTAAACCTTGATTGCCTTTACGGCTAAATTAATTAACCTTTGATGTAAGTACGATATTACTTTACCTTGGTTTTAATTTATTTTATTTTCTCAAATGTTTTGTTTCTGGCTCTTGGCTTATATTTATCAACAACCAATAATGAAAAGTAACAAAGGATTAATATAGCACCTGCAATTATATACGGAAGTCCTATACTAACATCATATAAAATTCCTGCTGCTGCAGAACCTAGGATAGTACCTATACTATTATAGGAAGAGTTCAATCCAGCAACATATCCTTGGTCTGTTCCTGCTTGCTTAGATAAATATGAACTTGCCGCAGGTCTTAACAAGTCACAAGCAGCAAACACGATTATGGTAACAAATATAAGTGACCAATAACTGTTTGCTATGATAATACACATAATAGATAGGCCCGCAACTAATAAACTCAAATATATAACTTTTAACTCCCCTATTTTTTTCACGAGTAAGTCTAATATTCCAAGCTGAATTATTACTCCAACAACAGCACCAATAGTCATAATTACTGCTATGTCTTTTGGATTGAAATTATATTTTGCATCCAGATACAAGCCAAAGACTGTCTCGAAATTAGAGAGAGCAAATCCCAGCACTAATAATACAATTAAAGCATTAAAATATGGAGCTTTAAAAGAGCTAATGATCATTCTTAATATACCTTGATTAGATGTTGAAATACCATTTTTTACATCCCCATTGTTCACCCTGTTAACTTCCGGTAATACTAACCACGTTATAAGTGCAGCTATACCTGCACCAATTGCAGCAGCATAAAAAGGCACTCGAGTACCATATTCTGCAAGAAATCCACCAATACCTGGACCAATTAAGAAACCTGTAGACATTGCTGCAGAAATATAACCAATGCCTTTCGCACGCTCTTGCTCAGTAGTTATATCTGCAATAAAGGCCATAACTGCAGGTGCAACGAAAGCGATACCTAATCCTCCTAGGAATCTGGAGATAAATAACCATATTGCAGATGATCCTAATGCAAATATCGCCTCAGAAACTGCAAGTACTACCATTCCAAAAACAATGGCCTTCTTTCGTCCATATTGATCTGAAAATCGTCCTGCAAATGGTGAGAAGAATAACTGTGTTACTGCAAAAGCAGCAGTTAAAAATCCAGCGATTGTTCCGCTAAGCCCTAGCATTTTAATATACTCTGGCATAACAGGTACAACTAAACCGAATGCTGCCATCGCTAAAAACATATTTAACATAAGCAATATCATGGCACCTTTAGATTTAAAAAGCATTGTCATATATAAACCTCCAAAAGTAATTTTTATTTATCATTGATACTTTTACTTTTTATAATAAATATAATCATAAAGTATGGAGTTACTCCATAGTAAAGCGAAAAATAGATAAAGTTTAAAAAGAAAATCAAAATAGTAAAAGTATCTCACTTGCTTAATTTGATTATTTAATCAACCCTTTATTATGCTCACAACATTAATTAGTTTAAAATTTTAACTAAAAAAGGCACGACCTTTAAGATCGTACCTGTTAATAAGTGTTTAATATTATATAATTTTTATTTATTTTGAAAAGGCTAATTTTACTTTTCATTTCATAAGTTATTTCAGCATCATTTATAGCAGAAGTTACTGACTGCTTCAATTGATGCTGACATCTCTTCTGCAGAAAGATTAAATTGCCTCCACTGCAGGTATTATTCACTCAAACGAGTGGATTGTTATATCTAATTGTTCTCATTTTGTTAGTTACAGGTTAACCTTGTAAAAAGAGTGTTAAAACTTTCTTTTTCTACGAATTCCAAGATTATACCTTTACTCACCAACGATCTAACCTAGAAATCTTCCAATCGTAATAAAAATAAAACACCATAAAAAAGCTCCTATCCCAGCAAATAAAATATATGATCTTAACCTCATGTGTGAGACACCGCAAAAATAGCATGTTATATGACGAATACCAGGTACAAAATATCCAAAAATAATTGAATAGGAACCATATTTACTCATCCAATTCTCAACCCTTACAATTCTTTTTTCTTTCAACCCAATCCATTTTCCAAATTTATCAATAATTGGCCTCCCAGCCTTCTTCCCAATAAAATAGCTTATTATCATTCCTAATAAGGAACCTGTGAAACAAATTATAATAGACAACGTATAGCTAAGAGTACCTATATGTGTGAAATATCCGATTAATACCATTACGAATTCGTCCGGTATTGGTAAACCTATTATTCCTAGCATAAGCATAAAAAAGACAGCTATATAGCCATAATGCATAATTAGATCATTAACTAATTCCATTTTCGCTCTCCCAATTTCCATTATTTTTAAAGTGAGGAAATTTAATACGGCTCACCATAAGATAACCTAATAAACAAGTACAAAAAGCTACTATAACTGGATGTTGAAGAAAAGATATACCCATTAAACAAAATGCAGCAAGTGGGACTGGCATACCAATAAATGTTGATAAATTACTTTGTTTCGCATTAAATCGTGCAAGACGAATTAAGCCACATACGCTAAAACCTAGAACAATTAACAGACCTATTATTGATAGCTGATATAATGATATATAATAAACAAGCATAGAAGGGGCTATACAAAAAGTAACTATATC
>Ga0209463_1001830_pt1 | contig 12358 bp, 14 predicted proteins | sample AgamicMgSfrz_FD_187169 | JGI IMG/M metagenome (GOLD analysis project Ga0209463, IMG submission 187169) | Agave microbial communities from Guanajuato, Mexico - Mg.Sf.rz (SPAdes) (version 2) | ecosystem: Host-associated > Plants > Phyllosphere > Phylloplane/Leaf | place: Guanajuato, Mexico... | reverse complement strand
CATTTGTCCATTGGCTACAGCAAACAAACAGGTGGAGGCTTCTCCAGACAAAAGAAAATGGGAAGAGCTTCAAACTTAAGCCAAGATATTTTTCCTTATTGCTTAACCATCTTACATACATATGATAGTGTGACACGTTTCTAACTGAAAAGGTTAGGCGCTGATATTAAAATCAGTAGAACTGCTACTTCGAGAAATCAAATGACAGGGTAACGCCTTGAAAGGTTTCCTCTAATACTCCGACATGCGAGATGCAAAAGGTAAGTGTTGTAATCGTGTGAAGCTCGGTGAAGTCGGCTGAGAGCTATCGTAAGGTACTTTCGTACCTCGAAACTCATTCAGAGGTGAATGACATAGCCTATAGGTCGGGAGTCTACAAAGTACTCATGGACAGAATAGATTCAATAAAACTAAGGGTAGGCAGGATCTGACGAATCTCCGAATGTACGGGTCTAGAATGTAAACACATAGAAATGTGTGTGCCACGCGCGTGGTGCTGATGTGGGCGAGTAAGAATTGTCGTTATGAAAGTCCATATTTCGTTACAGGCGAAATCCAGTCAGCAGGCTTATAGGAGAGTCCTAAAAGTATTATGAATAGATAGGAGTAGTGGAACGTGGGAAACCATCAACATGGAGAACTTATCTTCGATGAAGTGTTTAGAGGGAAAGCCTTCGTGAGACTAGCGAATGCATAACCTTTATTTATGATGGTGAAAGTGATGGCACAGTACCAGTGAAACAATGGAAACATTGCAGAGGGATAGCCATTAGTCTAATACAAGATTGACTAACCGTTTTTATAGCAACTCAGTCATATTATAAGGTTCTTGTGAGACTAAAAAAGGTAAACTCTGAAAGGAGAACCGACTTATAAAGAAAACTGCGAAGCTTAGACACGCTGAATATTACGATATGCAGTCTATCTTAGATGGTTTATATCAGCAAAGTCGAAACGGAGATAACTTTTATAAATTAATAGAGCTTATGAAGAAGGATGAAAATATCCGACTGGCATATCGAAACATAAAAAGAAATATGGGAAGTTTAACAGCTGGAACGGATGGTATGACGATTAACGATATAAAAGTACTTTCGACAGATGAAGTAATAGAAAAAGTGCAAGGAATGTTTGATTGGTATGAACCACAACCTGTTAAGCGAGTATTCATACCAAAACCAAATGGAGACCGTAGGCCTCTAGGGATACCAACAATATGGGACAGGCTATTTCAACAATGTGCCTTGCAAATACTGGAACCTATATGTGAGGCGAAATTTCATAACCACAGTTACGGCTTTCGCCCTAATCGAAGTACGCATCATGCACTAGCAAGAATGAAATCCCTAGTTAATAGAAAAGGAACCGGCTTTCATTATTGTGTTGATCTAGACATCAAAGGATTTTTTGATAACGTACATCATGGTAAGCTTCTAAAACAATTGTGGACTCTAGGGATACGCGATAAAAAACTACTTTCTATTATCTCAAGACTGTTAAAAGCAGAAATCATTAATCAAGGTGTTCCCCACAAGGGCACTCCGCAAGGAGGTATATTAAGCCCTCTTCTAGCTAATATCGTACTTAACGAATTAGATTGGTGGATTAGTGATCAATGGGAGACAATTCAAACCTCTCACCCGTATAGTGCGAATAGCAGTAAATATCACAGCTTAAAGCGAAGTAAATTAAAAGAATGCTTTTTCGTACGGTACGCAGATGATGCAAAAATATTATGTCGTGATTACGTCACAGCCCTTAAGATATTTGAGGCGACAAAAGACTTTCTTAAAAATCGCCTGTATCTAGAAATTAGTCCTAAGAAATCAAAGATTATTAATCTACGGAAAAAAGCAAGTCATTTCTTAGGGTTCACAATTAAGGCAAATAAAAAAAGAAATAAACATGTCGCTCACAGCAGAATGTGTCCAAAGGCTAGAAACAATGCATATAACAAACTGAAGAAGGCTATTAAAGAGATCCGTAAGAAACAAACACCAGAATCAGTATGGCATTACAATACTATAGTAATGGGCATCCAAAATTATTACTCAGCTGCCACCCATATTAACTGTGACTTAAATCATATGAGTTGCCATCTTATAAGAAGACTCTATAATCGACTGAGGCGAGATTGGAAGAACGCTACTAAGCAAGACATGTCCACGACTCTAAGGAAAAGGTACAGAGATTATAACCCAAAACTTTATAAGATTAAGGATATCGTTTTAATACCTATTCACGCACAGAAGCATAAACGAGCGATAAATTTCACTCAGTCCATCTCAAACTACACAAAAGAGGGCAGAGAAAAGATACACAATACCTTAAAAGTCATAAATAAAGAAACATTGAGACATGTACAACGCTTTTATACGAATTATCGGACAGTAGAATACAATGACAATCGTATCGCAAAGTTCATTGCCCAATATGGGAGATGTGCAATTACAAAACAGGAACTAGGATTAGTAGGATGGCATTGTCACCATAAGATTCCGTTGGAATCTGGAGGAAATGATAACTACAATAACCTAATTATTGTGCGAGAAGACATACATGTAGCCATACATCAAGATGATTCAAATAAAGCAAATTCCATCTTAAACAAATACGAAATAGCTGAAGAAAAGAAAGTTCTATTCGACAAACTAAGAATACTTGCAAGTCGAACTCCTATCTTTTCTCCAGAACAAAAGTTGGTCAATTAAATTAGATAGAACGCCGTATGAGGTGAAAGTCTCACGTACGGTGTGAAGTGGGGGAAAAGGTAGCGATCACCTCAAAATCTTACCTATCACTATGTGGGATGCCGATTCGCTCCATTGGCATTTCCTTATCTAACACCAGCATTCAAGAAGAGGAGCAAATGAGTTTATTTGAGGACATTGACCAGCGTGAAAGAGCCCATGCTCTTGCCAAAACGATTGATGAGATTCGGCTGCGTTATGGCAAGAATAGTTTGCTGCGAGCATCCAGCCATCTCGAACATTCAACCGTTCGCTATCGAAATGGCTTACTTGGAGGACACAAAGCGTAAGGAGGACAGAAACATGGAACATAGAGGAATGAAAAAGTGGCGCCCTTTTGCTACGTTGCCAGAGCAATACATAGGGTTAAAGAAAATTATAGATAAGCAAGTAGAAGTAGCTCAACCTGTTTTAACAGAAGAGCAAATGGAACAAATTAAGTTCACCTTAATTGAAGCCTTACATATTACAAGCAAGGCCAATACATAACAGAGACAGGATTCATTCAGTTTGTTGATTCTCTCGGAGGTTTATTTGTTTTCATCGATGACGTATTTGAGTTAAAGAACAAAATGAGGTTAAGCGAGCTCATCGATGTTCGTTTAGCTTAGTTCCTGAAGAAATCGTATACAGGAAGTACTTATTTGGGTGGAGGGACACTTATGTACAATTTTAGAATATATACGTTACGCGACGGTTCGAAGAGGATTATTAAACTAAAAGAAGGAGAATCCTTTAAACAGGAACTTCAAAGAGCAGGGATTCAAGAAACGCAAATTTTTCAGATGCAACTAGTGGAAAAAACAAAGTGATTTTAACATAGCTCGTATTAAAGATTGCTTATGTCCCAAATATATAAATATAGAAAATTCCAAATCAATTCAATAAGTTAAACTTATGTGTTTTTATAAATAACATAACATTTTCTTTTCGTGCGAGAGATGGTAAATTAAAGAAAAGAAAGGGGAATTATAATGAGAATTTTTGATTCACATTTTCATATTATTGATTTCGATTTTCCAATTAACGAAAATCAAGGGTATTTGCCTCCTAGTTATGTTGTAGAAGATTATAAAACTGGCACTGCGAATTTGAATGTACTCGGCGGAGCCATAGTATCGGGTTCATTTCAAGGATTTGACCAAGAATATTTAGTAAACGCACTTAAACAAATGGGTCCAACATTTTGTGGGGTAACTCAATTACCTTTTACCGTAACGGACGAAGAAATTATACATTTACATCAACACGGAGTCAAAGCATTACGTTTCAATATAAAGCGTGGTGGTTCAGAAGATTTATCAAAGCTCGATTACTTTGCAAGAAGAGTTTATGATTTAGTGGGATGGCATAGTGAGCTTTATATTGATTCAAAAGAGCTACCCGAAATTGCATCAACTATTGAAAAATTACCTGCTATTTCAATTGACCATTTAGGGTTATCAGAAGAAGGATTACCACATTTATTAAAACTAGTTGATAAAGGCATAGGTGTAAAAGCAACAGGCTTTGGACGTGTGGAACTAAATGTTGAAAACGCTTTAAAATACATATATGAAGCAAACCCTGATGCTCTTATGTTTGGAACAGATTTGCCATCTACAAGAGCGAAAAGACCTTTTGAGTATAAAGATATTGAATTGATTCAACAGTTATTTGACCAACAGGCTGCTGATAAAATCCTGTATATGAATGCTTTTAACTGGTATTTTAAGTAATTTACCTTTTATATCCCTTTATCCATGATCCCTATTGTAGGGTAAAGTTATAAACTGTTCGTCCATTAAGGAGGAGAATTTATTGGAAAAAGGAATCAATTTTAGAATAGCTGTGGAACAAGATTTGGATAGAATTGTTGAAATGCTTAGTGATGATGAGTTGGGAAAGACGCGTGAGCGTTATGAACAACCACTACCAGAAAGTTATATAAAAGCGTTTCAAGCTATCACATCTGATCCTAATAATGAATTAGTAGTAGCTTATCAAGGAAATAAAGTAATTGGTGTACAGCAAATTACGTTTGTTCCATATATTACATACCAAGGTGGATGGAGAGCTACTATTGAAGGAGTTCGAACAGCCCCATCTGTACGTGGGAAGGGAATAGGTACGGAACTTATAAAATGGGCCATTCACCGTGCAAAAGAACGTGGTTGTCACTTAATTCAACTTACAACAGATAAGCAAAGAGGCGATGCGTTACGTTTTTATGAACGCTTGGGATTTAAACCCACGCACGAAGGGTTAAAAATGAAATTAGAATAAGCTAGCTTATACAACAAACAGGGCGTTTGTTGCATAAAAGAGTCCTTAATTAATCTATACAATCTTAAGCTTTGGCATAATAATAAGGTAAGTGGTCGATACGACAATTGTAATTAAGCTTACTTCAAAAGTTCCGTAAAAGGTGGCGTTTTCTTGCGCGAATACCGGGATTGTAGCATGAAAAAAAGTATCTAAGTGTACAGGATTATATATAGCACAGAGAAGGGTTCTTATCCTTCTTTTTTTATTTGATTTTTTTTACGTCTCTTTAGAATTTGGAATTTGGAAATTGCAATTTGTCAGGCTGTTACTGGGCGTTACTATGTTGTAAGCTGTTTTTTATAACAACATACTTAATTAGCTGAGAGAGGATGAAAGCTATTGAGAAGTTAAAGATTTGACATTAAATAATAATAACTTTAATATATGTGCTATAGCACATATATAATGAGTTTTTAGAGGTGGCATATGCATTTAGAAGATTTAACAGGATATCTTATTCACCGGACGGATGTAAAACTAACTAATTACTTTATGAAGCAATTAAAGCCTTATGGGGTTACTCCTGAACAATGGAGCATTATCAGTATTCTGGATAGTCAAAAAGGTACTACTCAAAAAGAGTTAGTTCAGAAAATTGATAAAGACCATAGTACAGTGGTTAGAATGATTCATTCTATGGAAAAGAAAGAACTGGTACAGAAGAAATTTAATGAACTCGATAAACGTTCACATTATCTCTTTTTAACTGAAAAAGGTGAAGAAACAAAAAAAACTATTTTACCTATCGTTAAAGATGCTCATGATTTTGTAACAAGCAATTTAACAACTGAAGAAGTTCAACAATTAAAGGTATTGTTAAATAAATTATATGATATAAGTTATTAATAGCATATTCCTTATAAAGGGATTATTTTATAAGGAATATAATTTTTGTTATATATGTGCTATAGCACATATATGCCACCTCTTACATGAAGTTTTTATAAGTAAAAATAATTAGCAAATCAAATGAAGGAGTGGACACCTCATGATGAAGGGAAAAGTAGCAATTATCACAGGAGCAAGTCGAGGAATTGGAGCTGCAATAGCAAAGTTATTAGCTGCTCATGGAGCAAAGGTCGTTATAAACTATGCCAATAATACGAAGGCTGCACAAGAGGTTGTAGAGTCCATTGTTGCAAAAGGTGGAGAAGCTATAGCTATCCAAGCAGATGCCAGAAAGCAAGATGAAATGGAGTCCTTGGTAAACAAGACTGTTTCACACTTTGGAAAAGTCGATGTATTAGTAAACAATGCAGCTATTCATTTTGCCATGAAACCTCTCTCAGAGATGGAATGGGATGAATTTAGACCAAAGTTAGAAGAAGAGATTAAAGCAGCATTCGTTGCTACTAAATCTGTTTTACCTATTATGAAAGAACAAAAATACGGAAAGTTAGTGTTCATCTCAAGCAGTTTAAGCCATCAACCTATGCCTAACTTTATTGCACATGGTACCGCAAAAGGAGCTCTTAATTCTTTCGTAAAATATCTTGCCCAAGAAGTGGGACCTTATAATATTACAGCCAATACAGTAGCGCCTGCGATGGTTGAAACAGATGCGACCAAACATACCCCTGCGGAACAAAAAGAACAAGTTGCAATGTTTACGCCACTAGGCAGAATCGCTAAGCCTGAAGATGTTGCTAATGCAGCATTATATTTTGCAAGTGATCTAAGTGCCTTTGTTACAGGAACTTATGCCCCTGTATCAGGTGGTATGGAAATGAACAATTAAAAATTTTCTATAAGAGCAAAAAAGAAAAGGAGGAGAAAAAATTAATTGTTAGTAAGCGAAAGACCTTGCTTATTTTGCTTTCATCCTTATCAAGTAAATAGATTAAGAAGACTCAATCCGTTTAGATGATTATATTGATGCTCATTGTGTTTGAAAAGAAAAAAGCTACTCCCTTATCCTTAGGAGTAGCTTTTTCCTTAGAAAATTATACATGAAGAATAGTAGGAATTGGGGTTCCTATCCCCCTTGTTTTCTCAGTATTGAGAGATTTATTCACATGTAGTGAGTAATAACTGTTTAAGAGCTTTAAGTTTGACGATGTGCATTTAGTAAATAAAACTGCTTAGCAAGAAAGTGTGGTGTATAAGGCATATCGTTTTTTAACCAAGCTACTATAGTACCGATTAAAGCAGAAGACCCATACCAAATAGCAATTTCTTTTTTTACCTCTCTTTTATCATTGGAGGGATCGTCTCTTACATCCTCAAACCTTTGAGTAATTGTATCAGTTAACATATTTAATAAACGTTCAGTAAATATGGGTGCCTTTCTCGAACCTAAGGTTACTTTATAAAAGTCAGCATGTTCAGCAATATGCTCGAGCAGTCGCACTAGTTTGAGATAATCTGCATCCTTAACAGAGTCCATGGCAATCGTCTGAATATTTGTAGCCTGCTGGATATCCTCAATCATCTCATCAGCTAATTTCTCTAACATATCTGGTATATCACGATAATGCAGATAAAATGTAACGCGACTAATAGTAGCGCGATTAGCTATACGGCTAACAGACATCTTATCTATATCCATTTTTTGCAATAACTCCACAAATGCATCCTTAATTAAAAGTCGTGTACGAATAATTCGAGGATCCGTAAAACTATTGTTCTTATGAGTCATTTACTTTTTTCCTTTCTCATAGCATTCAAATGTACAATTTTCCAAGTAGTGTACGATATCTCTTAAATAAACGACACAAATACATTAAGCGTAAATTAGTTTACACTTTCTGAAATATCGTAAATTGTAAGAGCAACAATTCCTAACTATAATTTATTTTATATAGTGTTAATTATCTTACACCCTGTAAATTAAATCTAGTGAGAAATAGGAAGGAAGTTTATAAGTTGAGTAAAATTGTCGATACCACCGATAGCTCCATCAAGAAGGGGCCTATCTTGTTTATTATGATTTTAGGAGCTTTCCTAGCCACATTAAATCAGACGGTTATGAGCGTCGCCACTCCAGAATTAATGGTAGATTTTAATATTTCTGCTACCACTGCACAGTGGCTAACAACTGGCTATATGCTAGTAAATGGAATTCTAATTCCAATCACAGCATACTTTATGCAAAGGTTCACCACTCGTCAGCTTTTTCAAGCTTCAATGGTAATCTTTCTCGTAGGTACGATAGTATCTGCTGTGGCAACAAACTTCCCTGTTCTTTTGACTGGACGTATGATTCAGGCGGCAGGAGCCGGCATTATTATGCCTTTACTTACGAATGTTATTTTAACGCTCTTTCCTCCTAATAAAAGGGGCGGAGCCATGGGAATGGTAGGATTCGCCATTATTTTCGCGCCAGCGATTGGTCCTACTATGGCCGGATATATCTTAGAAAACTTTAAATGGGAAGTCATGTTTTACGGTATGATTCCATTCACTTTGATAGTGATTGTCTGCGGTTTTATTTATTTAAAGAACGTTTCCGAGCAGATTGCTACCAAACTAGATTTTCTGAGTGTAACTCTATCTACGCTTGCGTTTGGATTTTTGTTATATGGATTTAGCCGTGCCGGTAGTGAAGGATGGTCAAGTAGTGAGGTTCTAGTGTCAATTGCAGTGGGAATTGTGTCACTCGGACTTTTTACGTGGAGACAATTAAGTTCTTCAAATCCTTTGCTGGATCTCCGAGTATTTAAGTACAATATGTTTTCGTTAACAACTATTATCAACATCGCGGTTACTATGGTTATGTACGCAGATATGATGTTGCTTCCACTTTACCTACAGAGCGCACGAGGTTATACAGCTCTCGAGTCTGGTCTATTGCTTCTTCCAGGTGCACTTGTAATGGGATTTTTAATGCCTGTTACTGGTAAGTTATTTGATCGGTATGGAGCAAAATGGCTTTCTATAATCGGCTTAATTATTACAATCGCTACAACTGTCGGCTTCATTGATCTGACTGATTCAACAAGCTATACCTATTTAGTTCTTATGTCTACAGGTCGTCGTATTGGTATGGCACTAATGTTAATGCCTATTCAAACAGCAGGTTTAAATCAATTGCCTTCTAAGTTAAATGCACATGGTACAGCTATTTCGAATACCATTAGGCAAGTAGCAGGTGCTGTGGGGACTTCTCTTCTTGTAACAGTTATGACAAACCGTACTGAAACACATGTAAAGGAAATGATGGCTAGTGGAGCAAATACGGGAAGTCAAGAACATATGATAGTAGAGGCTACCATTCAAGGTATCAATGATGCTTATGTTGTTATTTTAGGAATAGGACTTATAGGATTGATTCTTTCATTCTTCATTAAACATGTAAAACAAGGCTCAGAAGAAAATACTAACACTAAAATAAAAAAAGTCATAATCAAAGAAGTCTAAGACAACGCAGTTTGAATTGGAAATTTATCAAGTCTGTTCCACAGTAGAATAGGCTTGATAAATAAAAAAGCATCTATTAAGTTAAATCGTTTTTCAGATACTTGTATGTGTGGTATAAGACATAATTTCTTTCCAAAAACACTGCAGTGAGAAGGCATTGAATTAGAGGCTCTCACACAATTTGTTAGTAACCATGCTTTGTAGAGGATTAAATTAAAATATTCGGTGGTATTAAGATAAAATGATTTATTGCTCCTTAAACATCGTAAGCTAGTTTGCTACAAGCATGATTATATAAATTTATCAATAGCTAATTTGAAGGAGGAATTAAAAATAGTATGGAAAAAGAAATAATCCCAGTTCAAGAAATTACAAATTTCCAATCACGAACGGAAGAATTTTTTCCGATTGAGTGGTATAAAGAAATGCTTCACAAACATCCAGTTTATTTTCATGAAAAAACGAATACATGGAATGTATTTAAGTATGAAGATGTAAAACAAGTTTTAAGTAACTATGAATTTTTTTCGAGTGAAGGTCCTAGAACAACTACTTTTGTTGGAGCACCTAATAAGCAAGAAAATAAGTCAGCTATACTGAGCCTTACATCTTTAGATCCTCCTGAGCATCGGAAAAGTCGATCTCTGTTAGCAGTAGCTTTCACTCCTCGCAGTTTAAAAAATTGGGAACCTCGTATTCAGCAAATCGCAACGGATCTTGTAAATGATATAAAAGAAAATAGTACCGTTGATATTGTAGAAGCTTTGGCATCTCCCTTACCAAGTCTAGTTATAGCTGATTTATTTGGCGTGCCCATAAAAGATAGATATCAGTTCAAACATTGGGTAGATGTCCTTTTTCTTCCTTATAATGAAGAAAGACTAGAGGAAATTCAGCTCCAGAAACAGCAAGCTGCAAAAGAATATTTTGAATATCTTTATCCTATCGTAATTCAAAGGCGCTCTAATCTTTCCGATGATATTATCTCTGATTTGATACAAGCTGAAGTAGACGGAGTAAAATTTACAGATGAAGAGATTGTACAGACTACAATGTTGCTTTTAGGTGCAGGAGTTGAAACAACTAGCCACGCAATAGCGAATACCTTCTATTCATTGCTATATGATAGCCAGTCACTATATGAAGAGTTACAAAATGATATCAAATTAGTACCGAAAGCAGTCGAAGAAATGCTTCGATATCGTTTTCATGTTTCAAAAAGGCATCGTACTGTGAAGCAAGACAACGATTTACTTGGCGTTAGCTTAAAAAAAGGAGACGTAGTTATTGCCTGGATGAGTGCATGTAATATGGATGAAGACATGTTTAACGATCCCTTTTCTGTAGATATTCATCGTTCAAACAACAGGAAACACTTAACATTTGGAAATGGCCCACATTTCTGCCTGGGTGCACCTCTTGCACGGTTAGAAATGAACATAGCATTAGAGACATTCATAAAAACATTCTCTTGTATAGAACCTATAAAAGGTTTTGAGTTAGAAAAAAATTTGCATGAATCGGCGACAGGACAGTCCTTAAGTTGCCTACCAATAAAGGTTTATAAGTAAGGTATTCAAACTTTGAAAGAAGAAAAGCAGTTTTGAATATATATCCTTTTAAAATTCGAAACTGCTTTTGGATGCCCATTAATAGGTACTTATTAATAAAATGTTAAAACAGGTATCCATGATTTTTTAAGGTAGCAAACAGAACTACCACTGCAAGTGCCATAACGGGTATTGAAGCCTTTAGGAACCCCCTCTTAGATAAATCAATTGATTTACCACCTTCAAGAGAATTCTTTTCATTCGAAACTCTCTTTTTTTCCAATTTATTTTTATTCTGCTGATTAGACATTCATATCTGCTCCTTTCATTTTCTGGGCCTTCCCTAAGAATATATACAGCATTTTCTTCAAAATAAGCAAGTTTTAAGCCCTTCAAAAATAAACTTCAAAGAGCAGGTATTCAAGAAACTCAAATTTCCCAGATGCAACTAGTGGAAAAACCATAGTAATTTTAATATATCCCTTTTGTATGGCTTTAATTGTGTTAGTCTAAGAAAAGCCAAATAGAAAAGTGTGATCAACATGGAAGAGAAACAGCAGCAAGACATAGATATTGATAAAGTGTATGAATACGATGAATTTCCGGATAAAGTTAGTGGAAGATGCGATCACTGCAACTCAGCTTACTTTAAAAGTTCCGTAAAAGGTGGCGTTTTCTTACGTGAATGCAGAAAATGTGGAATGAAGAAGAGTATATAAACGAGCGATATATGTTCCTGTTCCCTTGAGAAAAGGGGCCTTTGTTTGTAATTAATAAGTTTACTAATAGATGTTTGAGTTTAAGTGGGAAGGTTAAGCATTCAGTTATTAGGAGTTAACCTCAATACCTCACTATAAGTAGGATATTCAGTAGGATGATGTATTTCCGATGCAATTAACTCATAAGTAAATACACTGAATATAATAGCTCCCCCTATTAATACAGCAAAGCGAAGAAACTTCTTGATTTTTCTATGTCTTCGGAACTCATAAAAATTAATAATATTATTCATAAGAATCCTCCTTGTCTTATTTTGTAGAAAAGCATAATAACCAAAGGAAGATATAACTTCCTCACTTCATACATCAGTAGCATCTTACTTAGCATTAAGAATTGCACCGTGTTACCACTTACTGAATCATAAAAGGTATTTACACATGTAAATAATCTTACTAATCACTTAAGTGGTTTAGTAGCCTCACTGTTAACCAAACAGTGAGCAATAAGATATATGACTATAAAAAATGGAAAAGATAAAATTGAACTCCAACCTGGATAGTGGTAATAACCTAACCATAGAAACAAAGGTTCTGCTAAGAATGCTGTCATACTTGCAAAAATTAAAGCTTTAATAAAAGGATTGGCCTTTGGTTTAACTTGCAGGAAAAACAT
>Ga0209463_1001829_pt1 | contig 12381 bp, 9 predicted proteins | sample AgamicMgSfrz_FD_187169 | JGI IMG/M metagenome (GOLD analysis project Ga0209463, IMG submission 187169) | Agave microbial communities from Guanajuato, Mexico - Mg.Sf.rz (SPAdes) (version 2) | ecosystem: Host-associated > Plants > Phyllosphere > Phylloplane/Leaf | place: Guanajuato, Mexico... | reverse complement strand
TCGTCTTACCAGCACCATTTCGGCCCAGCATCCCTAAAATTCCACCTTCTTCTACACGTATATTTAAATCATTAACGGCTTTATATTCACCAAATGTTTTATTTAATCCTTGAATTTCAAATGCCATATATAACATCCCCTTTACTGTTTAATAAAGTAAATAACTGCCATTCCTAAAGCAATTCCGCCAATCATAAGTAAAAACTTTTTAAAATTCATCTTTATCTCTCCCATTTTTTGAAATTTGTATTTCGAAAATCAAGTGCACCCTTCGCATTTACAATACCTTTTCCAAAATATTTTTTTCCGTCATCTAATGCCGGTTTGGCCCCCTGATATAATCTTGTTTTAACAAATCCATTACTAGGCTTCAGCCTAAATTTTTCTTTATATTCCGCAATTACAAGTGCGGCTGTAGCAGAAACTTTAGGAACTGCTAGACTCGTTCCAATCATCAGCTCATACCCTCTATCAAACCCTAACCATTCACTTAGCTGGGATTGCGGAAGGTTTGTAGGATATGTGGTTAATACCATAGCTGTTTCATCTCCCACTTTTTCACTTTCCCACAAAGATCCATAATCTCCTGATGGAGCTGCAATATCAACATTGGTTCCATAATTAGAGTAATAAGCTAATCGATCATCTTTATTTGTTCCCGCAACAGTTACTACCCCCGGTAAACCTCCTGGCATATGAAGTTGTAAGTCGTTTTCATATCCTCTTTGCTTAGCTAATTGAAAAGGATTTGAAATATCGAATCCTTCTGTTCCAGAGGAAGCCACTAGCAAACTCCCTTTACTATTCGCATACTCTATTGCTCTTTTATAAGCTAAGTACACAGCTCCTTCTTCTGGATCTTTAATGGACTTGTATGTTCCTAAACTTAAATTAATAACATCCATACCATCATTTGCAGCCTCTACAATAGCTTTAATAATCCAGCTTGAATCCGCAGAACTACCTTGAAATACTTTGTATGGTACAATCCCAATTTTGGGCGCTACCCCCTTTATTTTCCCATCAGCAGCTATTAACCCAGCAATCATTGTTCCATGACCAATATTATCTTCAATTGATTCTACATTCGGAACTAAAATTTTCCCCTGACTAACTATATTTCCCTTTAGCGCAGGATGATTTACATCAATCCCACTATCAATAACACCAATCTTTACACTATGATTTCCTTGTTCAATTTTATAGCTCTCTCCATTTTCTGTTACCTTATCGACATCCCATTTCCATTTGCTATAATCGACCTCTTCTTGTTCTAATTGTGAAGGTGCGTATTTTGTTATATTCGAAGGTTTCTTTACTATAGCGGGCGGCTTTAATTCCACTACATCCTCTCTACCTGCTTTTTCAATTATCCCTTTATAATTTTTTAATAAATGCTGCTTCGCTTCTTGTACTCTTTCTAAATTATCACCTTCGATATTTAGCATCTTAATTTCTTTTATTACTTCTAGCTTTAAATCGGGATATTTATCTCTAATTTCCTTTATCATCTCATCCGTATTTTCACCTTGCCTCAATGTAAACACATACGAATTTTCTTTAATTTGATTATGTTTCATTTCTTCAGCGCTTATCGTACTAATTCCAACTATAGGAAGGTTTAATAATAATCCTACTGTAATTCCAGCACCTATTTTCGCTATAGTGTTTCGATATTTAGGCCAATCTTTCACTTTTAATCCCTCCTTTTACTTCCTGAGCTTTTGACAATTGATAATAATACCCTTGCTTCTCAAGTAGTTCTGTATGTGATCCTATCTCTACAATTGCTCCCTTATCCATAACAATAATCTTATCTGCATTCTTAACCGTACTTAACCTATGTGCAATGACAATCCTTGTACATAACATATCAGTTAAATTCTCATCAATAACTCTTTCAGACAATGTATCAAGTGCACTTGTCGCCTCATCTAATATTAGAATAGATGGGTTTGTTACCAATGCTCTAGCTAATATTAATCTTTGCCTTTGCCCACCAGAGAAGTTAACTCCAAATTCAGATACCATCGTTTGAAAATTTAATGGTAGCATCATAATATCTTCTAATATATTCGCTTGCTTCGATGCCTCAATTACTCCATTCGGAGGCACCCCTTTCCTTTGCGCAATGATATTTTCTCCTACCGTTTTGTTAAACAATCTCGCTTCTTGGAAAACAACGCCTATTGATTTCCTTAAAAATTTCAAATTTAACTTTTCGCTTTCAATCCCATCAAATCGGATTTTCCCATTCGTTGGTGTATATAGTCCGAGAAGCATTTTTACAATTGTACTTTTTCCAGACCCAGACGCCCCAACAATTGCGACCTTCTCACCAGCTTTGATTTTAAACGAAACATTCTGAATTGCATCTTCACTGAAATAATTGTGACGATAAGAAACATTGTCAAACTCAATATCACCATTCAGTTTCTTAATTCCTGAAAATTGATTGACCTCTCTCTCCGATCTCGCATGCATTACATCGTAAATCCGCTGAATATAGGAGCTAATATAAATCAATTCACCATAGCCACTCCCAATGGAAATAATCGGAGTTATAAACGAAATCGCTAACGCATTAAAGCCGAGTACACTTCCTAATGTCATATTTCCAGCTAGCACCTGTTGTCCACTGAACCAAAGCAGAAACAACGGTAAGATAAATTGAATAGAACCGGCTAATGTATTCATCAATGCCGTCCATATAGATCTCTTCTCTGCATGAATAAGCTGAGAACCAAAGCGTTCTTGCCATTCTTTATACACTTGCTTTTCCAATCCCATAACCTTCACGTCACTAATCCCATTAATACTCTCAGACAAAATCCTTTGAACTTGAGCTTGAGCCGAAACCTCTTTATCAGCTAACTTCTTAGAAACAGTCGTGCTCATGACAAGTAGGGCGAATATAACACTCCCAACTGCTAACACAACGAATCCTAATAAGGTCGAATAACGAAACATGAAGAATAAGTAAGTGAAAAGCAGAATTCCATCTATAAGAAAGGAAATTACCTTAGTAGATAATATTTGTCTAATATATACATTGGAATTTGCTCTAAATAACAGTTCTCCCATAGAGCGATTCTCAAAAAAGTTATAAGAAAGACTTAATAGTTTTTCTATAAAACTTTGCATTAAAGACATATCAATTGCCGTTTGCAACTTCGCTATTAGGAAACCTCTTAACGAAGCAAATACTTGATAACTTATTAGCAATACTAAAATGCTGTAACCTATCATATTCATATAGCTCGGATCTCTCGGAATAATTACATGGTCAGTCATCCAACTTGTGACAAATGGAATCACCAGCGCAAAAGCCTGAATTATCAAAGAGGCTAATACAATTAAAGCTATTAATTTCTTTTTCCCTAACACAAACGATAAAAAGAATTGCAAATGAGAGACACCTTTTTGTTTTTGAAATGACTCATCTGGTTCTAGTGTTAATACAAATCCAGAATACTTTTCCTCCATTTCTTTTTTAGAGATTTTATTTCTTCCGTAAGCAGGGTCTATAACTATAGCCCCCTTTTTTGTCACTTTCTCTAGGACTACATAATGTTTATGTTCCCAATGGATAACTGCTGGTAATTTAACTTCACTTAAAGCTTCATATTCAGCTTTATATCCTTTTACTTGAAAACCATTTTTCCTAGCAATATGCATAAGCTGGTATAAAGATGTACCACCTTTCGGAACACCAAACTCTTCTCTTAATTCAGCTAACGAAACATGCTTTTCATAAAAACTAAAGACCATCGCCAATGAGGCTAATCCACATTCGCTATGTTCCATCTGTTCTATAAAGGGCACCTTTGCCATTTTATTCCCCCCTATCTCTTTAACTATTAATCATAGCAACACCCTCATGGTTACCATGATTAAAATTAAATTCAAATGTAATTAATCCTAAAAAATATGCAGCTATTCCAATTTGGACCCTTGAATGTATTTCTAACTTTCTTTTAATTGAGGCTACTAATTCCCCCACTCTCCTTCTACTAATAAATAACTCCCTTGCTATTTCAACATCCTTCAAACCTCGTGCAATCAACACAGCTACTTCTTTTTCTCGACCACTTAAAACTTTCTTCATCATTCTCCTCCTTTATTCTCAATCCATATTAGATTATTTTTTCTCGTTTATTAAACTGTGTTGTCTTAATCTGTACTCATATCATATCCTTCTTTTAAACGTTATTGTCCGCAATGCACGTTGTAGTTACCGCAAACAAATTAGCGGGATTCTCCGCAACATCTTCATAAAAAAAACATATCGCATTTGCGATATGCTTAATTGTGAAGATGTCCCTCTTATGTTACAATTGGAATATTCCGAATTTTTACAAAAGGGGAGCTGCGAGTGATTTATTCATTACAAAATGAATTAATTTTGCGTGCAAAAAAACTGGTTTATGGACATTTTTTCGAATCTACATTACGTCAATGTTCTTCAGAATATATTGAATACAAATTCAATGATTCTACTCGTTTTGCTAACATCACTCTCGTACATTATGAAATATTTCAAGATAACCAAAATGAAGAGGAAAAACAATTACTGCTAACAATTATAGAATTACTTATGCTCGCTCTAGATATTATGGATGATATTCAAGACGAAGATTTCTTAGAAGGACCTTGGACAAAACATCCAATTGCCACAAATCTCAATATAATTATGGGATTTTTACTTATTTGTTTGCAAGAAGTTGACAAGGCTTCCCTTTCAATTCAAATGAAAAACTGGCTCAAAAATGAAATACACTCTTCTATTTTAAACTCTATTAATGGACAACAACTAGATCTTAAAAATGAAATCCATTCCGAGAAAGATTATATTGATATGGTAACTCACAAATCTGGATATCTAATTAAACTTGCATGCTTATTAGGAACAGGGAATATCAACCCTATCCAGCGTTCTTTAATTGAAAACTACGCACTATGTATAGGCGTTATTAATCAAATAAAAAACGACATGCGTGATATTATGCAATGGGATAAGAAAAATGATTTTCTTAATTTAAAGAAAACTTTACCAATACTATATTATTTAAATAGTAAAAATGATAACTTTATACTTATAAAAAAGTTCTTTAATCAAGAGATACAATATGATGAATTAAATAATCAAACATTAGATTCTTTAAAACACATATTACTGTACGGTGGATCAATGGAGTACTGCTCCGTTATGCAGAACCTATATGTATACAAATCAAAAGGATACATCGAACAACTTTCACTCAGTCAAGCAAATAAGGATAGGTTAATTGATACTCTAATTTAGTTTACTTCCATGTCTCAGCAGCTTTACTAAGTAAAGACGATTTATTTAAAGTACCTAAAATAATTTCTAATTCTTGTTTTGATATACCATCAATGGCTATTGTTCCTTGACTACACACATTTTTAAATTGAATATCTTCTAATATACGTTCAACTAATTCTCTAATCATATATCGTTCACCCCACCAATTTTTATAGTTTTATATTATTACATATTCTTTTGCTATTATCCGCAATCCTATTGCGGGATTCCGAAATTATATATGATAGTGAGGTAATTCTAGCAATGATTAAACAACGTCCAATTTATTTCGTAATTTCATTAATAATTTTTTACTTAATCATACAAAGTTACATCCTCTACAAGTTTTATCAGCCTTACAGTGGCATTATCGCTTCTAAAGAAAAACATAATACATATACAATCAGTCAAATTGATACGTCGGGTTGGGCTGCAAAAACAGCCTTAAAAGCAGGTGATGAAATTTACAAAGTGGATGGGGCGAATCCTTATTTAGGGGTTTTCAAGCGATACCAAAATCAATTTTTAAATGCAACTGAAATTCAAACTATACAGAATGATAGGATTTCTACTTATAGCACAACAGCTACTTCAGACAACGAAGAGCTAATTATTACATTATATCTACCAATGATTTTTTCTCTGACCATTTTAAGCTTATGCTTTATTGTCTATAGAAATAAAGCTATAAGGCGAGAAGAGCGTTATTTTATGCTTTTTTTATTAGCAACCTCTATTAGCCTTTCCGCCTCTTCTATATCTAGTAAATCTGATTTTGGCGGACTCTTAATTATAAGTATCTCTTTTCAAAGTGTATCTTTATTTCTTACTTTATTTTTATATCAGCTGTTTAAGCGGAAGGAAATTATTATTATACATAAAAATGTGATTAGATTTCACATTTTTCTATACATGACCGTTATTACTACCGGCTTATTATCCGTTACCTTTCTTCCAAATTTGCAACAAGTCTCTGCTTACACAGATTTAGCTTATTTATGTTTTAGTATTCTTTTAAGTGTATATTTCCTTTTAAAAGGATACATAAAATATAGAAATACTTTACACAGGCCTTTTTTTAAATTTATGTTAGTTATCCAATGTATTTCTTTCGGGCCATTTATAATGCTATATGCTCTTCCAAGGATATTATTTAATGCAGCCATTATTAGGGCTGATATTGCAGCATTATTCCTATTTTGCATTCCAATTGGCTACTTTTATTTAATATTAACAAAGCAAATCTTTGATATTGATTTTATGTTTGATCGTGTTCGGTACTACTCTTTGCTTTCATTACTTCCAACTATCATTATTACATTAATTATAAGCTGGGGTATTAATCCTGATGAGCGATTCTTTATTAGACTCATGCAAAATTTCATTATCATTTTCCCTTTAAACATACTGTTTCTTGTAATAAAAGAACGATTAGATTTCACATTTCGCAATCAATTATTCAGAAGCAAAACCAATTTACATGTAAGTATTGATCAATTCGCACAACAACTTTCTTCCATTATGAAAGTAAAAGATTTAGAGAAAAAATTTATGAATGAAATTATCTCCCTACTAAAACCGTGTTTTATACAATTTATTGAGTTTGATACAAAACAAAATACATATAATTGTTATAAAAGTTACGGAGAAACAGAAAAATTTAATCTTTCGAAAAAGAAACAATGGGGAATGGAATCTGGGTATATAAATGATTTATTAGAAGATGACGGATGCATCGGTATTTATTTATATTCTACCCAAAACACAAAGCATTACATTTGGGTTGGAAATAAAACCAACAATATTAAATTTAATATCAATGAAAAAACTTGGTTTATTGCTATCGTAAAATATGTACGTCTAGTTTATGAAAACCTAAATTCAGTTAATCAAATCATTCAATCTTTAGAAAAAGAAAGCATAGCAAATAAAACACACTCAGCAACTCTTTCGCGCCTACTATTTCAAATCTCAGAAACTGAAAGGCGTCGGCTTGCTGCGGATCTTCATGACGCTGCCCTGCAAGACCAAATTGTCTGGTATCGTAAACTAGAAACCGTATTAAAAGAACATACTGTACCAGGTGAATTGCAGGGACAATTAGAAAAAATAAAATTCGGTATGTTTGATGTTATTCAACAAATTCGTGACACTTGTAATGAATTAAAACCGGCTCTTCTATCTGAAATTGGTCTTATAGGTGCACTTAAAGAGCTATTAGCACAAATGCAACTACGTACTAATTTCCGAATTCAATTTGAATATGACTCAATACAGGAGAATCATTACGAATTTGATAAAATTTTATCTATTTATCGTATTATCCAAGAATTATTAAACAATGCTGATAAGCACTCTAATGCAACCTTAATTAATATATTTTTATGGGAAGAAAATAATTGTATTTATCTAGATTATCGTGATAACGGCATCGGTTTTAATACCCAAGCCCCTTATTCTTCAAATAAACATATGGGTTTATCTGGAATCAAAGGGCGCGTTCAAGGAATAGGAGGCGAAATTCAGCTTATTTCAGAAATAGGAAATGGACTACAAGTAAATATTACTATACCGAGGTGAATAAAATGATACACGTTTTGATTGTAGACGATCACCAAATAGTGGGTGAAGGTACGAAAAATATGATCGAATTAGAAGAAGATATTCAAGCAACATACATTTTAAACGAACAGGAAGCAATTTCTCAAAGTTCAAAAACACCTTTTGATATATATCTTTTAGACATGAACATGCCTAATTATAGTGGACTTGATGTGGCTCAAAAACTTTTACACATACAACCAGATGCAAAAATTATTCTCTACACAGGCTTCGAATATTTATCACAATTTAATTTATTAATAGATTCTGGTATTAGCGGTATTGTTAGCAAATCAGCATCACAGCAAGAGTTATTAATGGCTATTCGGGCCGTCTTAAATGGGTATACTTTAATTCCAATTTCTTTATTGCGACAACTTCGAGTTGAAGATATGACTGTTGATAACTTAGATACGAAAAGAGCATCAAGCCATGTTACAATTACACAAAAAGAATTAGAAATTCTTGAATCCATTGCGAAAGGAAAAAGTAATAAACAAATTGCAGATGAATTATATATGAGTTCTAGGGCTGTTGAATATAATTTAACGAAACTGTTTAAAAAGTTCAAGGTGAGTTCTCGTTCTGAAGCATTAGCTGAAGCTGTTCGAAAAGGTATAATAAATGTAAATGTATAATAAAGACATTCTACCAAAAGGTAGAATGTCTTTTCATTTATCCTTTTACATTTTCTAATGTCATAACGGATGGAATTTCATTCGGCTGTAATAGTCTTAACAACTGCATACCAACTCCTGCTATCCCTACAAACATACCAAATGATTGAATATCATCTGGTGCATCACATTGATAACTACCAGTTTCTCTATAATTATTAATAACTTGTATGCCAATTTGTAACGCCTGTTCATACAATTCTTTATTACCATACAACTGTGAAACAGCCAATAGTAATTCCGTGTCCCCCATATTCCCATGACATAATGTATCATTATTTTTAAATCCATACTTTCGTACATTATCTACAGCCACTCGAATTTCTTCGTCCATTTCTACATCTTCTTCATAGCTTCTTACTAAAACTCTACTCAATCCTATTCCAGTGGAACCGTGGCACCATTGATGTAAGCACTTCTTCTCACTCTCTCTTGTGTCTTTCCACGCACTTTCTTCTTTTTCAAACAATGATCGATCATAAGCAAATGCTTTTTTAGCTAAATCAATATATTCTTGATTCCTATTCATAATCCCTGAACGCCATAAGCTCCAAGCGATACCACTCGTCCCATGAGAAAAACCGCCTAAATAACTGTTAGTATGTTTATTCTTCCACGCTACTCCACTTTCTAATATTGATACATTTTCCACCAAATGCTTACTGTACATATCAGCAAGATCTAAATAATCTTGATCCTTTGTCATTTCAAATAAATTAAGAGCCACTTGAATAACTCCTGCTGAGCCACTTAACAAATCAAACTCTTCTTCTTCTTTGAGCCTTTCTTTTAATTCTACTTTTATTTCTTCTAAAAAATCCTGATATTCTTTTCTAGGACTTATAGATTGAAAATGTGCTAATGGATATAACAATGAATATTTACCCAAGAAGGTCGATAGAAGCCCCTTCGCTTTCGATAAAGGGTTCATCGCTGACTTCAACGCCTTATGAGCAACCTCTAAATATTTTTCGTTTCCTGTAACCTTATTTAGATACAATAAGAATAGTGCTACGCCACCTAAACCGTCATATAAATTTTGCTTCATCGGGGCAACATACCACTTGTCGTGAATAACATTTGCTTGTAACCATGATGCTGTTGTTTTATCATCTGATAATACTACATTCTCTACTAAAGACTCTCCGATATTTATAGCTTCCTGCAAGATTGTCTCCTGATGATTTTCTAATAATTCACTTCTGTAATCCTCTTTTCTTCTCACTTTAATATCAATATCTCTATTTCCCTGTATTGCCAACTTCAGCCACCCTCGTTGCTTTTCCAATTCCTTATCATCAAAATGATAAATTCTATTATATACTTGCTCATAACCGCTCTCCTTAAAAAAGTCTTCCATCCTTTCACCTGTACTACTATATAGATCTCGTGAATCTGTAAAAGTCGTAAATATAGGAACATCCGCACGTAATAAGTCTTGAATCTCATGAATGACTAGCCCCTTATTTTCATATGGGTAATACCATACTCTTTCAAATAATTGTTCCAATAAAATTGAATCTCTCATATAGTCTGGATGTGTAGACTCTTGTAAGAAATTACAATATTGTTGAGTCGCCCTAGCAACAATGCGAATTTTATTTTCTCTAAATGTAATTAAAGGTCCTCTTTCTGATAAAATCTCCTCCTTATACTCAATAAAAAATTTACACATTTCCTGAAAACCATCAATAATAAAGGTTAAATAATCCTCTACATAAATTTCTTCTACTCCAAGTTTCGGTAGATTTTTAGCACTTTGACTTTTGGCTTCTTTCATAGTAAATTCCATTTCATCCTTACTATTTTGACTTAAGGCCAGCACCTTAAACGGCAAATCTTGCTCTTTTCCATTTAAAGCACTTAAATCTATACCTTTTCCATCGATGTTTTGAAACATAGCTTGCGGTAACAATCCAGACCCTATCACTGAGTCGCTTTGTTCATATTTCAATTTTACTTCCGCACTATCCGGAAAATTCAGTTTTGGATATTGATGAAAAATCGTCTCCGAATCAATAATGTATGGATACTCTCCATGAGCAATTATATTTTCAAAATGCAAATCAGCACCTTTTAACATATGCATTAAACCAATCAACTTACCAAAACGTAAATAGTAGCGCTCCACCTCTTCTTTAGAAGAGCACGGTTTATACAATATTTTTTCTTCCCATCCATATTCACCAAAGTCTAAAACTTTATATGATGGAAGTTGTATACTTCCACTTACCTCATTCATCCATTCTAAAAATGCATGGTACGATTTCGTAATTTCCATAGACTTTGGCTTATATAAAATTTCTTTACCTGAAGAGAATACAAGCTGGACAACTGTTTTCCCTTCTTGATGTGTATCTCCTAATCCAACCTTAATTTCGCTTAATGATACATCCTGCAATTGAAATTCTTTTTGTAACTGTAGCCAATTTTCATTCAAACGAAATAGTAACATTTGAACATTTTGTATAAAATACTCTGTTCTCAAAATTAACCTTCGTGTTAATGTTGCGTATTCCTCATAGAACGCAATTAAATTCTCCTTATTTCTAGCTTTCTCTCTGACAAAGGAAAGAAATCGCTCTTCTGGAGTCTCTCCTACTAGTTCTTCCCTTAGTTTTGCAATATTAAATTCTAAGACTAGTGATCGCACCGCATTATTTAATAACTCTTCTACTAAAGATCGCACTAGCATTTCTTTAATCTCTTCATGCTCATAACGTATCCTATTTAATCTATATTTCAACGAACTATCTATCATTTCGGCTGCATAAAGTGCAAACGGCCTAACAAATTCTATAAACCCTAAATCTTCCTCTGCACTTAATGGCTTACTTTCACACAACTCTATTCCTATTTCTAACACGCGCAAATTCACATGTTCATTTAATTCATCTATATATAAATGCTCTTTTGATTCAGGGATTTTCTCAATTAAACTCGCAAAATCTTCTTTTGTCATTTCATTCATTTTTAATTTAAAATCAAAATCAGCTTTATTACTTCTGAACATTTTATCTATCCATTTATTTAATTGGGCTAAATTTAAATCCTCCGATAATAATAAATCTCTTCTACTCTTTAGCGTTTTATAACGCTCTTTCAAATTAAGACTCTTCGCAAATGCCTTTTCATTTATATATGAGTGAATTAACATAATAATTTAATCCCCTTCCTTATTTTAAAATCCATATTCCAATAAATTGGTCCCCTTCAGGGGAAACAGATTCCAACATTCGATTTTTCGCATTCGAATATTGGAATCTGTTTCATTCAAAAGGAGATGAATACCCCTTTCGAATGAAACCTATCTACTTACAAATTTTAATTGATGCCGTTATTCCTATAATTACTCCCACACAAAGTGGTGTTGTTTCTGGTTGTACATCCGATGCCCCTTGGATTTCCGCTAGTTCTTCTTCGCTTAATTCATTTAACGCTTTACCCGATGGATGTTTCGGTAAATCTTTTAACTTTTCTCTTACTTGGGGATCTTTCCATGCCTCTACTAACTCTTCTTTTGTGAACTTGTATCCTTTTGTCATTTCATTCATCCTCTCATTTTGTTTTTTATTTTTATTTACAAATCTTAATTGACGTTGTTAATCCTATAATTACTCCCACACAAAGTGGTGTTGTTTCTGGTTGTACATCCGATGCCCCTTGGATTTCCGCTAATTCTTCCTCACTTAATTCATTTAGCGCTTTTCCAGATGGGTGTTTCGGTAAGTCTTTTAATTTTTCTCTTACTTGTGGATCTTTCCATGCCTCTACTAA
>Ga0209463_1001827_pt1 | contig 12410 bp, 11 predicted proteins | sample AgamicMgSfrz_FD_187169 | JGI IMG/M metagenome (GOLD analysis project Ga0209463, IMG submission 187169) | Agave microbial communities from Guanajuato, Mexico - Mg.Sf.rz (SPAdes) (version 2) | ecosystem: Host-associated > Plants > Phyllosphere > Phylloplane/Leaf | place: Guanajuato, Mexico... | reverse complement strand
AAATATAGAGTTACCTTCTTTATCCATTACTTTAATGTCAGTCATCTGATGACTATTTGCCTTTAATACTTCGCCTAATCCTAATTCCTCCAAAACTTGAACCCCACTTGGATGAATCACAAAGTTTCCACCTGCATTACCATACTTCGTCGCTTGTTCATAAACTACACTCTCGATATTGGCCCTTTTCAAGAATAGCGCCATCGCTAATCCAGCTATTCCCCCACCAATAATAATTATTTTCTTAGTCATTTCAAAACCACCCCTTTCAGAAATATTTATTCGAATTATCGTCCGAATAGCACTAAAAAAATAAGGATCTGTTTCATCCTATGCAATCATTATAAATTTATTCGGACGATCAGTCAATTAATATGTCGCATAGTTGATTCTTTTAAGCTACAATAGAATAAAAACACTGGAGGAATTATGAGCAGACCAACAGGCGTGAATAGTGAGGATACGAAACAATTCATTGTGGATGTAGCAACGAAAATATTTGAACAAAAAGGCTATAGTGTTACATCTATGGCCGATATAAAAAATGAAACAAACTTAAGTAAAGGGACAATTTATTACCATTTTAAAAATAAAGAGGAACTGTATCTTTACTGTATTCAACAAGTATCTAACGAATTTATTCGAAATTGGGACATTACATCGAAAACTGAGCGTTCCGCTGAGAAGAAGTTATATATTTGGGCGAACTTAAATAGTATTATGCTACAAAAGCCGATTATGAATACCATCCAAGAATATTTCGTTTCAACAAATAAAAACAATTATGACGCTGTACTTAAACTTTATGAACCCGAATTTCAGATTGTTAGCCGAATTTTAGAGGAAGGTATAAATCATGGGGAATTCAAGGGAGATTTGCATATTGATGATGTATCGGTACTTTTATATAATTTTATTACATCATTAGCAAATGTAGAATTGTTTGGCTACCATTCAAGTCAGGAACAGAAAAATTTATACAAGCTAGCCATTGATTTAATCTTACCTGGGCTGAAAGAATAAATAAATGTTACTGAAGCCTCCCCAACATATTCTCAAGCTGTTACATGAAGTATTTATCTACATTCGTCTTGTCCCCTTTACTGAAAGACCAAGAATCAGGATCTTGTCTCCCCTGAGAGCAAGATCCTGATTCTTGGTCTTTTTCCCTATTTACAAAGAGAGCCAAATGAAGCGAGCTAATTAATGTTGCCAGCATGAAATAGGCGTAAGCTGAAAAATATTGATGATTTTGCGAATTCTACAAATTGAATCGGCATTGACACGGACCTATCTCGCGCTTGGTCTGCTCGCCAGGTTGACCTTCAGATATGAACATATACCTATTGCACTATTGATTCTGTGGGGATTTATCTTCGAATTCTTCAATAGTACTGCACAAAAAAGATGAATGCGGTATCCGATCTTGTTTGGCAAAGAGCTTGATTATCAGGATACACACGATTATTTGACCGATCGTCCGAATAAAGTTATACTTAGAGAAACAAAACTTTTTTTTCGCACTTAATCGGACGAATATCCGATTGTTTTGGAAGGAATATTGAGTCACAAAATTGACCTGTCCTATTTAATCGTCCTCCAAATCTTACTTTGAGCGATATAAATCATATAAAGAATAAGAAAAATGAGCAAATAATAACCAAATTGAGAAATTGATTATAAGGAGCAGTGATTTTTGTGACTTCACTTTTAAGGAATAGAGTTTTTAAAATTGTGTTGATCGCTGATTTATTACAGCAAGCAGGTATCTGGATCCGTAACATGTCCTTGCTCTTTTATATAATGGATCAATCCAATAACAATCCGACAGCTGTTTCTTTGCTTACAGCTTTAGAGTATTTACCAATTTTCATTTTCTCATTAATAGGTGGTACCTTTGCTGACAGATGGGAACCAAAAAGAACGGTGATATTTGGTGATTCTTTAAGTGCTTTATCTATGTTATTGATTTTACTATTAATATCTCTGGGTATATGGCAAGCAGTGTTCGCCGCAACAGTCATTTCGGCTATCGTGAGTCAATTTTCCCAGCCTTCTTCGTCCGTCCTTCTAAAGAGACATATTCCATCTGAAGACGTTGGAACGGCTGTTGGAATAAACCAAAGTTTATTGGCTTTGTTCACCATATTTGGTCCAGTCTTCGGAACATTTGTATACACTCAGTTGGGGATTAGATCTGCTGTTATTGCTCTATTCATTATCTTTGCTTTAGCTGCAACAATTCAAATATTCTTACCGTCGTCGAATAGGGAGAAAAGTCAAGAAAAGAACACTGCAATAAGTGATATCAAAAGTGGGTTTAAGTATGTTCTTGGCCATGTAAATCTAAAACTCATTGCTATCATGTTTGCGGTAAGTGGAATTGCAATGGGTATAACACAACCTCTCGATGTCTTTGTAACAATGGAGAGATTAGGATTACCTAAGGAAAGTGTTCAATGGTTTGCGGCTTCAGAAGGAGTAGGAATGCTCTTTGGAGGTATCTTAGCTGCGGCAATTTCATCAAGAATAATAAGGTACAGGCGTGCGGTATTAACAGTTACAATGATTATTTGGTCAATGATAACTTTGACTGAGGTATTATCAACTTGGCCGACATTAACCGCTATAGCAAGGGTACTGTCAGGGGTGGCAACAGCTTTTTTCCAGGTCGTTTTTAGTGCGATGATGATTAAAGAAATTAAAGAAGAATACATCGGAAGAACGAATGGAATTGTACTACCACTTTTGATGGGTGGAATGTTGTTAGGAAGTACTTTATCTGGTATTATTGTAAATCAAATCGAATTATTTGGTGCATATTTTATTGCATCTGTCCTTACCCTCTCATGTGTAGTTTTCACTTTACGTTTAAGAACAGATTATATGAATGTGAATGACAAGCATCATAATTAAAATATAATAATTACACTCTACTGCCCATTTGTAAAACTAAAACAAAAGCAGCTGATACACTTTGGTCAGCTGCTTTTCATTTTTTATTATTGCCTGAAAATAAAAGTATCCAAGAAAAAAAGTCTACCCATTTCCTTCCGAAAAACCACTTTTTCTTAGAGGATTTCTATTTGCAGATAAATTTCTTTGAGGTAACGTCAACATGAATTGATTCATTCTCTTTGTTATCATCTATACAGAAAAGCCGCAGTAAAACGCTGGGCTTTTCATTAAACCTGTTTATTTAACTTTGAGGAATGATGGCATACCATAGTTTGCCTTCCGCTGGTAAACAACGGTTACTTCGCGATCAGGACCACCATCCACCGAAGGAGCCATGAGTTTCACTTTTGAGAGGTCATCAACACTCTCTTGTTTAATAAACTCTTTATTGGTTTTACTCATTTTGATCCTCCAAAATAGATAATATATATGGCAAGCAGCACTTGTTTTTTTTCATTTAAATTAATAAATTCTTCAATCGAAACCTCTTCCTGACCTCGGATATGAAGGTATAATAATTACTCAAAAGGATAACAGAATATATATTCATGTGCAAATAACGATCTGCCATAATAATGAATTTTCTCATTGCTTTCAAAGTATAAATCAACAATCATACTTTAGATTTCGTCGGCAGACTTTGAATACATTTTGTCAATCTACCCCTTCTAGGGGAAAAGCTTTAATTTTTTATTTAAGACAGATTGTCAAACCAAGTGCGACAGTTCCTCTGTGAAAGATTCGTGAGCGGTTCTCCAACCCAAGCATTTTCGTGGTCTGTGGTTTATTAGATCTAGTGAACTGGCAAGATCTTCATCCTCGACTTGAGCGAGATCGGTGCCTTTCGGGAAAAACTCTCGAAGCAATCCATTCGCATTCTCATTGGAACCGCGTTGCCAAGACGAATATGGATCAGCAAAATAAACGTGCAGGTCATGGCTTGTTTCCAGATTGGCATAGCATGTTATGAACAAACACTCTAAACAGCGACCTATTGGAAATCATCACCATAAGATATCATTATTTTAGCCCGGTATCGGTTAGTATTAATCCACATTTACAGGCTCGATCACTTCGAATAAAAATGGATTACCATTTAAATATTCTCTTATGTATGCTTGGGCATACTTTTGTTCATCGATTAAACTGGTTGTTTCTCTTGGATCAGAGGCGTGATGGCAGCAGTTCTCGATCATGAACATGACAAAAAAACATTCCAGATCCCGAATATAGTCGGTTTCCAACTTCCTAATACTCTCATAACCTTGGATAAGCATCCATCGATGCTTTGGCCAAAGCTCCAATATGGTGCCTGCCATATCGTAGAGATAATATCCGTACCCACATCTTCCAAAATCAATCGGATAGGGTTGATTATCCTCAAAAACCATATTACCGGTATGTAAATCAGCATGAATGAGCCCATAGTTATGTTCACTTGGATGCATCGTGGTAAGTTGGGATACAACCTTCTCAGCTGCATCTTGATACAGCTTCCATCCCTCTTCGGATAAAAAACGCTCATAGTAACGTTCCAACTTAGCCATTTCACGTTTAAAACTTTCTACTCCCCAAGTAGGTCTTACAAAATCAGAAGGTGGATTGAAATCCTTTGCTGCTTCATGGAGCCTGCTCATCAATACACCTATATTATATGCTTGACTATCTGTAAATTCACCTACAACTTTTTCACCCTCTATCCATCGCATCATCGTTATATAAGGGCGCCTATATCCTGTCTCTGTTTCGATGTCCAATACATAAATACTATCACAATTTGCCACCCCTTCTGGTACATTTAGATCTTTCGATTTGTTCAGTGCTTGTAACAGTAAGAGTTCCGAACGAATTTCCTCTCTGCTTAATCGGTCCGAATGAATGCGAAGTAAATAATTGTTATCTGTACTGGTTTCAATTTTATACGTGATCGTATCGCCGGATAGTTGAATAAACTGGATGTTATCCCATTCTACGTCATACTTTCGAATTGCAGATAAAGCGACTTTCCTTGCTCTGATTAATAACGCCCGCCGTTCTTCATCAGTATCAAATCTAAAAAAATCATTCATTTGTTATCCCCCTGCAATTTTTATGAAGTAAATTAACTACTTCTCTTAAATGTTATTATAACGATAGTAAAAGCTTGAAAATATGTAATAAACAATTTAATTTAAACTATACTTACGACAGATTATCAAACCAAGTGCGACAGTTCCTCTGTGAAAGATTCGTGAGCGGTTCTCCAACCCAAGCATTTTCGTGGTCCAGCTCCATGCAGTTCGAATTATTTATTTTCAACTTTCACCGACCATACAAAAAAGCCTATTCCTCACTCATCGTTTGAGTTGGAATAAGCTTATTTTTCTTAATCATTTGATGTGGTTTATTAGATCTAGTGAACTGGCAAGATCTTCATCCTCGACTTGAGCGAGATCGGTGCCTTTCGGGAAAAACTCTCGAAGCAATCCATTCGCATTCTCATTGGAACCACGTTGCCAAGACGTATATGGATCAGCAAAATAAACGTGCAGGTCATGGCTTGTTTCCAGATTGGCATAGCATGCAAACTCCTTTCCCCGGTCAGCCGTGGCTGTGAGGAAAGTGCCTGTGGGATACTGTGAGATGGCTACACCAAGCGCAACTGGATCTACGCAGGTCGACTGGTTCAAGGCACGTTACAGGTTCTTCGGCACAAAGGAAAGCGTCAGAAACCCGCAGAAACTCGCGGTAAATTTGCCATTGGCAGATCCATTTCGGATCGTCCCCAAGAGGTTCGTTCTCGTGAAACGTTTGGGCACTGGGAACTGGATACCGTCGTATCTAGTCGTGGGAAAAGTAAAGGATGCATAGGCACGCTCATTGAACGCAAAACCCGTCTATATACCGCCATTCTCATGCCTGATCGCACTGCTCTGTCTATGGAAATGGGATAGATCGTTTTGAAGGATACTGCTGGCAAGCCTTCGGTACGGAAGCGTTGATTGATCTGTTCCGGAGACCACGTTGCCTTCAGTTTTTCCTCCAGTGAAGCAGCTAAGGTGCTTGACCATTTACCTGAAGAAACACAGGATTGACGACGCTTCTCATAAGCGTTCTGAGCGTGTTCTGCCTGATAGGGATACGATGAATTAGCACGATCTAGTTCGCGGCAAATCGTGGACGAATGTCTCCCCAGTTCTTTTGCAATAGCTCTTGAGCTTTTGCCTTGTCTGTGGAGGATTTCTAGCTTGCTGCGTTCGATTATGCTAAGATGTGAATAACTCATGGACTGATTCTCCTTGTGTGAATGCTGGTGTGGTAACTTTCATTCTACACGAATCAGGCTGTGAGCCATTTTTTTATTTCAGTAGGGTGTCGCACTTCATATTACAATCCGTCTTAAAATCTCTATCATTTCAAGCGAATTGGTTTAGTTCTCACGACTGTATCTGTTTAGCTTTAAATCTAATATCCCTTCTAATTCCTGTTTATCCTTCGGATCTAACTTTCTGAGATCTGATATAAATTTTGATTCAAAGTCATCCACTTTAATACTAAAAATTTCTGTACTTTTGTTCAACTCCTCCTCAAACATAAACCAATCTAAATCAATATCAAAATTTATTTTCAAAGCAATAACAGCATCCACTGATGGTTTGTATTTATTTTTTTCTAACTCACTCAAAGCACCTTGTGAAACACCAATCATCTGTGAAAATTCAGTTTGACTGAGCCTGTTCAATTTCCTGATATGTTTTAACTTTTCTCCTATGCTCTTCATTTGATCCACCTTCTATCCATAATGAATAGTTAAATAAACAGCCCTAAAATGAATTTATTAGGACTGCTCACGTTAGCAAATAGTTTTTTTTAGGGAAGAAATATGAGAATGTTTGTCTCACAAGATCATATAGAAAATGCATTATCCATTTTCAGCAAAAAAACGAGATAATCTAATCCGTAGTTAATACACTCTAGATACCATTTTTGCTATTCCGATGCGCCATTACTGGCCTTACAGCATTTTTCAAGTCTCATTTTAATGTAATAAGTTGTCTCAATCGATAATACAATTAGTCTCAATTGATGTTATAAACCACAACAGCTAATTCATCTATAAATCTAAACCATCCGCTGTCTCATCGCTTCAAACAAGAGGATCGTGGCGGCCATTGCGGCATTCAATGATTCTGCTTGTCCCTGCATCGGTATCGTAATCGCATCATCTACGAGCCTTGCAGTAGATTCCGATATCCCTTTGCCTTCATTGCCGATCACAAGCCAAACCGATTGTGTGAAATCATAGCTATAACATGAATACTCTGCCTGCAAAGAGGTACTTACGAGCTTCACGCCCGCTGCTTTTGCTTCCGGAAGCAGGGATTCCAACTGGCCTTCCACAATGGGCAAATGAAACAGAGATCCCATCGTTGAACGAATGGTCTTTGGATTATACACATCGGCAGAGCCTGCACCGAGCACCACACCGGCTGCTCCGGCTGCATCAGCACTGCGGATGATCGTCCCCACATTCCCTGGGTCCTGCACTCCATCGAGCACCACAACAAGCCCGCGTGCTCCAGAGGTCAGAATTTCCAGTGACTCACGGCCTTTACGGACAATGGCAAAAACAGGCTGCGGTGTCATCGTATCTGTACATTTGGCAATTACAGCAGGAGATACGCTAATCCATTCTATACGTTGAAGTGGTCCTTCAAGTCCCGCCAGTTCCGCTGGCACACCTTGTTCCCCATCGTAGACAATGCATTCCAGATCAGCCTGTGCACGCAGTGCTTCCTGTACCAGGTGAATGCCTTCAATGATATATTTATGCTGACGGGTACGATGCTTTTTCTCCAGCAGCTGTGCCCATTCCTTCACGCGTGAATTTTGCGGTGATACAATATCCATCTTTCCATCCTTCCCGTCTCCCGTTCAATTTACTTCAGGTAACTCTGAAAGATCACTTCGGATAGGCGAGCTCCATTTTGGTCAAATGGTCTTTGTGACCCACAATGATCAACACATCCCCAGCTTCGATCCGATCCTCGGCATAAGGTGAGATATTCATGGAATTCCCGCTGCGGATCGCCATGACGTTACAGCCGAAGCGTGCACGAATGTTGAGCTCCAACAGGTTTTTGCCAATCATTTGCTCGGAGGCTCTCATCTCCAAAATGCTGTAATCTTCAGACAGCTCAATGTAATCCAGTATGTTTGGGGAGGTCAAATGATGGGCTACCCGCAGCCCCATATCCCGCTCAGGGTAAATGACCTTGTCCGCTCCAATTTTTTGCAACACTTTACCATGAAGCTCATTTTGTGCTTTGACGATCAGAACAGGTACACCCATATCTTTCAAAATCAGGGTCGTCAAAATACTCGCCTGAATATCTTCACCGATTGCCACAACGACAACGTCGAAATTTCGTATACCCAGCGCTCGCAGCGCTTCTTCATCCGTTGAATCTGCCGATACAGCATGAGTCACCACATTGGACATTTCCTGGGTCCGCTGCTCGTCCGCATCAATAGCCAGCACATCGAATCCCATGCCACTCAGCGCATTAGCCACACTTGATCCGAACCGCCCCATGCCAATTACGGCATACTGTTTCTTAGCCATTAGGGTCTTAACCTCCCGCTGCACTTCAGCTCTTGCGCATCCTTTCAGATGCCAATGCTTACTTAAATATCCTTCGTAGTATACCACAAAGCCGGATAAACTTGAATGCGCTCACGCTTCCCAGGGAACAGTATAGGAGCAGCCGAATATACGAGGAGGGAATTGCGATGCCAATTACATTAAGCCTGCGTGAAGCGATTGTTCATAAAGTTCATGACAAGAGTGATGATCAGCTCCGGGAGATGATTGAAGGTTCTGTGGATGGACCGGAAGCTGCACTGCCAGGGCTTGGCGCCATTTTTGAAATGATCTGGAAGAACACTGATTCTGCGAAGCAGGATGAGTTGATTCAAGTCGCGCAGGAGCATCTGCACACCATCCCTGTTCAACCGCTTCGCTAAATCGAGGTATTGAGAGGGATCGGTAACCGTCATCACGTTTGTTCTGTCTGCAAAAGAAAGCTTTCCCTTATTCGGCTGGATCATACCCGCCACATAAGTAAGGTGCGAAGCAAACAGATCCCCCCGCCAGACGGCGGAGGGATCTTTAACATTGCTATATTAAGCCTGATACTGCTTCAAATTACGAAATTGCTCCGAGATGAGCCTCACTTATGGAGCTGTCTCGAGGAATTGGGCAGTCGGGTTTTTGTCGATTGCCGTTCTCATCGCATACTCGTTCTCGAACAGGACAACATAGTTCCCCTTTTTATCCCTCACCAAGGTAGAGTTAATCCGGAATTTGCTCGGATCCAGGTTCTCGTCAACGATCCAGCGAGCAAACTGGTAAGGCATTCGCTGTAATTGCACATCTACCCCATATTCGCCTTTCATCCGGTATTCGAATACTTCGAATTGGAGCTGACCTACCACACCAAGCAGTGTCTCATCGAAACTCACCGTGTTGAATACCTGGATCGTTCCTTCTTCCGTCAACTGGTCGATTCCCTTTTGGTACTGTTTATGTTTCAATGCATTTTTGACAGTTACTTTGGCAAAAATCTCTGGTGAGAAGGTTGGCATTTCATCAAATACTACCTCACTTCCCTGACTAAGCGAATCGCCAATCCGGAAGATACCCGGGTCAAATAATCCGATGATATCGCCAGCATAGGCCTCTTCAACGATATCCCGGTCCTGTGCCAGGAACTGCTGCGGTTGGGACAGCTTGATCTCTTTCCCCACACGGTTATGCTTAACACTCATACCCCGTTGGAATTTACCGGACACGATCCGCAGGAACGCGATACGATCGCGGTGTGCCGGGTTCATATTTGCCTGGATTTTGAATACATATCCGCTGAATTTCTCATTCGTCGGCTCAATCTCACCCGCCGTACTGTGACGTGGCTCAGGCTTAGGAGCCAGCTGCAGGAAGTTTTCCAGGAATGTCTGCACACCGAAGTTGTTGATGGCACTGCCGAAGAATACTGGTGTCAGCTCTCCACGTTGTACCTTCTCCATATCGAACTGATCTCCCGCTACATCCAAAAGCTCCAGATCCTGACACAGTTGGTCATGAAGATATTCTCCCGCCATCTCGCGGATTATTGGATCTTCGTAGCCGTCCACTTTTTGCACTTTAATGGTGGAGTGATCGTCGCCTTGGAACAATTCTACTTGGTTTTTCATCCGGTCATACACACCACACAGATCGCGGCCTGTACCGATCGGCCAGTTCATCGGTACGGAGCGAATACCCAGTACGTTTTCGAGCTCTTCCATCAGATCAAACGGGCTTTGTCCTTCACGGTCCAGTTTGTTGATGAACGTAAAGATTGGAATACCACGCTTCGCACAAACCTGGAACAGCTTGATCGTTTGTGCCTCGACGCCTTTTGCCACGTCGATCAGCATCACCGCGCTGTCCGCAGCGGTCAGTGTACGATAGGTATCTTCACTGAAGTCCTGGTGACCCGGAGTATCCAGAATGTTTACACGATGACCGAGGTAGTCAAACTGCATGACGGAAGATGTAACCGAAATCCCCCGCTGTTTCTCAATTTCCATCCAGTCACTTGTAGCGTGCTTGCTTGCTTTCCGTGCTTTGACCGTACCGGCGAGACGAATCGCGCCCCCGAACAGCAACAGCTTCTCGGTCAATGTGGTTTTACCCGCATCCGGGTGAGAGATGATGGCAAACGTCCGGCGTTTGTCCACTTCCTGTTGAAGAATGTTATCTGCTTTGCTCATAGGTTCTATCCCTTTCATCCGTTCATTCAACGTTAATTACCGGCCAGGCCGGTCTAATTTCAATCTTTTATGCAATCCGGTGATACCGGTTGATTGTTTCCTTCGCTTTTTGCTACATTAGGTTTAATTTTACACATTTACAACGGAGTTCATCCTCCCTATTCCTGTGCAGCTTTACAAACCGTTAACCTGTTTCTTACCCAACTCTCCTATTGTACCATAATCTTTACCGAAAATAACCGATTACCTGCAAAGGATTCTTCACTTTTCCAATCGCAAAAAAAGAGCACCTTTCAGCCATTAGAATGGCATCCAGGTACTCCTATTTCACGTTCATAGCTCACTTAGAAAATCAATGCATCCAGTGCGTACTGTCCTCCACCGGTCAAAGCCAGTGCTACACCGACCACAAGGATCGCGAGGTTATATTCAAAACCGTTTTGTGTAGACCAGTATCCATTCGCACCATGAACTTTCACAATCGCAATCACCATGGTCAGCGCAATCAGAATGCCACCTACTGGAGTCAGCAGACCCAGAGCCAGCAGCAACCCGCCACCGAATTCCGCCAAACCTGCCAGCAGTGCAACGAGTGCCCCGGGCTTCATTCCCATGGACTCAAACCATCCGCCTGTACCCTTGATTCCGTAGCCCCCGAACCATCCAAACAATTTCTGTGCACCATGAGCCATAAACGACAATCCGATCACCAAACGAATCAACAAAAGTCCTACATCCAACATTTTTATTTTCCTCCATTCAAATAGTTACAAAATAGTATTCTTAGATTAAAGATATTATGCTAAAAATTTACTTCATGAATGTTATCGTAACCCCTTCACCTGGTTCAAATTTCATCTCATGAATAATCTATAGGTTCGAAGAACTTCTTAGAACTCCTTCGGTCCGTTTTATTTTGCGTAATTTCTTTAACTCTTGAATTGAGTATAAGTTATTCACTTACTTTTTGTCAACAACTTAATTTTATTTATTATTTCAACATCATTCTCTTCCCTTCCCCGTTACAAAAAAAGCCCGGAAGAACGCGCAATCACGTCCTATCCAAGGCTTTTTGACCACAAGATTTACTAGATTAGTTGTTCACTTGCCAAATAACACTATCTTCGTCCTGCCCATTTACCGGCCACCAGTGGAAACCATCCTGCTCCAGCAGCTTCCCTGTTGCTTCCGGTCCCCATGTGCCTGCTGGATACGTGTAGAGCTCTCCATGATTCTCAGCCCATGCCGCAGCAATACGGTCGACAAAAGACCATGCGGTCGCCACTTCATCCCAGCGGGTGAAGTACGTGGAATCTCCTTCTGCCGCATCATGCAGCAGACGCTCGTATGCTTCTGGCGAGTTGATTCCGATCATGCAGCTCTGACAGAAGTCCATTGCCAGCGGCTGAATTTCGGAGTCCGAGCCCGGTTTCTTGGCATTGATTTTGATATAGATGCCTTCCATCGGATTCACTCGAATCACGAGCAGATTCGGTTCCAGTTTATATTTTTTGCCCAGATATACATTGTTCGGCATGGATTTGAATTCAACCACGATCTCAGTCGTCTTCACCGGGAGACGCTTGCCTGTCCGAATGTAAAAAGGTACACCTGCCCAGCGGAAATTATCCACAAATACACGCGCAGCAAAATAC
>Ga0209463_1001826_pt1 | contig 12416 bp, 9 predicted proteins | sample AgamicMgSfrz_FD_187169 | JGI IMG/M metagenome (GOLD analysis project Ga0209463, IMG submission 187169) | Agave microbial communities from Guanajuato, Mexico - Mg.Sf.rz (SPAdes) (version 2) | ecosystem: Host-associated > Plants > Phyllosphere > Phylloplane/Leaf | place: Guanajuato, Mexico... | reverse complement strand
GATGGAAAACCAAGGTAGAAGTGATCAGGTTCGGAGTAATAAGTCTGGATCGATGACGACACTCAGTGCAAGTATTGCCTGGCCGGAATATACAAGTGCATTTACGGCACGAGGTGCAGGCTACTATACTGGTGAACGGATGAGTTTGTTCCATAAAGGGATATGTGGTTTGCTGGTTCTGATTCTTGTTGCGGGGTTGGCTTGGGCTTACCGTACTCCCCAGCCTACCGGCACTGGAGTCGTTCAGTTTTTGGATATTGGCCAGGGGGATAGCACACTCATTACTACGCCTGGAGGTAAACATATACTGGTGGATGGCGGCGGCACGGTTCACTTTGGCAACCAGGAATCCTGGAAAATTCGGCGAGATCCTTATGAAGTAGGAGCTAAAGTAGTTGTGCCTTTATTGAAAAAACGTGGCATTCATCGACTGGATGCAGTCATTCTGACCCATGCCGATCAGGATCATGCCGGAGGCTTGCAGGCCGTGCTTGAGCAGATTCCGGTTGAACGTTTCATGTTTAACGGTACAACAAGTGGCAAAGACAATTTCGAAAAGTTGCTGGATACCGCAGTAGAACGACATATTCCGTTATATGCCATTCAACAAGGAATGTCATACGCACCGGATAATGAGACCGCGCTTCATTTTATATCACCCGATCTGGATCATTCACTGGTTGCAGAAGGCAGACTGCCTGTGTCTGAACACCAAAACCATGATTCAGTTGTATTTCTGCTGGATATGGCAGGCGCCTCCCTGTTATTCACAGGAGACATGGATGCAGCAGCAGAACAGAATCTGCTATATATGATACAAGACGGATCTCTTGCAGCATCATTCAAACAAGAAAGTGATTCATTCTCTTTGTCTTCCACCCGCAAGGCGGTCGATGTGTTGAAGGTGGCGCATCATGGCAGCAAGACATCGTCGACCGAAGCGTGGCTGCAGTACTGGGATGCCAAATCAGCGGTCATTTCAGCAGGAGCCAACAATACCTATGGACATCCCAACCCTGGTGTACTCGAACGCCTGGAAGCTGTGGGTTCGCAGATTTACCGAACAGATCAGATGGGCGAAATCCAGATGAGAATAAAAGACGGCAAGATTGACGTACGTCAAAAATTGATTATGGATGAATTATGAATTTTCGCCCGGTGCAGGATAATGGTTATTTTTACCGAATAATGATTAGGCTCAGTTTTATTGAGCGCCAGAGATACCGAGATACATATTAAGAAGGGGATAAGAAGCGATGGGATACGAAGAAACAACACTAAAGAACGGCGGAGTTAACCAGCATTTCAGAGCTAAGTGGCTCAAAATAACATTGATGTTATGTATTGGAGTTATCTTTTCCAGCTTGCTGCCCGCTCAGTCTCCTGCGACTGCAGCATCCACTACAAGCAGCTCGATCATTTCCGTACTGGACCGTAACCATTATCTAATCGACAATGGTACAGTTTGGGCTAAGGGCATGACCAGTGGAGTCTGGACGCAAAGTCGAAACCTGATTGGCATCTCCAAAGGTGATTCTCATTCCCTATATGGTTGGACTGCGGATGGGCAAGTCTATCGTTGGGATGTGGACAATCCACAAAAGCCTGAGATAAATCAATACAATGGAGTAGAAAAGGTGTATGGAAATGGTTTGATCCTTCTTCAGGATGGAACACTCCACGACGATGGAAAGCAAATTAAAGGGTTGGAATCCATTATCGATGTCGGTCCTTATCCAGCGGATCGTAATTATTCATATGGCGCATTATCTTCGTCGGGAGACGTCTATTATGCGGACTATCGAAACATGGTTCGCAAGGTAGGTAACGTAGCGGATGGAAAAGCCGTTGCCACGAATAGTGCGTATGCTGCTGTTTTGAAGAACGACGGATCCGTAATTATTGTTAATATGATGTATGAAGAGGAGCAGGTACAAGTCGCAAGTGACGTTCAATCCATAATCTGGCAAGGGAGTACACATAAGCTACTAACGGTGAAGAAAGATGGCACGGTATGGAGTTATGATCGTACGGCTAAATATAAGTCCGAACAATTACCAGGGCTAACGAATGTCAATCAGCTTATATATTCGTTTGAGCTTGATGAATTATATGCACGATTACAGGATGGATCTTGGGTTGTATATAATGAAGGGCAAATGGTACCACTCCAAGTTCCTTCATTAACTAAAGTAACGTTAACTGCATCGGCGAAAGAAGCTGTTATTGGAGATGAAGTTACACTTTCGGTTCAGCAGACATATAGCAACGGCTTTAAAACCAAACGTCAGCCGCAACCTACGGAAATAACGTTGGAACAGCCTCAAGTTGCTAAAATTCAGGATGACGGCAACCTTAAGGTTACGGGGATTGGAACGACTCAAGTAACATTCACAATAGAAGACCTGACTTCAAGCATTCAGTTGGATGTTGGCGTGCAGCAAAAGCTGACAGGAGCTACACTATTAAATGGCACCATATATTTGCCAGTTCAGTCGGTGTTTAAGACGTTAGGTGCCAAAGTCGATGTGAAAGGCTCGTCTTTTGCAATTCAACTTGGAGATGACAAGATTATCCTGCAAAAGGGAAATGCAACTGCGCAATTTAACAATAAAGAGCTCAAGTTAAAAGGGAAAGTGCAAACTATTGGAGGACAGACGGTATTTCCAGCAAGTCTCTTGAGCCAGACCGCAGGGATTAAAGTTCGATGGGATGGGGAGTTAAAACAGGCAGAGGTTCTGGTTGGTAAGTCATCCATTCTTATTGAATCGAAGGATACACCTGCTCTAATCAAGAAAAAAGAACTTGGAAGTCTTAGTCGATTAATCGGGAAATCGTATTGGATTAATAGTTACACCGAGTTGGGGCAACGTTTCAGCAAAGTAACAATAACGGATATCAAGATAGATAAGTATGATTCTGGAGATAAGAGCTATTCTGTAGTATTTCGTAACTCGAAAGGTAAAACGGTTGTTGCTTATGCTGGGGGCACGGCCAGCCGAGTCACGGAGATGCTGTCGGATTCGGATCAATTCTTCACTTATGATCCCTACCAAAAATACAAATGGTCGCAGTCCACATGGAAGAAGATTATTGCCGGTGAAGTAGCTCTGGGTATGACCACGACACAAGCAGGTTTGGCGTGGGGAGACCCCACGAGCATTACCCAAGAAATGAGCTCAAAGGGTAAAATAGAAGTGTGGGTCTATGCTGGGCCGAATTTATTGCGTGTTTTGAGCTTTGTCAGTGGAAAACTGATTAGCATTTATTAATTTATCTTTAATAGCAATGAAATCACCGTCTCAATGAAATTATGCAAAAAGCCCGTTTCGGCTAGACTCCTGGTTGGAGTATAGCCGAAACGGGCCATTTAATAATGAAAAGAATTATTCAACGCCGTCCTTAAAATGTTTGTTCCAATGCTTGTCACCTTTGTGCAAAAGGTCTTCTACTGTTTTTTCCAGCGTGAGCAGAAGCTGCTCTCTGACATCAAGTACAGTTTCTCTGTACAGACGTTCTTCCGATCCGACGATTTTATCGCCGTATAACGCCTGTGCAGCGGTGTATTTCCGGTGTTCCTCAACCAAAGTATCAATGGATTGCATTGCATGTTCTACAAAATGAGAAATGCTTTGATATTCCTTCGGCATTTGTTCTTTTAATAATTGAATCTTCGCAAGAGCTGGCATGCTCATCACCTCGTATTATGAATGTAAATTTACAATACACTATTTTCATGAAAATTGCATTAAAAAGAGCTTAATTTTGGACAAATTTCGACTTTTTTTATTTTTGAAAACTTTCACGCGCTTATCTATAATGTATGCCATTGCAATGGAATTGAGTCGTGTAAGTAATGGAATGGCTGGTTGAAGCCGCGTGGTGACTCGGTATGCAATTTCTGTTATTCTTAGATAAGTTTCAGCGGCCCTTCATACATAAGCCGTTATTTTGTTGTGGTAATATTCACATCTATTAACGTATTCTAGGAACATGCTGAGCTTAGTAAGCGATAACAAGTGTGAATGCTCCAATGTTTTACCTTTTCTGTCTAAAAAAATACTTAACTTTGCAACAATTTTATTGATGAACACGTCTGTAAGGTTGCAGGGAGAGGGGGATCCTTTGTGGTAGAGCCGGAACTCATCAGAGCCGCTCAATCGGGCGATCGCGACGCTCTAATTACCCTATTGCGGGACATAGAACAGCATGTATACCGAACCGCATATTACATTTTAAATAATGAACAGGATGCTTTGGACGCTGCTCAGGAAGCATTGATCCGAATCTATACCAAAATTAATTCCTACGAAGAAAAAGCCCAATTCAAAACATGGGTGCAGCGGATCGTAACGAATATCTGTATTGATAAATTCAGAAGAACCAAGCCCTCGGTCTCCATTGACGAGCATGAGATGGTATTTCAGGATAATCAGGATGTGGAGTTTGAAGTGATGTCCACGTATGTTGCAAAAGATATTCAGGATGCGATCAACAAGCTTCCAGAGCATCATCGAACGGTAATTGTACTAAGATATTTGCAGGATTTATCGTATAACGAAATTGCGGATTGTCTTGATCTTCCGCTGAATACAGTCAAATCGTATTTATTCAGAGCCAGACAGCAATTGCAAAATCTACTACAGGAGTATCAGAAAGGTGGTGTGACAGGATGAAATGCGAAGAGGTGGTGGAATGGATGCACCGGTATCTGGATCATGATCTGGGCGACGCGGAAACTGCGCAGATGCTACAGCACGTGGCCCAATGCCCGGAGTGCGCCGAGAATTTTAGTTTGCTTAGAGCTCTTTCCAGAGAATTGGAAGATTTGCCGCAGATGACCCCGAAATTCAGCTTGGTTGATGCAATTATGCCTCAATTGGATGCGATTGACGAAGCGCGGAGGGAACAAAGCAGTACAATACAGGAAATGAGTCCTGTCCCTGCTGCATTCGAGAATTTACAACGTTCAAGTGAACGCAAACCAAAACAGAAGTGGCTTAACTCCATGATGGGCCGGATGTCCATGGGTGCTGCTGCCGCGGCAGTGGTGCTAGGTGTTGCGATCTGGGGTTATGAACCTGAAAAGGTGGAGAATGCCGAGTCGATCATGATGAGTTCAGGCAGCACCCAGGAGACGGGGACGGTCGATCAAAATCCGCTAAGCCGGGAGCTTGAAAACGACGAATCCTACTCATCTGAAAGTAACAGCGGTCCATTAATGGATGATACGGAGAGTCAGTCATCCATGTCAGAAAAGACGAATCCAGAGACTGCTCCCGAAGAAAGTGGATCGGATCAGGTCCAAGAGCCTGAGGTGAAGGATAACCAGACGCCAGATCAGTCAGACACAACGTCTGAATCAGATAACAGCACGGAAGCTCGAAATACTCCTTCCAGTAGTAATCCGGATGCTTCCGATAGTCAGAAGAGCCAGGATCAACGACAGGATACGCAGCAAAAAAATCAGGATTCAAGCACAGCTGCGGTGCCTCCTGCAGGAGCGGATGAAAAAGAAACAACAGAAGCAGACGGCAGGGATGCTGAATCATTCAACACACAGGGGATTGCGCCTGAGGTAGGTACTGAGGAACCGACTGAAGATAATCAATCTCCCGGTACCGAGGCGGGAGCTGCGGAGAGTGGCAACAAAGGCTTTGTTGCACCAAATCAGGGGATAACCTCTACCATGACGTCGAAGGAATGGAACTCACCGGACGGATCCTATGTAGTGATGCTGATCGACAACCAGTTAAGTGTTTATTCAAAATCGGCAACGGATTCAGACGTTCTTAATCTGGTGGAACAGCGCAGTTTGGAAGGTACATTGAAGACAGCCGGCTGGTCCAGCGACAGTACCTCGTTCAACTACGAGACAGACAAGGATGGAACCACGGTGAAGAGTTCGTTCACTGTGCCTTCGGCTTCGGGTGGAACTTCCACTAAATAATTCGGAAAGTGTGAGCCTGCTCTCTCGAATCAGCAGAACATTTTAAGCTTGGCAAGAATATACTGAACGTATCAATAACGTCCTATCTCAGTTGAAACAACTGACGTCGTATGACCGGGGTCCAGCCATTTCTAGAATTGCTGGTGTCCTCGTTTATATAGATGTAGGACCAGGGGGCCTTCATTCGTTATAAAGGATGATGGCCCCTTTGTTGTCTGTCCTGTTTTCTGGTAGGATAGTAGGGATAGGGGGCACCGTGATGGATGTGAAAACTGCAACAAAGGCGATACGCAATGGGGAGACGGCTCCGATATATGTGCTGTACGGAACGGAGAAATACCAGATACAGCAATTTACGGATATGTTAAAAGATCAGGTAATTGAGGAAGAGCATCGGGATTTTGCCATTATTCCGTATGATCTGTCCGAAACACCTGTAGAGGTGGTCATTGAGGAAGCGGAGACGGTTCCCTTTTTGGTCCCTCGTAAATTAATTATTGTAAGGGATGCTAGCTTGTTTACGGCGGGCAAAGAGTCCAAGATTGATCACCAGGTGGATCGTCTCCTTACTTATATGGACAATCCAGCTGATTACAGTACCATTGTTTTCCTCGCACAAGGAGACAAACTGGATGAGCGTAAAAAGTTGGTAAAAGCAGTCAAGAAACAGGCAGTCGTTCTCGCCTTTGCTCCACTGAGCGGAGAAGAACTGCTGAATTGGATCGTGAAGCTTGCGAAGCAGCGGGATGTGTCGTTTGAAGCGGGAGCTGCCGATACACTTGTGAGTTTTGCGGGTACAGGTTTGCAGACTCTATCTGCTGAAGTAGACAAGCTGTGCCTGTACGCGGGTAATGGGGGAACCATCCGTCGTGCTGATATTGAGTCATTGGTAGCACGCAGTACCGAGCAGAATGTATTTGCCTTGGTGGAGGAATTAGCCAACCTACGTCTGGAGAAAGCACTGGGTCTATTCTATGAACTGCTGAAACAGCGCGAAGAGCCTATTAAAATTGCAGCTCTGATTGCTCGTCAGTTCAGAATTATGATTCAAGTCAAAGAGCTCGGGCAGCAAAGCTATTCACAACAGCAAATCGCCAGTCAGCTGGGTTTGCATCCGTATGCGGTTAAAATTGCCGGAGAGCAGGCTCGCAAATTTCAGCCGGAACGGCTGAGAAATATTCTGAGTCATCTTAGCGAACTAGATTACCAGATGAAGACAGGTGCCGTCGATAAAGTGCTTGGTTTGGAGTTATTCCTGCTTAGACTTGGAGCATAAAGACAGCACCTTGAGAAAGAATGGATTAGCAAACAAAGAACCCGTATTCGGTCGTCAGATAGATGGCCGGAGACGGGTTCTTTGTTTGGATTGTTTGAATACTTATCAGACCAGATACTAAAAAATCCTGAAAGCACGGTGCTGTTCAGGATTTTTCCATTGGATCGTATAAGTAACGCTTCTTACGCTTGTGCGGAAAGAGCGTTCAGTTTTTTCGCCAAGCGAGACTTTTTGCGGGCTGCAGCATTTTTATGAACCAGACCTTTAGTTACAGCCTTGTCCAGCTTTTTGGAAGCAGCTTGAATCGCAGCTTTTGCAGTATCAACTTCGTTGCTTACCAGAGCAGCATCAGCAGCTTTAACAGCTGTACGGAGTGCGGATTTCTGGGAAGCGTTGAGTGCGCGGCGCTTGTCGCTCGTTTTTACGCGTTTAACAGCGGATTTGATGTTTGGCATTACATTCACCTCCTGTAAGGCATTCGCATGAATACAAACGTTTCACAACTTAAAATATTCTAGCACGCTAGCATGCAAATTGCAACAAATATTCCTATAGTGTTCTTGGCATTGCATAAAGAACCTCTTTTCCCCACACAATATGCTCAAATGCGGTAAGGGAGGCAGGAACAGATGACGCTCGATTTACAGAACTATACCGTTCGCACTGATTTGGCAATTGACTCGAAAGAAATGGCTCAAGGTTCACAGAAGCAGACGATTCCCGGACTGCGTGAAGATGTGGAGGAGAAAGACGGCATTACCATCACACGGATTGATGTACTGAACGATGCTGCCGCAAAAACAATCGGACGTGTCAAAGGACATTACGTCACGCTGGAAGTTCCATCGCTACGTAACGGCGACACCGAACTTCAGGAACGCGTGGCAGCGGAATTCACGCGGGAGATGGAGGATTTTCTAACCAAGGCGGGTGTGAACAAGACATCCAAAGTACTTATTGTAGGTCTTGGTAATTTGCATGTAACTCCTGATTCGCTTGGTCCACTGGTGGTGGAAAACTTGATGGTAACCCGTCAGTACTTCGAATTGGTACCGGATCAGGTGGCTCCAGGATATCGTGAAGTTAGTGCCATCGCCCCTGGTGTGCTTGGTACTACAGGGATTGAGTCCAGCGACATCGTGCAAGGGATTGTGGATAGGACCAAGCCGGATGCCATTATTGCCATTGATGCACTGGCTTCTCGTTCACTCGAACGGGTCAACACCACAATCCAGGTGGCTGATATTGGAATTCATCCTGGTTCAGGTATCGGTAACAAGCGACGCGGACTAACTAAAGAGATTTTGGGTGTACCCTGTATTGCCATCGGTGTGCCGACTGTATGCTACGCCTCGACAATCGTAAATAATGTCATTGAAATGATGAGCGCACACTTCCGTCAAGAGACGGATCAGACCAAACAGATTATGGGCATGCTGGACGATATCGGTGAGCAGGATCGTTTAAGTTTGGTGAAAGAGGTTCTGGAGCCACTTGGTCATGATTTGATTGTTACCCCAAAGGAAATTGATGAATTCATCGAGGGAATTGCCAACGTTATTGCATCAGGCCTGAATGCTGCCCTGCATGACGCGGTGAATCCGGATAACGTTGCGGCGTATACTCATTAAACAGTAAATCATCAAAGGCAGGAAGTCCGAATCTATCGGACTTTCTTTTTTGTCTTTCTTCTATTTTCTGTTCTATCAAATCTTGCAGGCTCATAGAGTTGAAGTATAAGAGTTGTCCAGCAGGGAAGGAGACAGATGAATGAACAAAATATTGGCCTGGAATATCGGAAAGTGGAAAAAAAGATGTCTGCACGTGCTGGCCATGGGCCGTACGTTGCTGCTGCTTATGATTATATCAGCTTTGTTTTTTGTCGTACTTGGTCTGGGAGGCATGGCAGAGAAAAGGTTGAACAATTCGCCGGTTTCTTCCATGAAAGGTTTTGCGAGTGCTGTATCCAGCAGCTTTTTTGTGGATATGCTCGGCATGGAGATGCCCCACCTGACCCAGAAGGAGCAAACTTCCGCATTCTCCGGCGAAAATCTGACGACATTTGTATTTCAGCTTCTTACGAATGTTAATCCTCAGGACCCTAAAAGCCTGATCGCAAGAGAAATGCCTGGCATGGGTGCCAATCAACCGGTTTTGCTCCGTCCTGGTTCAGGAAACGAGAAGGCCGAAGCACCTGAAGATTATCAACCAGGACCAGGGCTGACGGATACCGCATCTGCTGGAGGAGGCAAAACGGATGGCGAACTGCATATTCCCCCAGGTCAGGATAACTTGGATTCTTCCGAAACGGACGAGCCGGATGACGGAGAAGTGAAGGAAGATCCACCGTCGAAGAGTGATGGTCAAGAAGGTACAGCCACAACGGGTAAAAAAGCCGTACTGATCTATCATTCCCATCCGCGTGAAGGATACAATCCGTTGCTTGGCACCAAGAGTGATAATCCTTCCTCCGGAAAAGCAACAGGCAACGTTTTTCAAGTAGGGACATACCTGTCCGACAGTTTGCAAAAGCTTGGCGTTGGAGTGGAGCATGCAACGGACGATTACCCGACCAAAGTGAAGGATTATAACTGGAACTATTCCTATAAATATTCGCGTCAGACCGTAAAGGCTGCCCTCGCCGAAAATGATGACCTGACCTATCTCATTGATATTCACCGGGATTCCCAGCGTCACAACAAAACAACCACGACCATTAATGGCAAGGGGTATGCCAAAGTATATTTCATCATTGGTCATGAGAATCCGAATTGGCAACAAAATGAAGCCTTTGCTGCAAAGATTCACAAGAAACTCGAAGCGAAATACCCTGGTGTCTCCAGGGGGGTTTGGGGCAAGGATGGTGGCGGAGCAAATAATGGTGAGTACAACCAAACCCTCTCACCCAACAGCATTCTGATCGAAATCGGAGGGATTGACAATACAGGGGCTGAGCTCAAGCGAACATCACAAGTCCTTGCAGACATGATTGCCGAAGTATATTGGGAAGATCAGAACGTGGATAAAGCCAGTACGGGGACCAAGTCACAAGGCAGTTGAGTATTTCAAGATGTAACCTGACAGGAGGGGAACAATGTGTCCAGATTCGGCAAAAAAATGTTAACCGTTATTGTATTCATGTTATTAGGGGTTCTGCTGGGGATGCAGCTGGCAGGAAGTAACCTTCAGGTGGGTAACATTTCAGAGGTTCCGGCCGTAGTTAAACCGGAACCAGAACCTGCTGCCGAATCGGAGCCCACTGTTCCCGTTCAGCAGGAAGAAAAAGAGAAGCCGATTGTTCCTGTTCAAACTCCGAGTCAGGTGCTTGGGGCGGAGCAGAACAAAGCCCCCGTGGATGTGCTTGCAGATAAAACGGCGGGACTGCTTCAAAATCTGTCTCATAATGGAATTAAGTGGGTAGTTTCATTGTTTAGCGGGGTTGCTGAATAAAAAGCTGCTCGGTAAAGGTAAAATAAACCCCTGGAGATTCACAAAACAGGACGTTTGTTATAAAGTTGAGACAACGCGGGATTGATGCACCCTGCATCAACTGTTATAATGAAGTGATTGACACTAGGCTGTTTCTGGGGGTAAGGAATGACTGACATTCGGGCAAGACAACGTAAAATTCGTAACTTTTCAATTATTGCACATATAGATCACGGCAAATCAACACTTGCGGACCGGATCTTGGAGTACACAGGTGCGCTCACCACACGGGAAATGCAGGAGCAGGTACTGGATCAGATGGAGCTTGAACGCGAACGTGGTATTACGATCAAGCTGCAGGCCGTTGCCCTGTCTTATAAAGCGGATGATGGTGAAGAATATCTATTGAATCTAATTGATACGCCTGGACACGTAGACTTCACATATGAAGTATCTCGCAGTCTTGCTGCATGTGAGGGTGCGTTGCTGGTTGTGGATGCGGCTCAGGGAATTGAAGCGCAGACACTGGCAAACGTATACCTGGCATTGGATAATGACCTTGAAATCTTACCGGTCATCAACAAAATTGACCTTCCAAGTGCCGATCCGGATCGGGTGAAGCAGGAAGTGGAAGATGTCATTGGTTTGGACACCAGCAATGCAGTTCTGGCTTCGGCCAAAGCCGGCATTGGGATTAAAGAGATTCTGGAACAAGTCGTACAGAGTGTTCCTGCACCACAGGGTGATCCTGACCAGCCATTGAAAGCGCTGATTTTTGACTCGCACTATGACCCGTACAAAGGCGTAATTGTTTATATCCGTGTCATTGACGGCAAAATTAAGTCCGGTTCCAAAATCAAAATGATGGCAACAGGAAAATCATTTGAAGTTATCGAAGTGGGTGCGTTTAAACCACGTATGACCATTGTGGACGAGCTGAACGTGGGGGATGTTGGTTTTGTTGTTGCAGGTATCCGGCATGTAGGAGATACCCAAGTCGGGGATACGATAACAGATGCCAAAAATCCAACACTAGAGCCTTTGCCGGGTTACCGCAAAATTAATCCAATGGTTTACTGTGGTCTCTACCCAATTGAGACATCCGATTATGTGGATCTGCGTGAAGCGCTGGAGAAACTGCAGTTGAACGATGCCTCCCTAAGCTTCGAACCGGAAACCTCAAGTGCACTCGGCTTTGGATTCCGTTGCGGATTCCTGGGACTGCTTCATATGGATGTTATTCAAGAGCGGATTGAGCGAGAGTTCAACATACCGCTCATCACAACAGCACCAAGCGTAATCTATCATGTGACATTGACGAATGGTGAAGTCATGCAGATTGATAACCCATCCAATTATCCTGAGGTGGGAAGAATCGATTACGTGGAGGAACCATACGTGAAAGCCTCCATTATCGTACCGAATGATTATGTAGGTACCATTATGGAACTTTGTCAAAACAAACGCGGTGAATATGTGAATATGGAATATCTTGATACCACTCGGGTTACCATTACGTATGAGATCCCATTGTCCGAGATTGTGTATGATTTCTTCGATCAATTGAAATCAAGTACAAAAGGGTACGCGTCCTTCGACTACGAACTGTCTGGTTATCGTCAGTCCAATCTGGCGAAAATGGATATTTTGCTTAATGGCGAGCAGGTCGATGCCCTGTCCTTTATCGTTCACCGTGACCGTGCATATAACCGCGGCCGCATTATCTGTGAGAAGCTGCGCGAGCTGATTCCACGGCAAATG
>Ga0209463_1001820_pt1 | contig 12441 bp, 12 predicted proteins | sample AgamicMgSfrz_FD_187169 | JGI IMG/M metagenome (GOLD analysis project Ga0209463, IMG submission 187169) | Agave microbial communities from Guanajuato, Mexico - Mg.Sf.rz (SPAdes) (version 2) | ecosystem: Host-associated > Plants > Phyllosphere > Phylloplane/Leaf | place: Guanajuato, Mexico... | reverse complement strand
CCAAAAGTTTCAGTATCTCTTCTTCCTGCAGCCCTGTAATAGGTGCAAGATGTGCTGACGCTTGTTTCATTAACATGCTTAACACTCCTTTGTCTGACATTGATTAATAGGATATAAAACAAAAAAAGCTCTCGTCTCTATAAAAGAGACGAGAGCTGATCTGACAGTTCCCGCGGTACCACTCTAGGTGAACAACTTCACACTCGCACATGTATTATGGCGTCCGAAGCTGCTCCGCTCGGTGCGAATAACGGCCGCATGCCGGATTACCCTCATGAAGATGCTTCGTCATTCTGCCAAAAAAGCATCACTTCGGATAACCATCTCACGGGTGCGGTTCACACAGATCATGTCATACCGGCTTCCACCTGCCCCGGCTCGCTGTTAAGCATGATTCTGGTTACTCTCCCGATCACGGATATTCATCGTTTCAATTCATTGCCATCATTATACATATCGTTCCTGACTTTGGCAACCTGTCGTGAAAATCCTATGAGAAGGCCACTCGGCTTCTTCAAATCAGTTCTGCACTCATGATTCTCACAGTACGTGCTTCCGGTTTAATTTAATCGTAAAAATCCCCTCATCATTACAACGTATCCGCACATCTCGTTTGATGTACCTTACGTTGATTTCATGAGGGGATCACGCCATTCATATTCAAAGTCATTAGGCTGTTACATGTCATCTATGATTAGGCTACCGCTGCCATTAAACGGCAAGCTTCTGCACACTTACGGCAAGCTTCGGCGCACGCCTGACAGTGATCGTGTTCATGTTTGCTGCATTCCGCTGCACATGCTTCACAAGCTTTTACGCACAGTTCGCAAATTTCGGCGATGAAATCACTTCCACGCGTCATGGCTTGAGCAGCGAAGCCACAGATTTCGGCACATTCGCGGTCCAGTCGGATACAGTCACGCAGCATGGCCAGATCGTATTCTTTCAAGCTGGATATGTAACATACGTTGCAAGCATTCATGCACTCCAGGCAAGCATCAATACATTGTTGATATTGTTGTTGTGTCATTTAAAGTTACCTCCCAGGCAAAGTTTGCTATGCTTCTTAATACCCAGTTCGGAGGAACCTTGAATCATTATGCCTGATTTATCGCTTCCATTTCCAGTAATTGCTGGCGAATGACAGCTTGGTCAAAATGCTCACCTATGAACACAGCCACGTTTGGCACGTCTCCCTGAGGCGTGATTTTCATATAATCCGATTCCCGATACGCATACTGAAACCAGAATCGGCTAGCTGTGTCACTAAAGGAAAGAATGCCCTTGGCACGGTATACATCCCGCGGCAATCCGGCTATAAATTGCTCAAAAGCTTCACTGTTCACCGGTTGGTTAAAATAATGCGTATACACCATAACATGCTCATGTGACGCATGAGGAGCGTGATGTTCATGATGATGTTGATGACTATGGCCACATCCATGCTCTGAACATGCATCGGTATGGACGTGATCTGCTGAATCCTCCCGATGATCCGATTCCGCTGCAGCCTGATAAGCATGCACCCCATCTCCGCTTTGAAGCAGGAGGTCCATGTCCACTTCACATCGCACAGCTTGAATAACCGGGGCAAAACCGTTCCACTTCGTCAGCAGCTGCTGCAGATCGCTTATCTCCTGCTCGCCCACCCGGTCCGTTTTGTTCAGGATCAATACCGAGGCACAGCGAATCTGCTCCTGCATCAGCTTGAACGTCTGTCCCTTCTGCTCCTGATACAAACCTGACAGATGTGCTGCATCCACAACGGTAATGAGACTTTTCAGCTCAAGACGCATATATAACGAGGTTTCCGTTACGGCATCCAGAATCTCCATCGGGTTGGCTGCTCCCGTGGCTTCGATGATGATGACATCCGGTGATTCCTCCTGCACAAGATCAGCAAGCTGGAGACCCAGATCCCCTCGAACCGTACAACAGATGCAGCCCCCGAGCATTTCGGTCATGGGTACTTCAGCATCTACAACCTGACCATCCAGATTTACCTCACCGAGCTCGTTCATGACCACTGCCGGACGTAAGCCTGCTTGCTGCCAATGTTCAATTAACTGCACAAGAAGCGTCGTTTTCCCGCTCCCCAAAAAGCCTGACAATATATATACAGGTATGGACTTTTCTTTTTTACTCGTTACGCTCATTGCTATACACCTCTCTGGCTGACCATTGTATGGATCATTCTAATTCTATATCTAGCGAGTGTACACCATCCTGCATTCTTTGTGCAATATGATCAATTCTTCAGCGGCGCATTGCCTGAAACTGCCGAATGGTCTATGCTATGAGGAAATGTGGATTAGGAGGATATCTCATGACCAATTCAGTGGAACAACATCGTCAGGAAGCACCGGACAAGGTCTCCTGCATGATTGTCACCGTATCGGATACCCGGACCAAGGACACGGATACCAGTGGACAACTCATGCATCAACTGCTGACCGAAGCAGGATACCTAATTGCAGAATATATCATTACGCCGGACGAAACTGAGCGCATTCGCACCATTCTGCAGGACGCGGCCGTACGAGATGATATAGAAGCCGTACTACTCAGTGGCGGAACCGGGATCGCTCCTAGAGATACCACGTATGAAGCCGTATCCTCTCTGCTCGACAAGGAGCTGCCCGGCTTCGGTGAAATCTTCCGGTTTCTCAGTTACACGGAGGATATCGGTTCAGCTGCGATTCTGAGCAGAGCTGTAGCCGGAACGATTGGACGTACGGCTGTTTTCTCCATGCCGGGCTCCAAGGGGGCGGTCAAGCTGGCAATGGAAAAGATTATTCTGCCAGAGCTGCGGCATGTGATGCGTGAAATATACAAACCCGTCTGAATGATCAGACGGGTTTGTCGTTTTCTCGGGATTTATTTAATTCATCCCATGAATCAATATGTTTCACTTTGTCGCTGCTTTTCCGACTCTGCGTCATTTCAACTGATTAAGCACATGCTGGAACACTTGGGTTACCTTTTCTCCATAAATGTCCTTCTCCCCACCTGATGCGGTGTATACAAGTGACACATACCCTTTGCTCCGAATCGTTGTTTGACCTAGTACATTTTTAATAACGGCCTGATCATTTGAATTACCATACATTTCTTTCATACGTGCGGTTCGTGTGTCTGAATCGCCAAAAATGTGAACCTTCACAACATGTCGGCTGCTTCCATTCAGCAGGTACATGTAGGAGATTCCGCCCTCGCCATCATCTGCAGACATGTTGTTCATCAACTTGATGTCTCTGGCGGCAAAAGCTTTATCCAGCTCCTGAATTAATGGACCGTTTAACCCGTGTCCCTGACTCCGGGCTCTCATATTGCCCTCTTCCGTCGCTTGCCCGCTGTACACCTTTCGCTCCTGTTGAGCAGATTCACTTGAACAGGCAATAAGTGATCCCATACACAGCAGGATAATACAGCCAGCAAATACGCATCTTGCACCTCGTCCTACTTCCCACTGCGCCTCTTTTCTTCCAACACGCATACGTTTCCTTCCTTTCGCACCACTTCGTGATTCGTGGCAATCTTAGGTAGGATTAGCATGTCTAGGAGGAAAGAATCTTATTCGGTTGGTACGTCTGCCATCGTATTTACCACGGTACGTCCGACCGCACCACCCTGCAAAATGTTCTCCAGCGTGTGTGGCAGCTGTGCCCAGGAAATCTCCTGAATGCCCAGCTCCAGCGCACGATCCGGCTTCCAATCCCCGCCAAGCAGGTTCCACAAGCGTTCCCGTCGCTCCATTGGACAATACACGGAATCGATCCCGATCAATTGAATGCCCCGGATAATAAACGGAAATACCGTTGACTCAAACCGTGATCCGGCGGTCAATCCAGATACTGCAACTGCACCTCCATATTGGACCTGTTTCAGACGTTCTGCCAGGGCTGGACCTGCCGCCGGGTCTACAACACCTGCCCATAGCTGTTTGCCCATCGCCCCTTTGGCCGGGGCATCCGCTTCTTCGCGTGATATAACCTGTGAGGCGCCCAGATCTATAAGCAACTTCTCCTGATCTTTCTTTTTGCCTGTACTTGCTGTCACTTTAAAACCCAGCTTCGCCAAAATGGCCACGGCCATACTTCCAACGCCGCCGGTTGCACCTGTAACCAAAATGTTGCCCATGTCCGGTGTAACTCCTGCCTGAAGCAATGCATCCACCGACAGGGCTGCAGTAAAACCGGCTGTGCCGATTGCCATGGCTTCCTTCTCACTGAGACCCGGTGGCAACGGTACTAACCACTCAGAGCGCAGGCGAGCGTATCTGCTGTATCCTCCAAAATGAGACACCCCTGGCTCAAAGCCTGTGCTGATCACCCGGTCGCCTGGTGCAAATCGTCCGCTTACGGACTCTTCTACAGTACCTGCCAGATCAATCCCCGGTACCATGGGATACTCACGAACAACGCCGCCTTTGTCGATTGTAGCGAGACCATCCTTATAATTGACACTGGAGTACTGGACTTGTACAGTCACATCTCCATTGGGCAGATCTTCTTTTCTCAACTGTTCTACGGCTGCCTTAACTCCGCCCTCTTCTAGGTTCCTTACGACATATGCCGGGAATGTATTCTCCATGTATATCCTCTCCTTAAGTTTGTTATCTTTCTGATCTCAAGCTGCTCAATTTCTATCCACTACCAAATACACGAGTGGCCCGACCAGAGGTATAACCCCTATTACCGCCCACATACGCGATCTGCGGCTGAACACAGCATCCCTGTGAATTGCAAGGACTGAGAGCAGCGTCAATACGACAAAATCAATCGTCATAATATGTACAAAGGAAGACTGTCTGAATGCTTCCATATATACAGCCAGATGGCCTTGAGTAAATCCGTAAAGTGTTGTACCCAACGTCAATAATAAAAGTATACCATGAGTCAGTTTGTGTCCTGCAATCCGCCCCACTCCAGAGTTACGACGATAACCGAAATGAGGATGTTCATGTCCCGATCTACTCCGCCGTGGTGATGACAATGCGAAATAAGGAATCAGCGCAAAAGCACCCAATCCAAAAGACAACAGCACAAACGGCCAAACAGGTATACGGCTTCCACGCTCGTTTGCTGGTGTATTTAACAGGAGACATGCGAAGACCGCAGGGAAAATGCCCAGCCATGAAAATACGGTCATTAGCCATGCTTCCTTGCTTTGCAGCGTAATCAGCTCTTTGAACACAGGATCGCTCCCCAGAGGCTTTCCTGGTGCCCAAACCCATGCATAAGCCACGAAGGCCAGCCAGATGATCCCTAAGATCCATTTCAAGATGTACACCTCCTACATTGTTTCATCCCCCGAGGCTGCATACTTGAAACAGAAAACGCAAGATTCTAAACGACCCGCGAAGTATATCCTGTCTCTGCTGTCTATAACCACTGCATAATGCTGATCTAATCCATGTCTCCAGAATGATGTAGAATTTTGGTGTCTTTTGCAATTTCCCGAGAAATAATTACGCCTGTGCAAGACAAACATCGGTCACCAACCCTTAGTATACTGTGGTTCCTGCCGTCTCCGTCGTGATGTTAAACACAATCGTGTCAATCCGTAAAGCCATGCGTGAAGCTGCAGAACGTTTACAAAAAACAGATCTAAAACCAAAAAGGCATAGCCCGGTAAATATCCTACCGACTATGCCTTCTTCATTGCTCATTCCTCTGTAGATTGTACGTGTTCAGCAATCAGCTTTTGCTTCATATTCCATGCCGCCGGGCTGATGTTAACACGGTAAATTTCCGGATTGAGCTTACGCAAATACTCTGGCCAGAACAGATCCATCTGTTCTCGATGGTACCTGCGGATTTCATCCAGTGTAGGCAGCTCATATACTTTAAACCCATTCACAAAGATCGGTTCGAGCATATTTACCGCTTCGTAGCGTGTTACGGTCTTTTTGAGATACGGGTGTAGCGGGTTGAACAGCTTGAGCGGCCCGCCCTGAAGCGGCTGTTCTTCTCCTGGATAGCAGATATAGTCTGCAATGGCCTTCCCATGTTTCGGATCAATGATCCGGAAGACTTCTTTTTTGCCCGGAGTCGACACTTTCTCAGGATTAGCTGATATTTTGATCGTCGGCAGCATGGTGCCATCCACTTCACGTTCTACCAGTTTGTATACCCCGCCGAGGGATGGCTGGTCGGATGCCGTTATCAGCTGTGTACCCACGCCCCATGTATCGATGCGAGCGCCCTGAGCTTTCAAGTTGAAGATCGTGTTCTCATCCAGATCATTGGACGCAACAATTTTAACATAATCCAGTCCTGCTTCATCCAGCATTTGACGTGCCTGAATGGACAGGTAGGCAAGGTCACCGCTATCCAGCCGGATGGCATTCATTTTCTTGCCTTGGCTTTCGAGCATTTTGGCCGTTTTGATCGCATGAGGTACTCCACTGTTCAGCGTATCAAATGTATCTACAAGCAGGGTCACCTGATCAGGCAGCACTTTTGCATAAACGTCAAACGCCTCCTGCTCACTCATGAAACTCTGCACCCAGGAATGTGCATGTGTCCCTGCTGTTGGTATGCCAAAACGTTCTCCTGCCAGCATGTTGGACGTTGCATGGAATCCCGCGACATACGATGCACGGGCACCCCATATGGCCGCATCTGCTTCCTGAGCCCGTCTGGTTCCGAATTCTAGCAGTGTGTCCTGGCTGGCCACCTGTTTGATCCGCGACGCTTTCGTTGCAATCAATGTCTGATAGTTCATGAAGTTAAGTATTGCCGTCTCCACCAGCTGCGTCTCCATAATGGAGCCTTCTACCCGAATGAGCGGTTCGTCAGGGAAAACGAGCGCTCCTTCTTTCATGGAATGAATTGTCCCCTGAAATGAAAACTGGAGCAACTCTTCCAGAAAGACAGGATCGTAATTTTCCTCTTGTTTGGATAAATACTTGATGTCTTCCATGGTGAATCGAAGCTGGCTGATATAGTTCACAATCCGTTCCAATCCGGCAAATACGGCATAACCGTTACCAAAAGGAAGCTTGCGGAAATAGGCCTCAAACACCGCTTTTCGTTTGTGAGTTCCATTCACCCAGTGCGCATACATCATATTAATTTGATATTTATCCGTATGTAAAGCCAGGCTAGTCGTCTGCATTTGTCTCATCCTCTCTGACTTCCGCTCGTGACACAAGTGTATTTCTGTGCACACGGGTCAACATGTGGAGACTCCTCACTTTTGTTTCTGAACATTTGTAAGTATATGAGTCTCCGGATTATTCCTGCTCATCATTTTATCAACGTCAACACTGAATGCCAGGCTAAGCCCTCGCTAGTACGGTCTCACTAGCCTTAATGACCTGAGCCCCAAGGCTTGATCGGAAATGTCCGAGTGCCCACTCATGTCCTGCTGAATTGAAGCTGGCAACGGCATCTTCATACACCGTGATGTGAAAACCCTTGTTGTACGCATCCACTGCCGTATGCAATACGCAGATATCCGTACATACACCAATCAGTGCGATATCTGTAATCCCGCGTTCACGCAACCTGAGTTCCAGGTCTGTACCACAGAATGCGCTGTATCTTGTTTTGTCCATCCAACGAATGTCTTCATGACGTTCCTGCATCACCTGAGCCAGACGGCCATATAGCTGTCTTCCTTCAGTACCTCTAATATTATGCGGTGGGAAAAGTGCCGTTTCCGGATGGTACGGATCACTCTCTTCGTGCAGATCAACTGCCATGATGACTTCATGCTTATTATTACAATATGCTTCCGTTATCGCGGCAACTTTCTCCTCAATCTCAACCGCCGGCTGCCCTACAGGCAAGGTTCCGTCCACGAAATCACGGGTAAAATCAATCACAATCAGTGCTTTCATCGTCCACACTCCCTTTTGAGAATAGGTTGATCCAGATACACTCCTTAATGATAAACTTCCGAAATTAAGTATAGATCGACAGACGGGGTACAAGTTCCGTGAAACGATAAAGCTGCGCAGGACGCTGTGAATACTGATTGGAACTTAGCAGGTTCCCTTCTTCGTCCCGTACTTCTTCTACAATTCCTTTTCGACTGCGAGTGGAAGTGATTTTCCGAATGAAATTCGGTTCTTCAAAATCAGGAACCACACTTTGGATGACCTGGTACAGCTCGCTTAACGTAAAATCACGGGGCAAAAACTGGCGTGCAATCGTCGTTTCCAGCATCTGCTGCTGAATTCGGCGGTAAGCATCCTCAATGATTGTCCGGTGATCAAAGGCAAGCTCCAGCTCCTCCAATGCTTCCTGTATGGTAAACAGGCCCACATCTTCAGCATCATCCGCCGCTTGGCGATGCTCCAGCATCCATTCTTCTACAAGCGCGAAAAATGCATGAGAGATAATCCATCCCCTCGGATCACGCCCGGGTTGACTATATACATTCAAATATTCCAGATGTCCGCCGTCGACACCAGTCTCTTCCATTAACTCACGCTTTGCGGCATCATAGATGGACTCATTTTCCTGGCAAAATCCACCGGGCAAAGCCCAGCGACCTGCAAAAGGCCAGCCTTTGCGCTTGATCAGCATAACCTTCAGTTCGCGAATGGGAAGTGTCTTGGTTACCGTCTTGCGTTCTCTCTTGGTTAAGGTGAACATCACGATATCCGCAGGAACGCCATCGGGGGTACGATATTTCTTGGAACTATAGGCAAGAGCCGCCTGTTCATCGTTCTCTTCATTGACGTGTTCGTAGTTTTCGCTCATGGGCACCACCGACTACTTTCATTTTGATAATCTCATTATGACATAATAATATCGTTTGTCAACCTTTGGATTGTGTGCTTGGTGTTTTTGCTCGTGCTACACGGAACGTGGCTGTTGCCATACATCCCAGTGTGCCTGATGCATCACGAATTTCCGATTGGGCGGTGATACTCCGTCCGGCTTGGTGCAGCACCGTCGCTTTCACCATTAATTCACCCTGTTTCATCGGTGCCAGAAAATGTACATTCAGATTGGTCGTAACACAGCTGTCTACAGCCATCGCTGCTGTAGCCACCATCCCCATCGCTTGATCCATCAGAGAGGTGAGCACGCCGCCGTGAATAATTCCCATCGAGTTCGTATGATGTTCGCCAGCCGTTAATGCGATCTGTACTTCCTTTTCATTCCCTTTGATATAACGACAACCCAGGAACCCCCAGAATCGTTCATTTCCCTCTTGGACCATTTTATCCAAAATATCCATTTTCCATTTCCCCTTTGTTGCACATTAATGTTATCGACTAAGTTGTCTAATATTTTTTAATTTTACTCGTGTCCTTGTTGCAGACTCTTTCGGATAGCATCGCCTTCGTACAAGAAGACCGTTTCTATTAAGCCTGCGCTTGCCAGCCTGGTCTTATTCCTGTATGGCGTTCATCAGCACGTACACGCGCAAAAGAACCCCACTGCGTGGAGCTTTCCTTCGAAATGTATTTCAAAGTCGATTGTGTTAGCTCCCTGTTCCTATAAGTCAAAAAAGGCGCGGACGGCGTCCGCACCCTTCTTGTCATTAACCGCAGCTGGTCGGAGGTGAATCCGTGCCTGCCTCCACATTCACTTTCTCGGAAACCGTATCCCGAATGACGGAGATGACAAGTTGAAGCAGGTAGTTGATATCGCTTTGGCTCTGCTGGAACTCTGTTACCAATGGGATGCTGTCCAGTTCGTCCTGCAATTCTTCAATTTCCTGTTCAATTTTGCTGACCATCTCTGCATTTTTGAAGCTTTCGAAGGCAACAATCTCCTTCTGCTTCTTCTTGATGGTTGCAATCAATTGCTGGATACGCTCATGATCGCGAATTTTGGACTCAGCCTGTTGGAACTGTCTCACTTCCTCGCTTGTGCCGAGCATATCAGCCAATTCTTTGGCTTTTCCCATAATGTCGTCGCGTATGACCAGATTGCGCGTATCGTAGGTAGGCATTCCATAATGGTTGTACTGCACTTCTTCCTGCGCCACTGAAATCGCTCCATTTCTATGAGATAGTATGAGATGAATCCCCGGCAAAATATTAGTCCTAAACGACTGCTAATTAGACCGCTACGGTTACGGATCGTTCTTCCGATCGCTGTTGTCCCCAAGTTTCTCTGATTAAATTTATCAAATGTTAGAACTACGGAACAAAGGCGAACGCTACCGCTTCTACAGAATCGATTCCGTCCCCTTCGCTACTTTCGCTGTAACGTCCAAAACCTAATATCATGCCACTCGGATTCATCTTATTTGGTTGTGTTCGAGTATTACTGATTGGCGGCTACCGGCTCGGTAAGCAGGTTGCCACGGATATAAAAAGTCATCGGATCGGTAATTTCCACGTTCACAAATGTACCGATCAATTCTTTGGGTCCTTCGAAATGTACCAGCTTATTACTGCGTGTACGTCCTGCAAGGACGTTGGAATTCCGCTTGCTCTCACCCTCGACGAGCACTTCAACAATCTTGCCACGCTGCTGTTCATTGCTTCTGTGGCTGTACTCGTTGATGGTTTCATTCAGGCGTTTCAAGCGTTCCTTCTTCACTTCCATCGGCACGTTATCCTCCATCACCGCGGCAGGCGTACCTTCACGCGGGGAGTAGATAAATGTGTAGGCAAAGTCATATCCCACTTCGCGCACCAGTGACAACGTATCTTCGAACTGTTCATCTGTCTCACCCGGGAAACCAACGATAATGTCCGTGGTCAGAACGACATTAGGGATAGCAGTTTTAATTTTATCCGCCAGCTGAAGATAGTGTTCACGGCTGTACTTACGACTCATGCGCTTCAGCACTTCTGTGCTGCCAGACTGTACTGGCAGGTGGATGTGTTCCACCAGGTTTCCACCTTTGGCAAGCACCTCGATCAGTCGATCATCGAAATCTCGTGGGTGACTGGTTGTAAACCGTACACGTGGAATGTCAATTTTGCGAATATCGTCCATCAGGTCGCCGAAGCTGTATTTCAGATCTGTGAAATCCTTGCCATAAGCATTAACATTCTGTCCAAGCAACGTGATTTCCTTGAATCCCTGCCTTGCCAGATCACGAACCTCGGCGATCACATCTTCCGGTCTGCGACTGCGCTCCTTGCCCCGCGTAAACGGAACGATGCAATATGTACAGAATTTGTCACAGCCATACATGATATTCACCCAGCCGCGCATGCCTTCACGTTTCTTCGGCAGGTTCTCGATAATGTCGCCTTCCTTGGACCATACCTCAACAACCATTTCCTTGCTGAAGAGTGCTTCCTGAATCAAATGAGGCAGCCGGTGAACGTTATGTGTTCCAAAGATCATGTCCACGAAGCCATGCTTCTGCATGATCCGGTTCACGACACCTTCTTCCTGGGACATACACCCGCATACGCCGAGAAGCAGTCCTGGACGCTCCGTCTTCAGCGTTTTGAGGTGACCCAGCTCACCAAACACCTTATCTTCTGCATTTTCCCGGATGGCGCATGTGTTCAGCAATATAATGTCCGCTTCTTTGCGGTCCTCGGTTGCCTGATAACCCATGGATTCAAGGAGTCCCTTTATCGTCTCCGAATCATGCTCGTTCATCTGACAGCCGTACGTATATACGATATAGTGCTTGCCTTTACCGATCGTTTTTAGTTCTTCCGGTACTGCGTTCTCATAGAGCACCTGAACGTCTTCCTTGCCCCGTTGTTTCTCCTGACGATGATTAGGCTCCGACTTGATGTTGATCTCACGGCCCCGAATTCGAATCTTTTTGCTGAATTCATCTTGCGAAATTACTTTGGCATCGGAGAAATCAAAATACTGGGAGTAATCCTTTTTTGAGTCTTTAGCCATTTCCTTCGGTCACTCCTTACAGCCTCTATTAATAAAAGTTTCAAGTTCTTAAGACGATACGCTGCACCTGGCAGTTGTATATTCGTTCAATATGAGCAGCAACCACGTATAAGATCACATCTCATATTTCAAAATCCGTTACCTCTCTTGGATTCATATCGATTTCGTACAATATGCACCAAAAGAGCATTACATCAAATTATAACATGAACTGGGCTGTAATTCCACATTCCAACCTGCCAGTCGTTTAACAATCGTAGCATACAAACTCTGTCTCATAAGTGACGTAAAATACATAAAAACCCGAGCACAACCCCTTCGCTGTGTTTAAGAACAGCTCTCCAGGATGTACTCGGGTTTCTTAAGTGGATCCAACCGGAATAACTCGGTTGAAGGTGACGTTCATCTGATTAGTCGATGATTTCAGCAGTGTCGCCGTTACGCGCGCCTGCAGCATTAGCTTCATCTGTGTCGATATGCATGTCCAGTGCGAAGGAGTCGGAAACACGAGCCAGTACATTTTCAAGTACCAGACCACGATCTCCACCGAGGCGAACTTTCAACATTTGTTTGTCCTCGATCCCCCATTTAGCAGCATCGGAAGTGTGGAAGTGGATATGACGGGCAGCAACGATAACACCTTTAT
>Ga0209463_1001819_pt1 | contig 12459 bp, 10 predicted proteins | sample AgamicMgSfrz_FD_187169 | JGI IMG/M metagenome (GOLD analysis project Ga0209463, IMG submission 187169) | Agave microbial communities from Guanajuato, Mexico - Mg.Sf.rz (SPAdes) (version 2) | ecosystem: Host-associated > Plants > Phyllosphere > Phylloplane/Leaf | place: Guanajuato, Mexico... | reverse complement strand
TAGGTTTTGATGCCTTATCTACATCAGCAGAAGAAGTAAAGAATCCGCAGCGCAATTTGCCCATTGGAATTATTAGTTCACTTGTGATCTGCACGATTATTTATGTAGCAGTATGCCTTGTTATGACTGGAGTTGTTTCGTACAAGGAATTGAATGTTCCAGAAGCAATGGCCTATGTTCTCCATTCAGTAGGACAAAATGCAGTGGCAGGAGTTATTGCTGCAGGAGCCGTCATTGGAATCATGGCTGTTATTTTCGCCTACATTTATGCAGCAACACGCATTTTATTCTCAATGAGCCGCGACGGCTTGCTGCCAAAAGCATTTGCTAAAACAAATGAGAAAACGGGAGTTCCTACTCTTTCTACTTGGCTAGTAGGGATTATCGGAGCGTTAATTTCAGGATTTATTGATCTAAAAGAACTTGCGAATTTAGCAAATATCGGAGCTCTTTTAACTTTCGGCATGGTGGGCGTCAGCATTATCATCTTACGTAAAACGCACCCAACTTTAAAACGTGGATTTACAATGCCGTTTGTACCTGTTTTACCAATTTTATCTGTATTATCTTGTTTATTTTTAATGATTAATCTTCCTAAAACAACATGGCTGTATTTTAGCATATGGATTGTGCTTGGTATATTTGTATATGTCGGTTATTCTCGTAAACACAGTCGATTAACAAGTAAAGAAATGAAAAAAGCGAGTTAAAAGTAAAAAAAGAGCCTTTCAGCAAAGAAAGGCTCTTTTTTTATTTTTTGTTCGGTTGTTAGAGAATTAGGACGATTGTTCACTATGTTTTTTGCGTGTTTCCACAATAAAAAGACAAGTGCTGATAACAAAAGCCGTTCCTACAAAAATGGCGCCGACCCAAGGAAGTGAAGTAAGTCCCATATGGTTAATAATTACGCCTCCGAAAAAGGCGCCAAAAGCATTTCCTAAGTTAGCAAACGAGTGATTCGAAGTAGAAGCTAAAGCAGGTGCTTCCTGTGCTAAGTTCATAATTTTCACTTGAATACCAGGCATTACAGCAAATGCTGCTGCTCCCCAGAAAAACAGCGTGATAATTGCTGCTGTTGGGCTTTTAACAGTAAACGTAAAAATAGTCAGCACAATACAAAGAAAAGCAAATATACCTACAACCGAAGGCATTAACTTCCAGTCTGCAAGCTTGCCTCCAACAACGTTTCCGAGCGTAACGCCGCATCCATATAATACAAGTATCCACGTAACGCTATGTTCACTTACTCCTGTAACATCTTCAAGAAGCGGTGTAATGTACGTAAAAACAGTAAACAAACTGCCGCATCCTATTGCGCTTAAAAGAAGCATCACAAGAAGTTTTGGTTGAGTAAAAGCAGCAAACTGCTGTTTTAGACCCGTTAATTTGTCTTGACCAAGCTTTGGGATAAACAGAATAATACCAATAAATGCAATAATCCCCATGATCGTAATAGCCCCAAACGAAGCTCTCCAGCCTAAGTGTTGCCCAATGAATGTTCCCACAGGAACGCCGATGATATTTGCAATGGTTAAACCTGCCATCATCGTTGCGACAGCACTTGCACGTTTATGAGGTTGTACGAGCCGTGAAGCAATAACAGCGCCTACTCCAAAGAAAGTACCGTGACATAATGCCGTAACTAAACGAGCTCCCATTAAAATTCCATAGCTAGGGGCAATAATAGCAATTGCATTTCCGAGAATAAATAAAAGCATAAGTAAACAAAGCAGAAGCTTTTGAGGAAGTCGATGAGTAAAAATGGTTAAAATTGGCGCGCCGATTGCTACTCCTAAAGCATAGCTTGTAATTAGCTGGCCAGCAGTCGAAATGCTAACATGAAGGTCTTCTGCAACGTTAGGCAGTATCCCCATAATAACAAATTCCGTCATTCCAATAGCAAAAGCTCCAAGAGTCAATGAGATGAGAGCAATTGGAAAGGAATCTTTCTTACTGACCTGCTCATTAGCATGCATTGTATTCATGTGTGATCACCCTTTCTGTGTATAAAATTTATATCTCCTTGAAAAGAAGTCAATTACTAATAATACTTAAGTGATGGAGCTTTGACAACCAAAAAAGATAATGTAAGCGGTATCTTTTTTGGGATTTCTATTTATCTTTATCATATATGAAGACAGTCAGACATAAATTTATTGACAGAATAAAGTTTAGTCCTATAAACTATTTTTAAAGTTGAATAGTTTAAACCTATAAACTAAATGAGTGAAGGAGGGAAAGAAGTGAAGAAAAGCAAGTTATATCAAGCTGTAGAACTTTTTGAAGAAGTGCTGTTTATAGGAACAGAAGTAATTCACAGAGAGATTAGCCATAACCTCTTTGAACATGTCTCTAGGCAGCAGTTTGATTTGTTAAATAGTTTAATGATTAAAGGTCCGTCTTCACCTGGCAGTCTTGCAGTCTTGCAAGGTGTTCATAAAAGTGCCATTTCGAATCGAATCAAAAAACTGCTCGAAAAAGGGCTTGTGGAGTGGGACACTAATGAACTAGAGAGCGATAAACGTTCTAAGCTTATTAAGATTACGGCTGAAGGAGAAAAGGTAATAAATGACGGAAATGCCGCGTGTTTTAGTATCATTGAGAATTTGTTTGATGATGTAGAAGAAGAAAAAATAGATACATTTATTGAAATTCTTACAATGGCAAAAGAAAAGTTAACTATAAAAGGGGAAAGCAAAAAATGAAATTTATTGTGAAATTTAAGTGGGTGATTGCGGCCTTTATTTTAGCTTTAACGGTTATATTGATGCTAACGTCACCAAATTTAACAAAGCTCGCAAGTGAAAAAGGACAGTCTCAGCTTCCCGACGATGCCGTTTCATCTAGAGCCAGCCAAATTCTAAAAAATGCTGGAGAAGATAGTAATACCATCAGCATGGTTATCAAGTTAGATAACGCATTAGATAAAGATAGTGAGAAACAAATACAGAAAATCATTGATAAGACAGAGAAAATTAAAGGTGTAAAAGATGTCACAACGCCTTTAACAGATGATCAAGATGTTCGTAATCAATTAATGTCTAAAGACAAAAAAACCGTTTTAGTTCCGGTTACTGTCAGTGGATCGGATGAAAAAGTTGAAAAAATAGCGAATCAGATTTATGATAACGTGCCAAAAGGCATTACGGCATATGTAACAGGTGCATCTCTTATTAATCAGGATTTTGCACACAGTTCAGAAGAAGGGTTAAAGAAAACCGAGTTTATTACTATCTTTTTGATTTTAGGTTTGCTTTTACTCGTTTTCCGTTCAGTCGTGACGCCGTTTATTCCTATTTTAATTGTGGGAATCACATACTTAATCAGTCAATCGTTACTAGGGATTTTAGTTAAAAATGTCGATTTTCCAATCTCAACGTTCACGCAAACGTTCTTAGTAGCTATTTTGTTTGGAATTGGTACGGATTACTGCATTCTTTTACTTAATCGTTTCCGTGAAGAATTGGCAAACGGACATGATAAAGTAGAAGCCACGATCACGGCTTATCGTACAGCAGGAAGAACGCTATTTATCAGCGGAATTGCCGTATTTATTGGGTTTGCAGCCATCGGATTTGCCAAGTTTGCCATTTTCCAGTCGGCTGTCGGTGTAGCAGTGGGCGTAGGTGTACTGCTAGTCATTTTATTTACTCTGCTTCCACTTTTTATGGTTACGCTTGGAGAAAAATTATTTTGGCCGTCTAAAAAAGTGGCTTCTCATAGCGATAATAAGCTGTGGGGCTTTTTAGGAAAAAAGGCAGTGGCGCGACCGTTCGTGTTTTTAGTCATTACAGCGATTATTACCGTGCCTTTTATTGTAACGTACGACTCAAAAGTATCGTTTGACTCTACTGCTGAAATAAGCAGTGATTATAAATCTATAAAAGGACTAAATGCTATCAGTGATGCACTGGGAGAAGGAAAAGCTTTTCCTGTCAATGTTATTATTAAAGGAGATAAAGAGTTAACAAAGGCGGATGTTATTCCTTATTTAGGAAATATAAGCAAAGCGATTGAAAAAGTGGATCACGTGGATTCTGTTATGACTATCACACAGCCTACCGGAGAAAAGATTGATGATTTATATGTTAATTCACAGCTAGGCTCTGTATCAGACGGAATCAAAGATGCTGTTAAAGGAATCGGAGATGTACAAAAAGGATTAAGTGATGTTGAAAAAGGGCTAAATCAAATAGCTGACCAAACGGGTTCTGCTTCTAAAGAGAAATCTGGCGGGTCGCTTGCACCTGCTGCAGATGGATTAGCTCAAATTAATCAACAGCTGCAGCTTGTCAGCACTCAGCTCTCTACAACAGGAAATGTGCAGCAAGCGGTTCCGCAGCTTGTTGCAATCAGTAAACAGCTTACTACCATTCAAACCGGTCTCCAACAAGCAAATGAGAATCTTTCAGCTCAGCAAGGTCAAGTTGGAACGTTATCAGACAGTATCAACCAGTTAGCAAAAGGCGTTAACAGTGCGAATGACGGACTGACGAAGATCTCAGATGGCTTAATAAAAGCAACAGATATGCTTGATAACATGAGTGACAGCTCAACAGTTAGAGATACGGGTATTTACCTTCCAGCAGAAGTGATGAAAGATAAAGGGTTTAAACAATCCATCGATAACTATTCTTTTGCAGATGGAAAAGGAGTTAAGCTCAGTGTAGTGCTCGATCAAAATCCATATTCTGAAGAAGCCATTTCAACCGTAAAAAATATTGAAAAAGCGGTGGCAAGCGAAGTCGTTGATACGCCGTTTGAGCATACAGAAATTGTGTACGGAGGGGTATCGAGCTCAAATGCGGATTTAAAAGATTTATCTACAACGGATCTTTCACGCACAATGGTTATTATGATGATTGGACTGTTTATTGTGCTGACCATTTTATTCCGTTCAATGATCATGCCTGTATACATGATTGCTTCACTGCTGCTTACGTATTATACAGCAATGGGAATCTCAGAGCTTCTATTCGTGGATATAATGGGGAATGACGGAATCAGCTGGGCCGTGCCATTCTTTAGTTTTGTTATTTTAGTTGCCCTTGGAATTGACTATTCTATTTTCTTGTTAGACCGTTTTAACGAAGAAGTGAAAAGCGGCGTAGCAAAAGGGATGGTTACGTCCATGAGTAAGATGGGATCGGTTATTATTACTGCTGCTATTATCTTAGCTGGAACGTTTGGGGCTATGATGCCATCGGGTGTATTAACACTTGTTCATGTAGCAACGGTTGTTATTATTGGTCTTTTACTTTATGGCCTTGTCATTCTTCCGCTTCTTATGCCAGCGATTGTCGTAACGCTTGGAGAAGGAAACTGGTGGCCGTTTCTTCGGAAAAAAGAAAAACACAAAGTAGAAGAATAATTTGTATATGATAGCTGTATCAAAAATTAGATATTTGTTAGGAAATAGTGATACGCCTGTATAGCATTAAACATTATATAGGGTAAAAATGAAGGATAGATGAGCGTCATAAGACTGCTTTATCTATCCTTTTTGTATGATTGGAAAACGTGAGTATAGTTTAAAAGCACAATCAAGCAGGTGCTGTTATAAATACACCTAGTCGAATAAAAGACCTACCATTAGGAAAACCTATAGTCAAAAACATGAGGGAGGTTTTTTTATGAAATTTGTAAATTTCTTAGCTAATCAGCGAGACAAGCGACGGGAACAAATGCGCGAAGCAGGAACATGTCCAGATTGCTTAGGTAAACGATTCCACCATATTGGACTTTATTTTGTGCATGTTTATGAGTGTCCAAGCTGTCAAGGCAAAGAAGATATGTAATAAAATCTTCAGAAATAAGGCAAAGGCAGTCTCTATGCAGATTATGATGTGAAACCTTCTTATTTTAGAGAAGGTTTTTATTTTTTTGAAGGTGAACGGTTGCTTGTATGTTTTGTGTTAGCAACCTTTACATATTTATTTTCTGTCTAACTAGATTCGATTAGTATAGTTATTAAGTTACTTTAATGTCTCAAGTTAACAATTTAAATGAAAAGGAGGAAAGAATTAAGGATTAAGGAAAAAGAGACGCGTAACTTGCAATCATGTATCTCAAACTTTAAATATAAGGAGCTGAGGTGAGATGACAATGTTACATTTAGATAAAGTATATAAAATATATGATAAAAAAAATATCGCCGTAAATGATTTTAACCTTCAGATTGGAGAGAAAGAGTTTGTTGTATTTGTTGGACCTTCAGGCTGTGGTAAATCTACTACGCTGCGAATGATTGCAGGTCTAGAAACGATTTCAAAAGGTGATTTTTACATTGATGGAGATCATATGAACGAAGTAGCTCCAAAAGATCGTGACATTGCTATGGTCTTTCAAAATTATGCTCTTTACCCTCATATGACTGTTCGAGAAAATATGGCATTTGGTTTGAAGTTAAAAAAAATAAAGAAAGATGAAATTGATAGACGTGTAAATGAAGCAGCCAAAACATTAGGTCTAGAAACATATTTAGATAGAAAGCCAAAAGCTTTATCCGGAGGGCAGCGTCAGCGAGTTGCTTTAGGTCGTGCTATTGTTCGGGAAGCAAAAGTTTTCTTAATGGATGAACCATTATCTAATTTGGATGCGAAGCTGCGAGTACAGATGCGTGCTGAGATTATTAAACTGCATCAAAGGCTGCAAACAACAACAATCTATGTGACGCATGATCAAGTGGAAGCTATGACAATGGCTACTCGCCTAGTTGTTATGAAAGACGGGATTATTCAACAGATTGGAACTCCTCAAGATATTTATAGACATCCTAGGAATGTATTTGTAGGCAGTTTTATTGGATCGCCCGCAATGAATTTTTTTCGGGGGTATCTCCAAGGCACTTATTTTATAATGGGAGAAACTAAAATACAGCTTCCTGATTTTCTAATACACGCTTTACATTCTCAAGGTCATAATGAGAAAGAGGTCATAATGGGTGCGCGTCCTGAACACATTGTATATCATAAAGAGGATAGTAAGAGAGAGTTGAACAATGAGTTTTGCTTCACTACGACACTAGATATGATAGAGGTACTAGGTGCTGAAACAATTTTATATGCTAGTTTAGAAAAGCAAACGTTTGTGGCTCGAGTGCCTCTTTTATGTGAGTTTGAAGCAGGGGACAAAAGCGCTTTTTCGTTGAATTTAACCTACGTGCATTTCTTTGATGGAGAAACAGAGGAGCGTATTTCTACAAATATAGATAAAAAAGTTAAATATTCTGATAAATGTATTGACTAGTTAACGTTTGCGGTTTAATATAACAATATATAACATTACATAATGTTGTATATCATATTTTATTTAAGGAGTGGGGAAAATGAGCAAAACAGTAGTGAATGTAAAAAGTGATGTGCAAGCCGTATTAAACGAATTAAAAAGCAAGCAAATTCGTAATGTGTTTTTCGTCGCATGTGGAGGATCTTCTGCGATCATGTATCCAGCTAAGTATGTACTAGATCGAGAAGCTCAACATATTACATCCGATTTGTATAGCTCGAACGAATTTATCCACCGCAATCCGCAGCAGCTAGGAAAAGACTCCTTAGTTATTTTATGTTCTATGTCAGGAACAACTCCTGAGACTACAGAAGCAGCTAAGTTCGCTAAAAGCAAAGGCGCTTATGCTGTAGCCTTAACAAATGAACCTACTTCACCTTTAGCACACAGCGCAGATATTTTTATTAAGTATGAGTGGGGCAATGACATCGATGCTTTTGAAACAAACTTAGGCGTTTTATATCAGCTTGTATTTGGTCTCTTATACGTAGCAGAAAAAAATGATAAATTTGCAAAGTTAGTTACTAGCTTAGAAAATCTACAGTCTGTTTATGAAAAAGCTTTAGAATACGAAGCGAGCAACGCAAGAAAATTTGCTGAATCCCATAAGTCTGAACCGGTTATTTATACAATGGCCAGCGGCTCGAACTATGGAGCAGCCTATTCATTCAGCATCTGTATCTTGATGGAAATGCAGTGGATTCATTCTCACGCTATTCACGCTGGAGAGTATTTCCACGGTCCATTCGAAATTATTGATGAAAACGTACCGTTTATCATCCTAGCTGGACTAGATGAAACGAGACCTTTAGAAGAACGCGCCTTATCATTCTCTAAACGATATGGAAAGAAATTAACTGTTCTAGATGCAAAAGCATATGACTTCGAAGGAATTGATAAAGATGTGCAAGGGTATATCGCTCCTCTTGTATTAAATCGTGTACTGCGTCAGTATGCCGAAGAATTAGCCGAAGCACGCAATCATCCTTTAAGTAAAAGACGCTACATGTGGAAAGTAGAATATTAATAACAATCCCTAATAAAGATAGAAATCTGTATATTTTCCTTACGAGTTATACTATAATGTTATAAAACATTATAGTATAACTTATATATGAAAGCACTTACAATAAGGGGGTTTCTATATGAAAAAGACAAATTTAATCTTAGCCTCACTTTTAAGTTGTTCTTTAATGCTCGGGGGGTGTGCTGGAAAACAAACGTCTTCAGACTCAGACACAGGAAAGATAACGTTAACATTCTTTCACAGATGGCCAAAAGAACCTGAAAAAAGCTACTTTGAAGAAGTTGTAAAAGAATTTAAAAAACAGCACCCTGATGTTGATATTAAAACAGAAGCGGTGTTAAACGATTCGTATAAAGACAAAATTAAAGTTATGACAGGCACTAATACCCCTCCTGATGTGTACTTTTCTTGGAGCGATGAGTTTGCTAGACAATTTGTCAGAGGAAACAAAGCCTTAGATTTAACCTCTTATTATAAGAAGGATTCAGCGTGGTCTTCCAAGCTTGTTCAGTCTCAAATTAAACCATATACCGTTAATAAGAAAATTTACGGTGTTCCTGTCACAATGGACGGGAAAATGTTTTTTTACAACAAAGATATCTTCGATAAATTAGGATTAAAAGCGCCTACAAACTGGAACGAGCTACTAAATGTTTTAAGCGTGTTAAAAAAGAAGCATTATACAGCTTTAGAATTTGGAAGCCAGGATACGTGGACCATTTCTCACTACGTAGGAACCTTAAATCAGCGCATGGTAAAGCCTGACGTTCTTTCAAAAGACTATAATTCAAAAACTGGGACATTCACGGATAAAGGCTATGTAAAAGCTCTAGAAAAATTAGAAGAATTAGTTCCTTACTTTAATAAAAATACAAATTCGATTGATCATGAATATGCAAGACAACAATTTTCAAATGGAAAAGCAGCTATGTTTTATGCTGAAACCGCTGAAATTAAGCTTTTCGGTCCAACGAAATTTAAGATTGGCATGTTTAATTTTCCTAAAGTAGAGGATGGAAAAGGAAATGCTACTAATTTAACAGGATCACCTGAAGGGTTTATGATTTCTTCTAAAACAAAGCATCCAAAAGAAGCGATGGAATTTCTTGAATTTTTAACATCAAAACAAATGGGTGAAAAGCTAGTAAAAGAAGTAGGGAAATACAGTGCAGTAAATGATACAGCTAACAGCAGTAATTCAACACCGGAGCAATTAGAAGCAGTAGATAATATTTTACAAGCCAAAGAGATGGCTCCATGGTTTGATATGGCAATCGATGCTCGAATTGCAGATGCTTATTTAACAGGGGCTCAGCTTATGCTAAATGGTGATAAAACACCTAAAGAAGTAATGAAAGATGTGCAAAAAGCTGCAGCGAGTGTTCGTGCTGAATCTAAAAAGTAAGGAAGTGAAAAAGCGATGTTAAAACGCAATAAGCTAACCCCTTATTTATATCTTCTTCCTGCTTTTGCTTTTTTACTACTTGTGTACATCCCTATTTTTCAGAATATTTGGGATAGTCTTTATGAGTGGAGCACATTTTCACCAGACAAAGTTTTTGTAGGAATAGATAATTATGTGCACTTATTTAAAGACCCTGTCTTTTATCAGGCACTCAAAAATAATATTCTTTATGCGGTCATTTCAATTATTTTTCAAGTGGGTGGCGGTCTAATTGTGGCTGCCGTTTTAGAAGATAAACTTATTCGAAGGTTTTCTCCTTTTTTTCGAACGGTTTATTTTTTACCAGTAGTCGTTTCGATGACCGTTATTGCCTTATTGTTTACTTTTTTTTACAATCCTGAAGTAGGGCTTTTAAATCAAATGCTCAAAATGATCGGATTAGACTCATTGGCAAAACCTTGGCTAGGAGATAGTAATACGGCTATTTATGCAGTTATTGCTGTATCTCAGTGGCAGTCTATCGGCTATATTGCCATGCTGTATATTGTAGCGATACAAAAAATCTCACCTGAATTGTATGAAGCAGCTGAAATAGACGGCGCTAATAAATTTAAAATGTTCTTTCATATTACTGTACCGCAAACAAAAGAAATGACATTTGTTGCTGTTATTTTAACGCTCACTGGTGCTTTTACAGTATTTAATGAACCTTATATTTTAACTGGAGGCGGACCGGGTACATCATCTGAAGTCCTAAGTACGTATTTATACAAAGCAGCCTTTTCGAAAGATATGATGGGCTACGCTTCCTCAATTGCTACTGTCATTTTAATTATTACGCTGTTGATTTCTCTTGTTCAAATGAAAGCATTTAAAACAGGAAAGGAAGACGCTTGATGCAGATGCCTAAAACAAATGTCACCTTACCTAATGTTGTCAATACAGCCACTAAAGAAAGAAAAAAGAAGAGGTACACAGGTGTAACGATAGTATATGTCGGATTGATTGTCTATTTTATCGTCATTGCGTATCCTTTGCTTTGGATGATTATAAGTTCTTTTAAAAGCACGGAGGAAATCTTTACTCACAGCTGGTCTATGCCGCATACTTGGCTAATTGAAAATTATGTGACAGCGTGGAAAAGTGGAATATCTTCTTACTTTTTAAACAGTGTGATCGTCACGGGCGCGTCTTGTTTTTTGACGGTCCTGGTCAGTGCGTTAGGAGCTTATGGACTATCACGCTTTGAGTTTCAAGGAAAAGCTTTTGTCCTCATTATATGTCTCGGAGGGCTTATGCTTTCTCCTCAGGTAAGTTTAATTCCTTTGTATAGCATTATTCAAAAACTTGGAATCTATAATACACACTTGGCACTGATTCTACCTTATGTTGCTTATCGAATTCCTTTAACCATCTTGTTAATTCGAGCTTATTTTCTTTCGATTCCAAAAGAACTGGAGGAAGCAGCTCGGTTAGATGGATGTACAAGCTTGGGGATTTTATTTCGGATTTTCATTCCAATGAGCACGCCCATTTTATTAACAACGACAATTTTGACAGCTTACTACACATGGAATGAATTTATGTTTGCCATTATCTTTATCGACGACGACAGTTTGCGTACAATCCCAGCAGGATTAATGCAATTTAGAGACGCTTTGCAAACAGATTGGGGGGTATTACTAGCTGGACTGACCATTTCAGCAGCACCGATTGTTATGTTGTTTTTATTTATGCAAAAATATTTTATCCGTGGCATTGCTAACGGAAGTGTTAAATAATAGGAGGACAAGCAGATGAAACTAATTGGAGTAGGGGATAATGTAGTAGATTACTATAAAGATCAAGGAAAGATCTATCCAGGCGGCAACGCGCTAAATGTGGCCGTATTTTATAATAGATTGAGCAATCATCAGTCTTCCTATATGGGAATCGTGGGGAATGACGAATCGGCAGAGCATGTAGTAAATACTCTGCAGCAAGAAAAGATGGATATTAGCAGAGTAAGAAGAGCTGTAGGAGAGAATGGAATGGCGATTGTAACACTTGATGAACAAGGTGATCGAGTTTTTGTAGGATCAAATAAAGGGGGCGTTCAATCTAGATTAAAACTAATGCTGAATGAATTGGATTTAACCTATATTCGCCAGCACGATCTTCTTCATACGAGCGTTTTTAGTCATTTAGAATCTGACCTTCCGTTGCTACATAAAATCATTGATATTTCCTTTGATTTTTCTACAAGATACGATGAGGAATATTTACAGCAAGTATGTCCATATATCAGCTATGCATTTTTCTCAGGAAGCAGCCTGCCAGAAGAAGAGTGTATGAATTTAATAAAGCGAGTACACCTGTTAGGAACCAGTGTCGTATGCGTGACAAGAGGAGAAGAGGGAGCTTTATTATCAGTCGAAAATCAGTTATTTAAACAGCCTATAATTCCTACAAATGTAGTGGATACGCTTGGGGCTGGAGATTCTTTTATAGCTGGTTTTCTTTCTTCTTATCTACCAGAAAAAAACATAGCCAAAGCCCTCCATAATGGATCATTGGTGGCATCACAAACTTGTCAGAATTACGGAGCATTTGGATATGGAAAAGAATATCATACAGACTGTGCGATAGTTTTAAAATGAATAAAATAGCGCCTTTGCTTTTAAAGCAAGGCGCTATTTTATTAAGAATTAGAACTGTCTATAGTGAACGTAACGCGATTCGCAGGGTAGTGTAGAAAAGA
>Ga0209463_1001818_pt1 | contig 12460 bp, 29 predicted proteins | sample AgamicMgSfrz_FD_187169 | JGI IMG/M metagenome (GOLD analysis project Ga0209463, IMG submission 187169) | Agave microbial communities from Guanajuato, Mexico - Mg.Sf.rz (SPAdes) (version 2) | ecosystem: Host-associated > Plants > Phyllosphere > Phylloplane/Leaf | place: Guanajuato, Mexico... | reverse complement strand
TCTTTGACATAACTTCAATACGATGCACTTTCATTTCATCCGGTGTACGCTCTAACATTTGTTGATACTTTAGGACCTCATTAAGATGTTCTTCTACCCAATCCTTTTGTTTCATCGGTCCACCTCTTTATATGTTTCGATATTTTCATAAACTGAGAGAAAAGGAATACGATAGCCAAACACATTAAATTTATACGTTTTGCCAACTTCTAAATCTGCATAGATATCACTTGAATTGTGTTTACCTTTAAATAACGAATCTACATTTTTTAGCGTTTTAACATGACCATCTGAATCTTTTGTGAAGATCAAGTAAGTGCTTGAGTCACTACTTGTTTTCACTGCTTTATCTGTCACTGTTAGCGTATATTCATTTTCATTGTGGAAAGCTTTCACTTCATAAACTACTAAACCTACAACACCACCAACGAACACCAAAACAAAAGCCCACATAGCACCAAAAAACAATATTCTCATTTCTTCACCTTCTCCAATTTATTTAAAGATTCAGATATCCCGTGATACACTACACCTTGTATACTCACGCTTTTAAAGAAACGGCCTAATGTTTTAGATTGTATCCGTTCATCATCTTCTAGTAGCACATATTCATCAAAGAACGCCATAGAAGGAGATAAACCGGAAAGTTTTGTTTCCGCGCTTTCTGCTTCTCCAATAAACTCACCGTTAACATACATTTGAACCCTCATTGCTTTATTACCTCAACTTTTTCTAATACTTTTTGCTGCACTTTTGTTGTTTTTTCACGGCCGTCTATTGCGCGGGCTATTTGAGCAAGAACATAAGCATCCGTTACATTATCTGAATCATGAAAGAATCCCCACTTTTTATTTACTGCAACCGCTAGTTTTCTTTTATCTGCTACCCCTGAACCGGTTGCGAATTTCTTTAATGCTGTTGGTGCTACTAGATAATAAGGGATGCTTTTTTTCCAAAGTTCTACACGAACACCCCAACCAATGCCACCTAATAAGAAACCTGTTTTGCTTGCATATCCAAACCCTTCCATCACTACAATGTCATCTACTCTAATTCTTGTTGTAACATCAGAAATTAAAGCGTCTAATGCCGCCGGGCTTTCTTTAATTGTTTTTTTCACTTCATCCTGGTGCAAGATATCCCCTTGTGCATCCAAGATAACAATTCCTGATTTAGTTGATAGATCTAACCCTACGTATCTTGTCATGTTCTCTCTCCCTTTATAGGGGATGCAACCAAAAGGTTGCACCCTTTTATTTAATAACCGTTTAATTGACGTTGATGATTAATCTTGTTTTTTATCATGTAGGCCTGTTCAACTTCATCCCAATTAAAACCAAGCATTTCACACATTCCAAGAAACAGTTCTAAACCTTCCAGGTAGTAACCACCATGACCCGTTTCGTAAACGTCCCAATCCGTTTGTGAAAGCTGAATATATTGAGTGTTGATATCATAGCCTTTTCCAGCTTTATGTGAGGTAATAGGTTCGATTTCTAATAACTCAACATCTTTATGAAATTCATGTTCTAGGCCAATACTTAGAACAAAGTGTAAGCAATCCACCAATTCCTCAAGTAAATAATTTCGTTCGCCTGTACCTTCACAATCATCACATTTCTTTTCAAGGTATTTATCATGTTCGTAAAAGCTAACAACACCTTCACCTTCACACGTTTTACAAGTATTTTTAATTCTTGGCTTTTGGTCATTGCTCCAAAATTTAAAACCGCGCCATTCATTCATCATTTCGCCTAACTCTACTAGGAGAGCAACATGTTTTTTCTCTAAACGAGAATATTCAGGATCATCTTCTAATACCGGATGATTCTTTAAAATGTGTATATCTAAGCCTGCTTGAATTTCAAATAGCTCTTTTAATTGCATTACTTAACCACCTCACACTTCCGTTGAGTAAACAACGAATGGTTTACCATTCCAATACAGATCAACAATTTCCCCAACTGAAACTTTTCGTGTGCGTTCTTCGTCATACCAAACCAGCTTGTCCTTTGAAATTTCTTGTGCTATATGATCATAAAAAGCATCTAATTCATCTATTTCATATTCTTGTAGATACCAAGTTTTAGCTTCTTCTAAAGTGTGTGCAGCAACAGCTTCACATTCATTTACTTCAAACACCTTTACATCCTTTGTTTCTTGAACTACCTGGAAACCGGCCATTGGAAAAGAAACTTCATGCATTTCCTTGATTACATCAACATTCCCGTTTAAAATACGCGCTGCTTCTAATGCTTGTTTTCTGTTATTCATTTTTTTAGCCCCTTTTCATATTGGTTTTGTAATTCTTCATGTGTGATTTTCAAAGGTGTAGTTGAAATTACTGTCTTACCGTCTACACTGAGATAAGAAAAGCCTGTAACATAACCTTTTTTAAATGTTTTTTCCACGTAGATATAACGGTTGTTATCCGCTTTGCAAGTCCAATAGCCGTTTAAACTTTTAGGCATTTAAGCATCCCCTTTTCATTCCTAGAATGGTAAATCATCATCACTGATATCAATTGCATTTCCGTTGTTAGCAAAAGGATCATCTTCTACCCTTGTATAACCTTGATTACGGCCTGTATTTGATGTTTGATTTCTGTTTGAATCGTTTGTATCACGTTCGTTTTTATTGCCCTTAAAATCAAGGAATTGAACGCTTTCTGCTACTACCTCAGTCACATAAACACGGCGTCCATCTTGCCCTTCATAACTACGTGATTGCAACCTACCATCCACGCCCGCCAAACTACCTTTATTTAAAAAGTTAGCAGCGTTTTCAGCTTGTCTTCTCCAAACAACTACATTTATAAAATCCGCTTCACGTTCACCTTGCTGATTTGTAAACGTGCGGTTAACTGCTAGAGTAAATGTTGCTACAGCTGCACCGCTTGGCGTATAGCGTAGCTCTACATCTTTTGTTAAACGTCCTACCAGGACAACCCGGTTCATCATTGCTTAATTACCTCCTATATTGGCTAAACGTTCTTCTTCATCTTGCATAAAACGCTCAAACAGCTTTTCTGTTGGGGAACTTATCAAACCTTCCATCCATAAATCCCACTGGTCTTTGAAAAAATGCGGACCAAATTTCTTTGCGTGTAACTCTTTCCAATATTGATCAAATGCTGCAATGGTATGAACACCTTTTTCACCGGTATGATGAAACAAACATAAGGGAACTAAATTGCGCCATTTACCACGCCCGCCTATTCCATAACCTTTATGAACAATATGGTGCAGCTGAAAGTCCGGATTTCCACAAACAGCACAACATTCTCCATAGTGGCGCAAAGTTTCATTTCCTTCTTTTCTGGAAACTTCACCGCGCTGTTTCCAATGCGGAATTTTTCGATTGTGATACATGGTTACGTTTGTGTTTTTCTTTGGCTTTTTCTTTTTTCTAGGCCGCTGTTTCATATAAGGCTTTAGTTTCTTATCTACTTTCACGGGCTTAGGAACAGGATTGAATTCATTTAGCAAGATATGACCCCCTCTTTGTTAGCTCGTAAAACCATTCTTTATCCTTAGTAGCAAGCGCTAACTCAATGATCATTTTGCGCTGCACATTTCTAGCGTGTTCACCATACTTACAACGGCAAGTTTTACCGAAACAAAAACCAGTCTTTTTGCACCGTAAACACATGATTCCATCCCCTTTTATAGTTCTTTCACTATAAATTTAAGAATCTTTTTTAACCGCTTATTTTGCCCTTCTAAGCTAGTATTCTTTTGATCTGATACTTTCATATTGTTTTGCTCTGAAAAGTCGCACATGCCCGCGTGATGACTTTGAAAAAGGTTCAACGCATCAACCGGAATAACAAAACGCGGTGTTGTTTGCTTCTCAAACTTTTCAATAAGCTCATTTACTCCATCAAGCAAATCAGGACGGTGCGGAATTTCTTGAGCTAATGAATTCATTAAAACTTGATACTGTGAAGTTTGATTTTCTGACATTTATTTTTACCTCCAATTAGAGGTGCAAAGGTGTATATTCTATGTAGTAGTTTCTAATGCACCGTGCATAGTTTACTTGTTTGCTAGTTCTTGAGTTTTAATGCGCCAAAAGTTTAACCAAGCTTTATCCAATCTTTCCTTTTGCATTACCTTAGAACGCTGCTTCATTGACTTAACTAAACGCTTCTTTTGCTTTTTCTTATTCATCGTTTTTTCACCCCTTTTTAGTCGTAAAGTCTAACCGGTAGCAACAAAGTTGTTACTTTCACTTCATCATCTAAAATCATTGGAACCATATTACCTTTGATGTAAATGTTCAAAGAAGGTGAATTAAGTTTAAAATGAGCTTCCAATGCATCACGCATATATTCAGCGCTTAACGCTATTTGTTCAAAATTTTCAGGAATATTTAAAGTTGTGCATGGTAGAGACATTTTTAAATCAAAGTTTTTCAATTCCACTTCAACCTTGTTATGCTGCACTTTCAAAACAACTACTTTATTAAAACTGCTAACGTTTTTCATTACTTTCATAGTTTGATTGATTGACTTGAAAATTTGTAACCACAATTTAATTTGGCTTTTATCTAAGCTGATTGACTTAGTGTGTTTACTTTTATCAGTAAGGTTTTGCACATTTGGATAATCACCTTTGGCGAACATGAAACTTTTCGGATCAACCAAATAATCTTCTTTGAATCCATGAATCTCTTTTATTTCAATTAATCGGTGACTATCAGTAGCAACAATATCTCCACCAATTCGATGAAAAGAATATTTTAAAATCGGGCGTGTATCATGCTTACTTACAAATTTCTTTACTACATCCATAGCTACGCCATACAAATCACCGTGAACGAATTCAATACCATTTTTAATTTCCATTTCAATTTATCCCCTTTGCTTTTTAGTTGTAGCGATTGCGAATATTCTTTTCACGCGTTTTAACGCTCAAATGACCTTTTATTGCCCTATCCATAATCAACAACCCTACTTCATCTTCAAGACGGTTAAAACGCTCTGCTAATCGTTCTATAGATACACCCTTGTGATACAGCGCATCAAACTCTTCTAAATCTTCTTCATACCACTCAAGAAAAACGCCATAACTATCAATGTCATCTAAAGCGTAATAAATTTTGCCTGTAGCCATTCGTGTGCGGTCTGTACGTTTCAACCCTTCAAATTGCTTACGGCCTTCAATGTAGCTCTTTTCAAGCTTGTTTACTGTTCGCTTACCTGCTGCTATCTCATAATGCGTTGGCATTTTGTAACCCTCTTTCAAAAGCTTCAATCTTTGCATCTAAAATTTCTAACTGCTGTTCTAAAGGTAAGGTTGTCCGCATATGTTGACTACATGAACATCCTTGGACCTCCAAAAGACCAGGAACGGCGCTTGTGCATGTGTATAAGCGCCCGCTTCCATTACACTTTTCACACATGAGAATCAACACCCTTTTCAGTTTCGTTTAACTGCGTTCCCGCCTTCATCAGCAATTCCCAAAAGTCCGGAAAATCTCCCCTGTTGTCATAACCAGCTGCATGTGAAAAAATTCGCGGTTTAATCAAGTTGTGTCTTTGATATTTCATATATTTTTCCGCTTCTTCTCTAATCAAGAAAAACGCTGCAGGTTCATAATGTTTTTCTTTCCAACACATCGCCACGTTTTCAATACCGTAAACTTTAAAATAATCATCATAATCTTCAACTTCGACAATTTCACCGTTAACATTATTCATTTCTTTACCTTGCATAGCAGCAAAAGGAACGATTGGTATACGAATGTATTCATCTTTATATTCCATGTAATCCTCAATCAATTGTGTTTCACTTTCAGACCACATTTCACGATCATCATCGAATGAGAAAGACAATGTATCATCATCAAAGTAATCTGTTAAATCCTCATGATATGGAATATACGTATAGCGTGTATTTTCAACTACGTGTATAGGGTATACCGTACATAAATTATCTTTAGCCCCTGGATATTGCTTTGCAGCAAATTGCTTTAAAAATTCCGCTTGTTGTTCTGTTAAAGAAAGAGTTAATTGAACTTCTTTACTCATTTCATTCACCTACTGCTTTCACAATATTTTTTTCAACTGCAGCAATATAATCTTTCAACCCTTCAATTGATTCCGCTTCACTTTGGTTCACTTGCTTTGTAAGTAAACCGATGCATGCGCTTGTTAGGTTTGGATAAAAACCGATAGGCTTATAAGCATGATCAACTACATTGCCTTCATCATCTTTCTTTTCATAACGTTTATTTAAAATGACATTTAGAGCATCAGAAGTGATTTTATAACTTTGGCCTACTTGGATTTCCATTTTGACCTCTCCCTTTTTATTCAGATTCCATCATGCTCAGGATCATCAAGGACCGCTAAAATTGCTGGTTCTAATTCATTTCGTGGTACAGGCATTTCCATGTAGCAACGAATACTGTTCAACTTTTGGTTAGCAACATGAAGCTCTTTCTCCATCTTTTCAAATGCCTGAACTACAAACTCTTCTGTTGATTTATCAATAAGGTTCCAGTATCTAGCGTTCTCTATCTGTGACTTGAATGTTTTTAATTCCATGTTTATCCCCCTATTTCATAAACCGCTGCATACGCTTTGCAGCTTTTTCTTTTCGGTAACTTGTAGATTTATTTTCAATTGATTGACTCATTTCTGTTAACCGATCATAAGAACGTTCACCAATCTTATCCGCTAATAAATCCGGTCTTAAATTTGATGTAGCTAAAATAGGTTTTTTCTTGCGATATCTCCCGTCTACAATTCGAAAAATAATATCTTCTACCCACTCAGTTACTTTTTCCGCTCCAATATCATCTATAATGAGTAAGTCACAATCTTGGAGAGCTTTCATGATTTTGTCCTCTGTTTCATGACTCTCTTTATTAAAAGTGGATCTTATTTTTTCTAAAAGTTCGGGCATACTGATGAATACAACTATTTTTCCTTTGCTATCTAGTTCGTTTGCTATTGCAGCGGCTAGATGGCTTTTCCCGTTTCCAGGAACACCCCACAAAATAAGTGACTCTTCACCCCATGAATCAAATTCATTCACATATATCTTTGCGAATTTATAAACGTTTTCTGCACCTGGCCTTGGCATAAATGAATCAATGGATGATTCTTTAAAGCGTTCACCTAAGTTATGGATAGAAAACAATTTATTGATATCCTTTTTCCGTTGAACCTTCTCAGCTTCTTCTTCAAATTTTTTCTTTTCTTCTGCTTCACATTCACAAACAGGTTGCACCATGCGCTTACGTCCAAATACTTCAACTTCCATCATTGGCACTTCTCGCCCACAATGCTTACAAACACGCGGTTTAGAGTGAGAAGTTGTTGTATTCGCTTGTATTACCGCTTCTACTGCTTGATTGAACGCGTTCATTCGGATTCCCTCCATTCTGCTTTTTGTCCTTTTCTCCTTTTATTTGCAAAATGAGTGTTGTTGCTTTGCTCCTTAATTTAGAAGCGCTTAGGATGTTAGAACACCAAAATGAATTTTCTTGTGACCAGTTAATTAGATATTCAATTTGTTCAGGTGTTCGTTCATCACGCTCTCTCATTAACCGGATATCATTAGCCCACTTTTCTAAGTTAGGCTTTTTAAACTTTGGATCACGTTTCAAAATAAGGTTGTACAATAATTCAGCTAAAGTAATGTCACAAGTTTCATACTTGGGACTTGTTTTCTTTTTCTTTTCTTTCTCTTCTTCTAATTCTTCTTCTTTATCTATATCTGTTGCGTGATTCTGCGTGACTGTCACGTGACTGTCTTGTGACGTTTCTAAAAGCTTCTTTCTTTCACGTTCTTTCTGCTTACGCAACCTATTCTGTTCACGAATTTTATCTAACCCTTCAACGTTTTGGTGCTTCTCCCAATTGCTAATGCAAATGGTATGATCATCGTTAATTTCAATCATTCCGAACTGTTCCAGCGTTCTAAGTGCTAACCTTACAGTAGGTAAAGACCGGTTAAAAATCGTTGCTAACATTTCATCTGTAAACGGAATATTTTCAGCTAAATAAATGTAACCACTAGCATTTGTTTTTCCTGCTTGAGCCAATAACTTCACCCAAATGATTAAAATGGTATCCGCTTCGGGCATACTCTCAATAAGACGTATTTTTTCATCTTCAAACATTTGAGTGCTTAATTTTATCCACTTAACACTTGATGACATGTAAACACTCCTTTGATATAATTAAGTCGATTATTTTTTACAAATTGCTCTGATGTTGCAGCATCGGAGCCTTTATTTTTTTAATGCTTCTTTTCCTTCTGCAGTAACTTGGAAGTAAGCCATGTCTTCTTCCCAACCTGGACGTTTAGTTGCAAAACCTGCTTGTACTAATTCATTCCAATGAGAATCATTTGCTTCTGTATAGAAACGGTTTTGATTTCTCAAAGCGTGGTTCATGTAATCAATCTGAATTACGTTTAAGCTTTTTGTTTTATCACCTTCTTCCGGTTTACACTCTTCACAATAAACAACGTCATCAATAACAATAGCTGTTTCTTCATATCGCGGTGTACCGCAACAACATTCCCACCACCAACCGGCTTTCAAGTAAGCTTCTTTAGGAATTTCTTTACCTACATATTCATCAGCCCACTTTGCTCTATAGGCTTTTGCATGTACAAAATCAACATCGAATTCAGTAGCACACCACGCTTTTGCTTTCCCAGGTGTTTCAGCGAAAATGATTTGCGAATACTCACCATTGCTAATGCTGTATGCTTTTTTCATTTATTCACCACTCCCCACTTCTTCAATGATTTCTTTCTCAAGCAAGAAGTTAAAAGCTATATCTGCTATTTCTTCAACGTCCTTACCTGTTGGAATTAACCCACGCTTTATTAATTGCTGATGAAAATATTCTTCAATTTCTACAACGTTAACTTTCATTGGATCAGCTCCTTCAATTAGCTGCTGCATTATCTTCTCCACGAATCAGTTTCCATTGATTTTCAAATTGCTTATACTTGTGATTTGCCTTTTCTAAAAAACAAATTGATTGTGTACCATCTTCTATAAATGATGAAGGAACAATGTAGTAATGAACTTTTTCAGGCGCTAAACCTACTAGAATAACGAAATCACATGTTTTGCGATAAATCTTCACTGTTCTTCCTTTAGGTGTTACAACCCTATGTTCTGAAGGAATGCAATTTGATTCTTTTTTGTTAGACAGTGTGAAGGAAAATCTACCTTCAAACATCTTTGCTGTCTTCACCTCTATCCGGATATGATTATCGAGCTTTAAATCATAAAGAGAAGTTTTATCTTTTTCATTCATATCCTGGACCTTAAAACCCCACCTAGCTAATTTACGGATAACCAACGCTTCCCCAATTTGACCTGAATTTTTTCTTGCTTCAATCCCTAACTTTTTCCGGTTATGAACAATAGTTGTTCTATCTACATCCAAGAAATCAGCAATTTCTTGATCTGTCTTTCCAAGCTTGGTATATAACCGAATTAAAATTTCTTTTGTTAGCCCGGTTCCTCCCAATTTCCCCAACTCCTTATGATGAAATTTTTTCTTTATCAATCACAATCAGCTCTCCAATTTCACACTGAAAGGTTTTACACAACTTAATGAGCGTATCAACGGTTATGCTTGTATTTTTTCCATTGATCAACCTTGAAAGTGTCGTTCTTGATAACCCTGTAATTTCATGAAGTTCTTGAATGGTGCGGATATTCTTTTTTCCCATAAACTCTAAAATTTTTATATCCACTTTTGGCATCTTTTTCCCTCCCCTTGAATATGATTATAAACACATTTATATTTATTGTAAACACTTATGTGTTTATTTTGATTAAAAAAATCTTATCTTATTCATAAATGTGTATAATGGATATAAGATATATTTAGGAGGTCAGGCCATGAAAGTTAAAAACAACCTGCGCATCCTTATGGCGCAACACAAAATGAATATTCAGGACGTACATGAGAGAACGGGCTTGAGTAGAACCACTATCTCAAAGTTATATAATGAAACATCAACAACAATTGGTTTTGATACCATATATCAGCTTTGTAAGCTTTTTGATTGCGATGTATCAGAACTGTTATTTTTAAATGATGAAGAGAGTGAATAAATTTGCTCTCTTTTTCCGTTCTCTAATGACGATCTTTTTACCACATTGATTTTTGTTGACCGAATTTAGATGTTAACCACTCTTCAAAAGATGTAGCTGAATCAATTTGATTTTCACCCGCTAAATCCTCTTCTAACATTTCTAAAACAGTTGTTACATCCACATACTTCTTTTTTAATTTACGTCTTACTTCCGTCCATTCCGTTGCTGGTGTTCCATACCATTCATAAAAAGTATTCCATAACCAAGGATCAACCGAATGAACCAGCTCAAACATTCCTTGAACAACTTTTACCGTGTTACCTTGTGCGCCTTTTTCCCAAATACGTTGTTTAAAAACAGATTGTCCAAGCGTTAAGAAATTGAATTGAAAAACAAATGTATTTAATTTAGCTGCTGTTGGCATAGCTGCACGGGCTACTTGAGGTGTTTCACCTTTACTCAATAAATCCTGGTAATTATCCATTGAATCACTGACCGCGTTAAAGACGTTTTTCGCGTCTTTCACCTTATCACTAGGTAATGTGAAGTCATCGCTGGTTAAAGCTCTATTTCCACCTGCTACGCGCATATTCCGTGTAGTGTAAGTAACTAGATGATCATAAACTTCTTTTGAAACATCATTGAATTCAAATTCTACAACTTCACCTCTGAAAATTTCAGGAACGTGTCCCTGTTTTACGATGTTCAAAGGACGGCGTGTATTTTCAATATCTTTCTTTCCTAAATAACGTGCTGCATTTCTAGCTAAATTAAGACGGTCCGGATCACTGTAGCGCGTCATAGTAATACTGAATGTATCCCCTTGATAAACCTTATTTCCATTCACTTCACTAATTGGTTGATTCATTTTCTTCTCTCCCTTTATGCTTCTTTTTTAGTTGTTTCTAAAATACTGAAATAATCACCACTAGCCGTAAGTTTGTCTAATTCCCTAGAAACACTCATGCGACTTCTTCCTAATAAAGCACCAATCATTTCTTTTTTAGTGCCTTTATCGTAAAGCGTTACTAATGTGACGCGTTCGCCTTCTGACCAAGGAATATATTTCTTACAATTACGAGCTGTTTCATATTGATCTTCTGTGACTTCATATGTTTTAAAACGGAAATGGCAGCTATCACATTCGCGTTTGCGTTCGATTGTTTTACCTTTGGAACGTGTATCATATACATGAGATTCATTGACTAGACCGCATTCAGGACATTTCATTTTCCTTCACCTGTCAATTTCATGAATAGGTTTTTATCACCAGTAGCTAAAGCTTTATCAATCTGTAAATTTCGCGTTGCTTGAGCTGCTAAATCCTGCAGAAAAGAAAACATTGTATCTGCATCTTTTTGATCTGTTTGATATAAGGAATAAGTTTTTTCAGCAAGCAATTCTACATGTTTGTAAAACTGTTCCTCAATATGTTGAGTTGTGTTAACTCTATATTCAGGATTATTTGATTCAGTCACTAGCACCCTGATGAATGAACTTGAAAACTCAGATTCATGAACGCTTTTTACAACAGCTTTATAATTTTGCAAATGATAATAAATAGGATCATCTTTGAAGAACTTTTGTTTCATTTCTCTCACTCCCCGTTTCTTCTTCTCTATATTCCATCAAGTAACCACATGAACATTTTAGATTTATTTCAAGTTTGTAACTCCATGCTTCAATATCACAATCTTCACAATAGAACTTAAACATTAATTACACCCGCGTTTCTCTTTCCAATCTGAAATAGTATCATCAACAGTTGAAATAAGAAGCATGAAAGCAAACATTAACGAACAACCCAAGAAGATAAATTCACCGATAGACATTTTCATGATCATTTCACTAATTTGAATCGTAATCATGATTGTTTCCCCCTACAATTTAAAATGGCATTCTATACGGAACTTTGTAATAGAGCTTCACTTCTAAAGGATCAATTTCTGTGTCTACTTCATAGATGTAAATGTCAAACGTTTCCCCGTCATATTGCCGAACAGTTAACTTATCAAAATGTGTTGATTCTACTAAGAAATATTGCCCTTCAAATGTCTTACCGTTTTCAGGACTGAAACCTGTTAATTTAACTACTGAACCTTCCGTAAATAAATGATTGTCCCAAACCGAAACACTTCTAAACACCTCTTTCAGCCCCTTCACGCAATGTAAACTGGTTTGCCTGTTAACTTCATGATTTCTTCTTTAAATAAAGCTTCATCGCTGTTTGAATCGCTTAGATGAAGAAGGTGAATTTCTTCAACCTTGCTCAAGTCATTAGCTTTAAAGAATTCTTTAACGTTTTCTAAACTAAAATGTGAGCGCGTTAACCTTTTCTTCATCACCTGCGGAACCTTTCCAAGTGCTATATTCGCAT
>Ga0209463_1001816_pt1 | contig 12463 bp, 11 predicted proteins | sample AgamicMgSfrz_FD_187169 | JGI IMG/M metagenome (GOLD analysis project Ga0209463, IMG submission 187169) | Agave microbial communities from Guanajuato, Mexico - Mg.Sf.rz (SPAdes) (version 2) | ecosystem: Host-associated > Plants > Phyllosphere > Phylloplane/Leaf | place: Guanajuato, Mexico... | reverse complement strand
ATGTTATATAAAGCCTTTGATGCGCAATTCCGTATTTGGGTTGTTCTTTACACTTCTCCTCATATATACAAAAGAAATCTACATATAGGTAAACATCCTTAGTTTGCTCATACAAATCGGTGTATATCTCTTAGCATGTAAATTATTTATATTGAATAAGAAATTTAATTTTCAGGAGGAGTCAGAATGAGCAGTTCACAACATCCACCCATTACATCAACGGAACTAGCAACGTTATGGATGACTTATCAGGAAAAAACGATGATCTTGAGGTTTTTAGATTACTTTCTTAAATATAATGAAAATGAGCAACAATTACTTCAACTTCATTATGATCGAGCAGTTAAAAGCTTAGATTTTATTAAAACTGTTTTCCAAGCTGAAGGAGCAGCTATTCCTACTGGGTTTACTGAGAACGATGTGAATACAGAAGCCCCTAAACTATATGACTTTATGTTTGACCTTATGTATTTTCGATTGATGTCTCAAATAGAGACTGGTCTTTTTGCCCTTTATTCGAATATGTCCTATCGTAAAGATATACGACAGTTTTTTAAACGTTTAACTTCAGAAGCTCAAGAGCTGTATGATCAGTCAACTCACTTGTTAATGGAGGCAGGCGTCATTTCTCGACCTCCATACGTCTCCATGCCAAAGGAAGTTCATTTTGTGAAAGATACAAATTATATGGATGGTCTGAAGTGGGTAAGTGAAAAAAGATCTCTTAATACGATAGAAGTTTCTCTTATTCAACATGCCGTTGATACGAACCTTGTAGGAATGCAATTAATGATTGGATTTGCTCAAGTAGCAAATGAGCAAAAGGTACGAAAATACTTTGTTAAAGGGATGGAATTATCAAAGAAAATTGAAACAGAGTTAGGCGATGTATTACGACATAGTTATATTGAACCGCCTGCAACACATGCTGGAAAAGCAACAACTTCAACAGTTCCCCCTTTTTCTGATAAATTGATGATGTATACGACCAGTTTGTTAAGCACATTTGGACTCGGTAGCAATGCAATAGGAGGCGCATTTAGTTTGCGTAGTGATTTACCAGTAAAGATGTTACAACTTGGAAAAGATATTTACAACTTTGCAAAAGAGGGCGGTAAAATTATGATTCAGCACGGCTGGATGGAAGAGCCTCCCCAGATTGAAGATCGAAATCAATTGACAAAAGGATGATTGGCAACATATCACCTTATTAATGAGGTGAATTATTCCCTCTATACTTTAAGAAGTAAATACTTTATAATCCCTAAACCTGAAGATCCCTTTGTTTTGATACGTAGAATTCGTGTTATGTGAACTGAAAAATTAGGTATTATAAAGTAAGACAGAGTTTCTATTCCAAGGAAACTCTGTCTTTTTGTAGGTGAATTATTGACTCAAATCCACATCAATAGTTAAGTTTTAAGTTAAAATTAATATTTATCAGGGCTAAATACAAGATTTGCCGATTGTTTAGCCTTTTCGAGGACATTCATGACTTTCTCGCTATGTTCTAGCATATTTGTAACTTTCTCCAAATCGCGTTCTTTAATAATACGTTCAAATTCAATAAACTCGTCATACATTCGATGCCAATGGTCTGAGAGGTCTACTTGAATAGGTGCTTGCTTATTGAGGACATAATCAAAGCATTTTATGTTATTTGTTGAATGTGCCATGTGTATGTAGCCTTTATTCCCTTGAATATTCATTGCATTGGGAGCTGTACTATCTTTGGATCCTATACAGACACACTTGAAATCACCATAATACATCAGCAATATACCTGATGTATCAATATCCCTTTCGATATTCGCCCAATACTCCACCTTTTTAGGACTTCCAAAGAAACCAACAACAAGATGAATGTTATATAAATTAATATCCATTAAGGCTCCACCGGACGTTTCTGGGTTAAAGGCCGGATGAATTTCTCCTGCTTTGAAAGCCTCATATCTCGATGAATATTGAGAATAATTACACTCCACTATTTTGATATCTCCAAGTTTAGGCAAGTACTTTTTCATAGATAAATAGTTTTTCATGTATTGATTCGTAATAGCTTCCACTAAAACCAATTCTTTTTGCTGAGAAATCTCTTTAAGTTCAAGAAATTCTTGTAGAGTAGAAGTGAATGGTTTTTCACAAATCACGTGCTTTCCACTTAATAAAGCTTCTTTGGCATATGAATAATGAAGATGATTGGGAAGCCCAATGTAGATTGTATCTACATCATCATTTTCAAGCATTTTACCATAATGGGAATAAGTATGGCTGAATCCATATTTCTTTTGGAAAGACAGCAATTTTTCTCTGTGACTAGGTTTTGAACTGATTGCCTTTAATGTAATCGTAGGGATGTCATGAATAAAGCTCAATAAATCCTCAACAATCTTTCCGGCCCCAACAATCCCTAATTTCATCTCAGCTGCACCCCTCTATTCCATTTTCAAGTATCTCCATAACAGCTATTGTTTCTTCGTCTTTCACTACTTTTTCTTTGCCATGTACAATTGCCTGATAAATATCATCGTACACTCGAGCATAATCACCTTTTTCAGAGACTACTTTCTCCTCATGGTAGTTGCCGTCATCATCCAAGTACGTTAGAATGCCATAATGATCAGGAGAATCAACGCCAAAATTGTCATGGTCTTTTGGATGATAAAATAATTTAAGATGCTCTTCCTGACGATCTTCCGTTTCCTTCATGAACACACCCTTTTTCCCATACACAACAAAACTTGGACGTCCTTTTAAACGGAAAAAGCTTGATTTAATCGATACTTTGAGTGAAGAATAATAAAAGTCTAAATCAAAGTAATCATTCATTCTTCCTGACCCCAATAATTGACGAACATCGTAATGAATGCTTTCTGGCTTCCCAAAATAGGATAGAGCTTGGTCAATCGTATGAACGCCATGTCCATATAAAAAGCTGTTATATTTTGAAAAATGGTCAGTGGCGTTTGGTGTGTGTGGTCGGTAATAATCATAATTCATCTCCACCTCTAGCAAATCTCCAAGTTTTCCAGACTGGATAACTTTCTTTGTTGTAAGAAAATCTGAGTCATATCGTCTGTTCTGATAGCATTGAATCACGAGATTTTTCTCATTAGCATATTGAAAGATGGACACTGCTTCGTCTTTCGTTAACATGAAAGGTTTCTCAACAAGCACATGTTTCCCATGATCAAGCGCCATTTTTGCGAAATGATAATGGGACTCGGTATGTGTACACACTACAATTAACCCAATCTCCTCATCATTCATTAAGGTAGTGATATCGTCTGTGTACAGAACATCAGGGACTCTCTCCCACTCTTTTTTGTCTAGGTTACGAGCATATATCGTTTTCACTTTCAAATAATCTCTATTCAATGAAAAAGGAAGATGATAACGGTTTGTACTTTTACCATTTCCAATGTATCCTATGGTTAGCATTCTAACTCCTCCTTAAGCTTCTTTTCATTTATTATAGAAGAAGAAAGCTTGCCGTAAAGGCTTTACAACCACATTGGTACATTGGATCACTTTATGATGTACATTAAGTTTTATTTTTGAACAAAATGTTTATTTTATAGTCTTACTTATCGTTATTTTAACTAAACTGGGGTGAACCTGTTGAAAATACTGATGCAATTATCAGAAATGCATAACTTTACACCAAATGAGAAAAGCATTGCTTCTTATATTTTGATACATAGGGAAAGTATGCTTCGCTTAAATATTCAAGAGCTTGCTAAAGTTACGTATACCTCGCATTCAGCGGTTAATCGCTTAACACATAAACTCGGCTTAACTGGCTTTAAAGAGTTCATTATAAAACTAGCCCAAGAATTCCAACAAACCGCGGATATTCTCAATGTGGATTCTAACTATCCGTTTAGTCTTGAGGCATCTTCACTTCAAGTGGCAAAAGATATTGCAGAATTAATGAAGGAGACGATCGAAAAAAACTTTTCGTTTATGGATGATAACTTGCTATCACAAACTGCTCAATTGCTATATCAATCTGAAAGAATTTTTATATATGCCTCAGGTGATTCACAAATCCGAGCGAAAAGTTTTCAAAATAAATTAATCAAAATTAATAAATATCCGATAATTGCTACTGAACTATCTGAATGGGCTCATCATACTGTTAATCTTACGAAACGTGATTGCGCTATTTTCTTAACCTATCATGGAAAGTCATCTAGTTATATGAAAGCTGCACAACATTTCTTAAATAAAAACATACCTTTTATAACGATCTCATCAACTACTCAAAATGATTTAGCAAAACTTAGTACGATTTTTATACAGGTTCCTAATGATGAAGTGAAGTTCGCTAAGATTGGCACATTTTCTTCCCAAATTGCCTTTGAATATGTGTTAAACGTCATTTACTCCTGTATCTATAAAATCGACTATCTGAAAAACAGAAGAAATTCAATAGAATTCTTGGAGCAGTTACACGCCGATGATGTGCTGAATGATATATAGAATACATTTAATTCTTAAAAATATAGCTATGAGAAGTAAAAAAGCACAAATCCATTGTCAATCAACGGGTTTGTGCTTTTTTACTTCCTCGAATATGTTTTATGTAAAGGAAAATATATATTATTCACTACGACATTTAGTAGAAAGAGAATAATTAATGGAGTTTCTTATCGAGATGAGTAGGGTTCTTAAGTGTCTTCTCGAACAAATGTTGAAGTCCATATAGTAGAAAGGCTTTATATAAATGTTTAAAGAAACAGAAATAGAGAAGGCAATAATTTATTCAGAAACAGAGAGCGTATGCCTTCTCTACAGAATCATTTCATTTTCTATTTAAAACTGAAGCTCTCTAAATCTTCTTGGCGATAAGTCGCTATGTTTTTTGAATGTTGTGACAAAATAAGAGACACTATTAAAACCGCAGGTGAACGCTATTTCCTTGACGGATAAATTCGTATTATATAGTAAGTTTTTTGCATTATTAATTCGGTAGTTAATTAAGTATTGATAGGGTGAAGCATTCATATGTTTTTTGAAGACTCTAGAAAAATGATAAGGGCTTAATTGAACGTGTTTTGCTATATCGTCTAAATTGATATCTTCACTATAATGATTTTCAATGTAAAGAATAGCTTTTTGCACAATTTCTTCTACAGATTGCGTTGCCTGGTTAGAGATTTCATTTAATTCACACAGAATCTTTTGGACAATAATTGAAGCTGCATGTTCATCTACTTTGTTTTTTTCCATCATTGTTAGAATGTGATTCATACAACTTTTTATATTCCAGTTGTTATCAAGTGAATAGACACATCCGTTTCGATTAAAAAGAAGTTCAAAATAGTCTTCACTTGAGTTCCCCGTAAAATGAAGAAATTCAAATTCGGTATCTTCTAGTGCTGCATACAAATGAGGTTTCTGACAGTCAAGAAAGATAAACATATTCTCTGTTGCTATGAATTCTTGGTTTCTGTAGTGAACTTTCATTTTCCCTTTTTTTACATACAGGAATAAATGCTCACCAAATGTATTTCTTTTCGTTTCATAAGCATCTGAACAATAATAAGAGCCTGCATTTGTAATATGATAAAGCGCTTTCTTAGCAAACTTGCTTGGTGTATGAAAGAACGCTTTCGAATTTGCTAAAACTCCTTTTTCTCCCATATGAATTCCCCCTTATTATTAGCAATATTATTAAATAAAGAAGAAAAAAGCAATATTGTTAAAGAGAATAGCAATTTTTCTAAAGAAGTGAGCAATTTTTTTTAATGACCTTTTATTCACAGTTTAATAGAATGAGTTTATAACAGCAATAATTATACAAAGGGGATAAAAATATGGAAATGAGAGACGGTTTAGATAATGAAAGAGGGATGAAACAGGCGCACAGAATTCTAAACTTTTATAGAAATTGAAGGCGCTTTTAATCCACTTGTTATCTATCACTTATCTCACACACCGTAAAAAACGATTGAAAGTGAGGATAAAAAGACTGAAATTTGAAATCGATTTCATTTATTGGGTTGTAATAAAATGCAGAAGTTTTATTACAAGCTAAGTTGATCAAGGTAACTTAATACTTAAGGAGAATTATCATGGATAAACAAGGGAAGCAACATTCATTTTTGCGCACAATTATCCTGATCTCTACATTTGGTGGACTCCTTTTTGGATATGATACAGGGGTTATCAATGGAGCATTACCATACATGTCGAGAGCTGATCAGTTAAACCTTAACTCTTTTACACAAGGTCTTGTAACAAGTGCTCTCCTCTTTGGAGCCGCATTTGGAGCTGTATTTGGTGGGAGATTATCAGATTATAATGGACGTCGTAAAACGATTTTATATCTAGCAGTATTATTTTTTGTCTCTACAATTGGGTGTGCTTTATCTCCAAACGCTATAATTATGGTTATTTTTCGTTTCTTGCTAGGACTTGCTGTAGGGGGAGCATCTGTAACAGTACCAACATATTTAGCTGAGATGTCTCCTGCTGAAAGTCGCGGGAAAATGGTTACTCAAAATGAATTGATGATTGTGACAGGACAACTTTTAGCTTTTACTTTTAATGCAGTTATCGGAAATGTGCTAGGAGAGCACCCACATGTTTGGCGCTATATGTTACCTATTGCTGCAATTCCGGCTCTTTTTCTATTCTTCGGTATGCTTAAAGTACCTGAGAGTCCACGTTGGCTCGTATCAAAAGGAAAGAAAGAAGATGCTTTGCAAGTTCTTCAGAAAATACGCGAAAAGAAACAAGCAAATTCTGAATTGCAAGAAATTGAGAACGCTTACGTTCAAGAATCAAAAATGGATAAAGCAACGTTTAAAGATTTAACAGTGCCATGGGTGCGCCGAGTAGTTTTTCTTGGAATTGGGATTGCTGTTGTGCAACAAATTACAGGCGTGAACTCGATTATGTATTACGGTACTAAAATTTTGCAAGATGCGGGTTTCCAAACCGAGGCAGCTCTTATTGGGAACATTGGAAATGGAATTGTATCTGTTGTAGCTACATTTGTAGGAATTTGGTTACTTGGCAAAGTAGGACGCAGGCCGATGCTTATAACTGGTCTAGCCGGTACAACAGTAACATTGTTACTTATTGCGATATTCTCTATTACACTTGAGGGTTCAGAAATTCTTCCATATATTGTTTTAGCATTAACAATTACGTTTCTTGCATTCCAGCAAGGAGCCATCTCTCCTGTAACATGGCTTATGCTTTCAGAAATATTTCCTTTAAGGTTAAGGGGATTAGGGATGGGCGTTACTGTATTTTGTTTGTGGGGAGTTAACTTCCTTGTCGGATTAACATTCCCAGTATTACTAGACAGTATTGGTTTATCTTCAACATTCTTTGTTTTTGTAGTTTTAGGAATAGGAGCCATAACGTTTGTTGCAAAATGTTTGCCAGAAACGAAAGGGCTTACACTTGAACAGTTAGAACAAAGCTTCCGTAGCTATAGCGGTGGAAGTTCCAAAGTCTTAAATAACAATAAAACAATCGGATAGGAAATGGAGAGGATTAACATGAAATTATGTTTTAACGAAGCAACAACATTAGAAAATTCTAATCTTATGAAAGACTTAGAGTACTGCAATAAGCATGGATATGATTATATTGAAATTCGCACAATGGATAAATTACCGGAATACTTGGAGAACCATTCAATCGATGATTTAGCAACCTTTTTTAAGACAAATCATATTAAACCATTAGCTCTTAATGCTTTAGTATTTTTCAATAATCGAACTGAAGAAGAGTATAAGGGGATTATTGAGGAATTTAAAGGTATGTTGGAAACAGCCCAAAAGATCGGTGCTCAGTACATTGTAGCTGTTCCATTAGTAACAGAACAAAAAATATTAAAAGATGAAATTAAAGATAGTTGTGTAAAAGTATTAAATGAACTATCAAAAATGGCTGAGCCATTTGGCGTTAAAATAGCAGTCGAATTTGTCGGTCATCCGCAATGTACAGTAAATACATTTGATCAAGCTTATGATATTGTGCAAACAGTTAATCGTGACAACGTAGGATTAGTGTTTGATTGCTTTCACTTCCATGCAATGGGATCAAACTTAGAAGACTTCAGAAAAGCAGATATTAATAAAATCTTTATTGTTCACATTGATGATACAGAAGATTTTCCTATTGGTTTCTTAACAGATGAAGATAGAGTTTGGCCTGGATTAGGGGCTATTGATTTAGATGGCATCTTCTCCATCTTAAAAGAGAAGGGCTATGATGATGCCGTATCTGTGGAATTATTCCGCCCTGAATATTATAAATTAGATGCTGAACAAGCAATTAAGACAGCAAAAGATACAACGATTAAGGCTGTCTCAAAACATTACAGTTATGAAGGAAAAGAATCATTTTCTTTATAGGATAGAGAATCCGATTTCCCAACAACTTCAGGCTTAAAAGCTCCTGTTTATGGAGCTTTTAAGAACCAAGAAATATATTTTTAGGATTTTTTAGAAGGTTTATTAAATAGCTATGAAACTAAAGGAGGCCATATAGAATGGTTTTAAAAATAGGGGTTATTGGTACAGGAGCAATTGGACAAGATCACATTCGAAGAATTACAAACAAATTATCAGGTGGGAAGATCGTTGCTGTTACTGATGTTAATAAAGAACAAGCAAAGGCAATTGTAGAAACTCAAAACCTTGATGCAAAAATTTATGACGATGGCCATGAATTGATTAAGGCAGACGATGTAGACGCCATTGTAGTTACTTCTTGGGGACCTACACATGAAGAGTTTGTATTAGCAGCTATTGAAGTGGGAAAACCAGTATTTTGTGAAAAACCTCTTGCTATTACTGCTGAAGGTTGTAAGAAAATTGTGGAAGCAGAGATTGCTACAGGTAAATCTTTAGTACAAGTTGGCTATATGCGTCGTTACGATACAGGATATCGTGCATTAAAAAATGTAATTGAAAGTGGAAAAATTGGAGAACCATTAATTGTTCACTGCGCACATAGAAACCCTACAGTTCCTGACACATATACAGGAGATATGGCAATCGTTGATACATTTATTCATGAAATTGATGTATTGCGTTGGTTACTAAATGACGATTATGTATCTGTTCAAATCGTTGCCCCTAGAAAAACAAGTAATGCATTAGAACACCTGCAAGATCCACTCATCGTTTTATTAGAAACAAAACAAGGTATCCGAATTAATGCTGAGATTTTTGTGAACTGCCAGTACGGATATGATATTCAATGTCAAGTTGTAGGGGAAACAGGCATCGCAAATTTACCTGAACCTTCAAGCGTTGTTTTAAGAAGTGAAGCAAGGTTGTCTACAGAAATCTTAGTAGATTGGAAAGACCGTTTCATTGATTCTTACGATACAGAACTTCAAGATTGGATTAATTCAACGCTTAAAGGAGAAGTAAATGGGCCAACAGCTTGGGACGGTTACGTTGCTGCTGTTACTTCAGATGCTTGTTTAGAAGCGAAAGAGTCAGGGAATATTGTGCCAATTTCTTTAGAGGAACGCCCTGAATTTTATAATAAAAATTTAGTTGTTGTAGAAAAAATCTAATAGTAGGAAGTACAACTGCTACTATATTTAGAATAAATAAGCGTTTATAGCAAAATAGTTTGATAGTAAAAAATATGAATAAAGCCATAGTGTACATGAGTATGCTTTGAGCTTATAAGGGAAAGGGGAAATTTACATTGCGTTTAGCTTATGATCCATCACATTATCGTGACAATACAAATTTAAAAGATACGATTGATACGGTTGCAAGATTAGGATATGAATATGTAGAATTATCTCCACGTAAAGATTTTATTTGGTTTTATGAGTATCCAAAAGTGGACAAGGCGTTAATCAAAGATTTAAAACGCTATTGCAGTGATGCAGGTGTTAAAATCTCATCTGTTTTGCCTGTTCAACAATGGTCTTCTCCAAATGAGGAAGAGCGCCAAGCGGCAGTTCGGAACTGGAAGAGATGCATCGAAATCACATCTGAATTAGGTGTGGATCTAATGAACAGTGAATTTAGTGGAGACAAAAGTCGTCCTGTTGAAAGTGAAGCTGCTTTTGTAAAATCAATGGAAGAACTTATGCCTGTTTTTGAAAGAGAAGGAATTAACTTAAATCTTCAATCTCATCCGAATGACTTTATTGAGTTAAATACAGAAGCTATTCGTATGATTCGAGCTTTAGATAAAGACTGGATTAAGCTTGTTTATTCTGTCCCTCATGCTTTCTTCTATGATGATGGTATTGGTGATGTTGAGCAACATCTTGATGAAGCAGGTGACTTGCTTGCACATGTTCTGATTGCCGATACTCTGAATCATAAAGCAGCATTTGGATTACGCTATATCGTCAATCCACCAGATGCAAATGTAACAATTCATCAGCATTTAAATCCTGGTGAAGGAGAAATCAATTTTGAGGCCTTATATCGAAAACTAAGAGAAATCAATTTTGATGGTATTGTGACAAATGCCGTATTTGCTTACCCTGACCGTCCTGAATGGTCAAATGAACTTACGTTGAAATCGATTAGAGAAGGATTACATATTTAATTTCTTTTATAGGTAGTTTTTAAGATTTAAATATGTAATAGTAAATTAGCAAAAGTAAAAAGGCACTTTCTCCTTACTAAGGAGAAAGTGCCTTTTTGATTAAGAACGAACCGTATTTTGTTATCCAAAAGAAGAATGGAGTTTTATGAAAAGATTTGAATTACTTAAAAATGTAGGATTAACCTTTATATCTTTATTTGATGTATTCAAAGAACATGGACGTTATTCTCAAGTAGTGAATAAAATTATCTTTTATTTATTACTATTAGCCAATATAGGTGACAAATTGTATATATAGTAGAATCAAAAAATTAGTCTTCTTAATATAGAGGCACTACATCTTGTAATAGCTGTTCTATATTGGACTTTGACTACTCTGATAGAGAACTTCAACTATTTTGCTTTTTTAATTTTGCTTCAAACATATCAATAATATGTAGAAACCTTTCAGCTTCACGAAAAGTATGATCTGCTAGAAGTGGATGGATAATACTTTTAATTCTGCACTCTTCAATGAGCTCTCTCGCAGTTTTCTTGAAATCACGAAGAGAGGTTACGGAAACTCGGTTTTCATCAAGAAATTGATCAAGAAGGGGAACGGTTTGGGACTGTGGTTTCATAGATTCTAAATCTTTGGCTTGAAAAACTAACTGATCAAAGTCATTACTGAAATTTCTGGCCATATCTACTAGTTTTCTTTCTGAAGGATCAAGGAGATGGCCTATAAATTTGGCATGATCAGCCATAATTCTTAGAAAGAATACGTTTTCTTTAATGATAGCATCAGCAAGAGGCTTTAATTTTCCTTCATTTAGCTCAATTAATCGTTTTCTAAAATAGTTAGCTTCTCTGCTAATATGATCAACTAAAAGAGGAAAGTTGTTTGCGCCTGGCATTTGACAATTTAAGATTAAACCTAAGATTTTTCTTTTAAAAGCAAATATTCCTGTTGCTGCTTGTTGAACTTCTGAATTGAACCTTTTCATTTGTATAGGATCTATTTGATTCGTAAATGAATATGCTCTTTGTTCTATTTGTTCAAATAGATGATAAAATTGGTTTGCTTCTTGAATTAATTGAGTATCTTCTGCTCTAAAACCTAACCTAAGAAATAAAGAATGCTCCTTCATGATTCTTGACCAAAAACGAATTTCATCTAAAGATTTCTCTACAAATCCATTAACCATCCTTATTCCCCCTAATACTGAAAATCAAATTCATTTTCATACTATTCAGGTTTGAGGGAAGATATACATGCCTTTCTCAAGGTGTTGAAAGATATTTTATTATTCTTATCTCATATTTAAAGGCCTTTTTTCCCTCGTTTATTTTTTTAGTGTATATGATAGATAGGTCATGAATATAGAAATCTTGATTTGAGGAAAATATGATGTCTTCATAATATTGTTCTCTTATATCTATCAATTTCTAAAGGAAAGTCTCTCTTACAAAAAAACATATTAACTTTTCATTGGATCATCTATCTAGCACTTTATTCAAACAATAAACCTTTCTTTTGTATTAAATACATACTTCAACAATCTTTTTAACTTACAATAACAAAAGGCCACTAATTAGTGACCTTTCGTTATTGTATAGTACTGTATCGTTTTTTGCTTATAATTATACATAGGTCGTATCTTTTATATAATTCCTTGGTCGATCATTGCCTCAGCAACTTTTAAGAATCCGGCAATATTAGCACCAACAACAAGGTTTCCTGGTGCATCATAATCTTTTGAGGCTTTCATACTCTTACTGTAAATATCTTTCATGATGCCTTGTAATTTCATATCTACTTCTTCTAGTGTCCAAGCTAGTCTTGAACTGTTTTGTGCCATTTCTAGTGCAGAGACTGCGACCCCGCCTGCATTTGCTGCTTTGGCTGGAGCAAATAAAACATTAT
>Ga0209463_1001812_pt1 | contig 12474 bp, 13 predicted proteins | sample AgamicMgSfrz_FD_187169 | JGI IMG/M metagenome (GOLD analysis project Ga0209463, IMG submission 187169) | Agave microbial communities from Guanajuato, Mexico - Mg.Sf.rz (SPAdes) (version 2) | ecosystem: Host-associated > Plants > Phyllosphere > Phylloplane/Leaf | place: Guanajuato, Mexico... | reverse complement strand
GGTAATGGTCAATGGCTACATCTCCATTTGTATCTTGATATGTTTTTCCAGGAATCTTTGAAAAAACATCCCAATTGGTTTCACCTTTCCCATCTTCATTCCATGCACCTTCTATTTGATAAGAAGCTGATGCAGCTCCAAATAAAAAATCTTTTGCAAATTTCATAATAACACCCCTTATATTTATACCAATATCAAAAATTCATTACTATATATTAAATTTATAGGTACAAATTTAATATAGATTATATACTTATTTTTTGCATTTGACTACAGAAAATGTATGATAAAGACCTTTTTTATTTTTATTTAATTGGAGAAGATCTAGTTGTCTGGACACTTTCTGACCTCTCATCCATTGCATAAAAAAATGGAACATTAGGACAAACCTCAGTATATAAAAGCCCAGCATCTCTTACATAACCATCTACCCCTTACCTACTGCAGTAAAGGTTCTTTTTTATTTTTCGAGTGGACAGGCAAGCTTACTGCAGTAGCTACATAGTATCTAAAGAATCATAACTCCGTTACCTAATCAGTAGTTAGTTCAGTAGCGCTACCGCGTTAATACAAGCTTTATATGCATAATGACGCCCTTCACGGAATCTGTAAGGGAGCTGAGCCGAAGAGGCGAAGGGGGCGACCGGATGCGTCGAGCTGAAAAAACAGGTACATAAAAAGCAAAAAAATTAAAAGAGTGAAAGAAGGTATCAACATGAGAAAAACGCATTATATTACTTTTCGAAAATTCTTCCATAAACCATCCTTTAATCCCTCAACAAAACCTCGTCCCTTCAAGGCCTATTCCTTTGTTCCGTTCAGTCCACTTGCCATGCTTGACCCTACTATTCTAACCATAGGAGGCATTGTCTTAGGAATTGCCATCATCGAACGAATATTAGAGCGATGGGGTGTCATCGATCTGGTTGATCAGTTCGCAAAGGTGATGCGTTTTATCTTGCCTGTCACCTTCTATAGCGCCTTGATTTACTTTTTTGCAACTTTTATGTTTTGAGGAGGAATGTAGATGTTTGAAAAACTAAAACTGCGTGGCCAATTAATAAAAGCGTTTCGTACCGCAGAGATTTACCGAGTGATGAAGCGTGGAGACCGGACCTCTTATCTGTTTCCGAAGATCCATCAAATCGATAACCATCATACGTACACTCGGTACGCCTTTTCCTTGTTGAATGGGATTGACCCTGAACTTTTAAATAAGAAAAGATGGGCATTACGACAAGTATTAGGCAGCAATATTGAAGTGAATGGCAGCCTAAAGAATTTTAGTATCACCGTTCATCACAAAAGCCTACCTAACATGCTTAGTTACAAGTATGAAACCATTCATCCTTATATTGAGAAAATGGAACTTCCCGTATGCATAGGCCAAGATATCTATGGAAACCCCGTTTCATGGGATTTTGCGGATTTGGAAACCTTGCTAATATCGGGTGAAATTGGCGCAGGAAAGAGCAGTCTTATGCGTGTTATCCTCACAACATGGGTGAAATATACATCGCCTGATAATCTACGATTAGTATTAGTCGATCTCAAACGAGCTGATTTAGGGCTGTTTCATGGGATTGAGCATGTGGATGCGCTTTGTTTTGAAGCCAAAGACATGCGAAAGCCTTTTGCCTTGTTACGAGCTGAAATGTATCGGCGAGGGGATTTATTGTTAGAACATGGGGTAACTCATATTAGTCGGCTTCCGTTTAAACTGCCTCGAATTGTCGTGGTAATTGATGAAATGTCCATCGTGAAGAGAGAAACGGACCTTGTAGAAATAATCCAACAGTTTGCCAGCCAAGGTCGTGCGCTAGGTGTTCATACGATTATTGCCATGCAGCGACCGGATGCAGATTTATTAAATTCAGCGTTAAAGGCGAATTTACGGGTACGGATTTCTGGAAGGCAAGCTGATGCCACAAATGCAAAGGTGGCAGGCGTACTTGGAGCAGAAGAAATTGATGCAGCAGCCAGGGGACGTATGAAAATTAAAATTGATGAAGTCAAAGAGTTTCAAGCCTATTTCTTAGATGAAGAAGCCTGTAAGGGAATGCTTTCACCTTATAAGACACGGGTGAAAGATCCTGAACCGCAACTGGAGGTTATGTCACAGCCTCTCTTTGGATTATTAGAGAAGGAGGAACAACGATGAGCTTTCGGTTATCGCAGCGTGATAAAGACATCATTGGGTTTATCAATCAGTTTCGGGCTGTGGATCGCGACTCATTAGTGGAACTGTTCTTTAACCAGCTGAAATCGCCTGTCAATGCGTGTAATAGTGTCATGGTACGTTTATATCGATTAGGGTTGATTGAACGTACCCAGCAGTATTCTCCGACGGTCTATTTGCCTGTAGATGCAAAGATCAAAAAAAACTCTCAAAAGATATTACATTTCCTTTCAATTCTAGATATCTATAAACAAATGTGTACGTATAGTGCGCCTAAACAGGTTATTGTCGAAGATAAGCCCACAGGACGAAAAGGAGGCATTGAACCCGATCTCTTTTGTATCTTTAAAGGATCTCCGTTTTGGATTGAAATCCAGAGAAATCAGTATTCTGAGCAGAAGATGCAGGCGAAGGTCAACCTCTATGAGGAGTTTTTCTTTTCGGATGAGTGGAATGACTTGCACTGGCAACCAGAAGGTCGATCACCTATCTTTCCTTCAGTTATTCTGATTACGCCTGTTCGGTATGCAGTGTCTTCAGAGCATATACGTATTATTCAAGTAGCAAGTATTCATGATTTAATGGAGAAATATAAGAGTGCTGATAAACAGCAAAGAGATGGAAGAGCAAAATTATCATCATCCTCAAGTGGAATCAAAATTAACTTAACATAGGACACTAAGAAAAGATATCTTCTGATAAAAACTGTATACTGGGTTTCTTTTTGTTCTAAAAATATTGCTAAACCTAACATGTAGTCGGGATTATATCTGTATCTCTTTGCTCTTCTCCCTCCACTAGATTTATCTAACCCTACTAATACAGCCTCTCCATTGCTCTCCATTTGATCAAGAAACTTACTTACGGTTGGGAAACTTATTCCTGCTCTATTGCTTAGTTCTACTTTTGTCACATTATCTAGTTTTATAAAGCTTTTTCGAATCTTAAATAAAGTTGTACTACTTATTGAATTTGAGATATATTCCATTTTAGATACCTCCGGTTGAAGTGATCTTATTAAATATCTTTAATAAGCGCACGAGAAAATTTCAGTTATTATCCACTACTTCTGTAACAAATTTTATTAAAAGTTGTATTAATTTGATGTAAGAGGTTGGGATTTTCCATAGAAGTTGTTTTTTATGATTTTTAAAATTCGTATTTTGTTTGAAAATCCGGATGAATTCGAGTGAAAATATGGTGCTAATACAAAAATGCCGCATTAATTGTAAGAAATCTACGGACTTAGGACATAATAATATCTTTACTATATTTTATTCTCAATAAATAAAAGAGTCTATCTGAATTTGTTATGTGGGATATACTAAAAATAGCTAGATAAAAATTATATATCCAACGTAAAGCTTTGCTAAGCAAATTATTTATTCTGGGCCTAAAAACATATAAAGATTAATGAAAAGGAGTTAATAATTTAATGGAAAAGGCAAACATTAATGCTTTGCAGTTATTTTTCTTAATGTTACTCTTTGAGTTAGGTAGTGCTATATTAGTACCTCTTGCAACGGGAGCAAAACAAGATGCTTGGATTGCTATTCTACTCGGAATGTTCACCAGTTTTATTCTTTTGTTAGTCTATAATAAACTTTATTTGTATTATCCAAATCTGTTGCCTACAGAGTACATGCAAAAAATCATGGGTAAAGTAACTGGAAAGCTGTTCGCCTTTATGTATATTCTTTACTTTATATATGCTGCAGCAAGAGTTTTACGTGATTTTGGAGAAATGCTATTAACATTTGCTTATCCTGAAACCCCTTTATTCATTGCAAATGCATTATTATTGATGGTTGTTATTTATCTAGTTAGCAAAGGAATAGAGGTAATGGGCAGGTCCGCACAGTTACTCTTTTTCCTCATGTATGTCCTTGCCATCAGTGGATTCATTCTGGTTATTTGTTCGGGTTTAATCCATTTTAAAAACTTACAGCCAACACTCGAAGAAGGGCTGTTACCAGTCCTGAAAGTTGTATTTACTGAAAGTTTATACTTTCCTTTTGGAGAATCAATTGTATTTATAATGATCTTACCTTATTTGAATAATCCTAAGAAAGCAAAGATGACAATGTTATGTGCAAATGGATTAACAGGAATCAATTTGGCCATTGTTATGATTATTAATATTAGTGTCTCAGGAGTTGGTCTAACTGAACGGTCATATTTTCCACTTCTTACTACAATACAAAGCATTCAAGTAGCAGGGTTTTTGGAACGTCTTGATGTGTATTTTATGATTGCCTTAGTTGTCGGCGGATTTTTTAAGATAGGCTTATTTTTTTATGCAGCTGTAGTAGGAACAGCTAACTTATTTAAGATTAAATCCCCTTCACAACTACCTTATTACCTAGGTATACTTACTCTGTTTTATTCTATTATCCTTTCGAGAAATTTCATGGAACATCTTTACGAAGGAATAATAATAGATCCATTTTTTCTCCAAATTCCTCTGTTTATTGTTATTCCTTTTCTTCTTTTAACTGTCGCTTTTTTAAAAAATCGGAAAAGGGAGAACGAATATAAGGTCTAGGAAGGAATTATAAAGTTTAGGGTCTTTCTATACTATCCTGATATTCTTTTAGCATTGCTTGCCAATATTCTTTATCTTTGTCGGTAATGCTTCTATGAATTTCACAAGGGTTTCCAAATGCTAAAGCGTTTTTGGGAATATTCTTTGTAACGATAGACCCAGAACCAATAATACTTCCCTTTCCTATTGTTACACCTGGATTAATCACAACATCTCCACCTATCCAAACATCATCCCCTATTACCACCGGTAAAGCATATTCTAGCCCTATCTTTCTTACTTCTTCATCAATTGGATGAAGAGCAGTATAAATGCTAACTCTTGGACCAATAAAAACGTTATTGCCTATATGAATTTTATTAAGATCTAAAAAAATACAATTAAAATTGCAAAAGAAGTTATCTCCAACATAGATATGTGAGCCATGGCTGCAATAAAATGGTGGTTTTACCGTACAATTTTCTCCGATTTCCCCTAATAGTTTTTTTATCACTTCTTTCCTTTTAGACATTTCTTGCTCAGTGGTTTGGTTAAATAATCTGTACAGATATCTCCCTCTGTTTTTCATTTCCTGAATTTTATCATCGATTTTATATCATTTTCCTTCAAGTAACCTTTGATATTGTTTAGACATGGTAATCTCCTTCTGATTTTTTATTACTTATCTGAATCAATATAGACCTAATTTTAAATTCTTTAATAATGTTTTTATATGTTCGATATTTATTTTTTTGAGCAAAAAAGCATTATTAGAAAGTGATTGATTCATTTTTTTGAAACTTTTGATATAACTTAATTAAAGTGTTATAATAAGTTTAATTTAATCTCTTTTAACCCGCATGTCAATTGGATAATAAAGTTTGTATTAAACAGTATTTGGTTATTAAAAACATCTCTTTTTTTCAAAATGACAATATTAAAAAAAGAGGTATAGAACGGAAGTTTGATAACAAAAATAAGTTAGGATTAAACATATGAAGGAGTACAACTAAAGCGAGGTAAAACATCTAAATACGATTTTAAATTAACTAGACTACGTAATCAGACATTGGAAACAGAAGATAATACACCCACAAGAACTTTAAAAGAAATTTTTGGCCCATCAGGAGAGGATATAGCCAATGAAACCGACTATTCGTGATGTTGCAAGGGTAGCAGGTGTGTCAACAACAACAGTTTCTCGCGTTTTAAATAACAGAGGATATATAAGCAAGGAAACAAGAGCAAATGTCTATACAGCAATAAATAATCTTAATTACCTTCCTAATGACTTAGCTCGCTCTTTATTTCATAAAAAAACGAATACTATAGGACTACTTGTTCCAAACACCAGTGACGCATTTTTCGGTGAGTTAACTTTTGAAATTCAGAGTTTCTGTGCCTCACTGGATTATAAAATAATACTTTGTAATACATTAAACCATATAGATAAAGAAAGTAAGTACTTAGAAATCCTCTCTGGAAGTCAAGTAGATGGGTTAATAATGTCTACTTCTAACTCTAATATATTAAACAACTACGAACAGAACTTACCTATTGTAACAATTGATCATTATATATCTAAAAAAATTCCTTTAGTAAGTTCTGATCATTATTCAGGTAGTTTACAGGCTGTAGAATTGTTACTCTCAAAAGGCTGCCAACATATTATTTATGTTTCCACATTTCCTGCATTTGAGCAATCATCAACTTTGAAGAGAAACGCATATGAAGATGGTATGAAAAGACAAGAGAAAAGAAGCATTATATATGAGTATTCAGGTTATGAAGAAAAGTACAAGGTAATTTGTAAGCTTTTTGATGAAAATACGGAAGTAGACGGTATTTTTTGTAGTGATGATATAACAGCAACTGCTGTAATAACTGAAGCAAAAAAACGTGGTATAAGTATTCCTAATCATTTAAAGGTTATTGGCTACAACGGCACAGGGGTCAGTCAAATTTTATGCCCGGAACTAACAACTGTACAGCAACCAATTAACTTAATCGCTAAAACAGCAGTTAAATCTTTATTAGAAGTAATTGATGGTGAGATAAATACTAATCCAACTAAATTCTATTTACCTATGAAAATTATGGAAGGTAAAACAACATAAAAAATCTTATTTTTATATAGACCCCTCCCTTTTTAAAGCACTACTTTCAATTAAGTTAGAAACCGGTTCCAATAGAACGAAAAAATTGGAATCGGTTTCTTTTTTGGTTATAGTTTATAAGCTAGCAAATTGTCAACGCTTTCTCTTTCAATTAATTCATAATTCGAAAAGGTTATTTTTTCAACTCTTTCACCATTTACCAATCTCAGAATAAGATCTGCTGCCATTTTTCCAGCCTCTTTATAGTAATATTTGACTGTGGTTAGACCTGGATGGATAACTCCAGTAACTTCGTATCCTCCAAAACCTGTTATGGACAACTGTTTTGGAATTTGTAATTCTTTTGAATAAGCTGCTTTTAATGTTCCAAGTGCAATATTATCCGTGGCGCATACTATAATGGAAGGGTTAAAATCTTCTATAATTATTTTTGCTTTCCTGAGGGCTTCCATCATGCTGAAACTTGTCTCGTAGTACTTTACTTCACAGTCTTTTTCTTCGGCTAGTGCCTGTTTTAAGCCTTCTTTTCTTTGCTTTCCAACCGCAATATCTTTCTCAGTCACACCTAGAAAGGCAATTCTTTTATGCCCCTTCTCCAATATATATTTTCCAATATCATATGCTGATTTATAATCATGATGAATTAGACTATGAAGATCTTTATGTTGTTGGCCAACCAGGATAACTGGAATTTGAGTCTTATTAAATGCCTCTATATGAGCATCTGTAATTTGTACTGCTAGCAAGATAATTGCTGCAACTTTTTGTTTAGCTAAAGTATAAATATTTTCTACTTCGCGTTCTAAATTTTGATTGGAGTTGGATACTAGCATTTGATAATTTCTTTCTTTTAATTTTTCATCAATCCCAATTAAGGTTCGTGATGTAGCATAAGAATCAAGGCGCGGTACAATAACCCCAATAATATTGGTTTTCTTTGCTTTTAAGCTTTGTGCAAATGCGTTTGGAGTATATCCTGTTTTACTTATTATATTCTCAATTTTCTTTTTTGTTTCATAGCTAACTGAACCGCCATTAAGATAACGTGAGACCGTACTCTTCGCAACTCCCGCCATTTTAGCTATATCAGTAATTGTTGTCATTCTCTCATCTCCATGCTCAAACATATATTTTACATAAGTATACATGAGTAAATATATGAATTTAAAGTTTCCAATACAAACGTCTAAAGCATGTTAATATTTAATAAAATCAATTCCCGCGTAGTATAATCTTGAATTCAGAGTATAAAGGACGCCCATAGCCAAATAAAAATAAATTTTATAAGCATTAAACGTAAAAAAGAGCCATTTATCATGAATGTCCCTTTTTTACGTTTAATAAGCACTGAGTTAAGTGTGTCAATGAAATTTTCTCTGCCTCTAGGCGTTTGAAAACTTTAGTTCTGTTTTAGCATTAATGTGCCATGGTAAGCAAGGCTTTCCAAAGTAGTAGAAAGTAGTCCTTGCATATAATCGTTATGGATATCTTCAATATAAGAAATGTTAGGTATATGTTCCTTAGGTATGATTTGTAAGCAATTATTGTAGATATCGTCAACATACTCTGATTTACACAATCCGCCTGTTAAGACAATTATTTGTGGATTAATAATTGCAATAATTGATATTAATGTTTTAGCAGCCAATGGTATAAACCGTTCTTTATTATGTAAGTGTTTAAGTTGATCCTCTCTTGACATATCAAAGGGCAAAAAGGAAACCTCACCTGCAAATTTAGTACTTCCCTTTAATATATTACCGTCCACTATAATACCAGATCCAGGAAAACTATTCTCTATAAAAGTTACAACAGCAACACTTGTCTCCTTTTTATGATGCTTGTAAATCCCATATACGGTTAAATTCATGTCATTTTCTATTGTTACTTCTATTTTATATTTTTCTTTTAGTCTTTCACCTAAATTAATGTTGGCAAGTTCAGGAATATCGCATATTCCGATAACACCTTCATTAACAACGCCAGGGACCCCTATTCCTATAGCAAGAATATTATATTTTTTAATCAACTGATCTATAAAGGCGTCAATTTCCTCATATGTTATATTATCTGAAGTAATTATGTCTTCTTCTATTTTTTCACCCCTCAAGTTAGTAATTCTATAATTAACCCATCGGATGTCGTTCTTTAGGCTGATATAGATACAACCAATAAAACCATAATTTTCATTATATTTGAAACGTCTAGCTGGTCTGCCACCACTTGATTCTTCATGACTCACTTCTAAAACTTCCCCTGTAACCAAAAGTTCTTTGAGAATGTTACCGCAAGTACCTACACTTAAACCCGTAGCTTGAGCGATACTAGATTTTGTCCCATATTCCAAATTCTTTAATGATGTTTTTACAAGCTCAATATTTATCTTTTTGAGAGCAGCAGTATTGTTAGATAGTGGTTTATTCATTTATTTATTTCCTCCAAACTTTTGACAAAACTTAACGAAAGTGTTATCGTATATCACGGATTTACGTTTTTCGATTCATATATCAATTAGACAATGAAGCTTTTGCAATACTGTATTTGTTTATATTGATAATATTAAAAAGGCGGAAGTTTGACAACTAAAAGTAAGACATGATTAAACACATTAAGGAGTACAACTATGAGAACAGAAAAACAGAAAATGTTAGATGGTGATTTATATCAACCCGGTGATTCACAGTTAGTAAAGGACCGGGAAAACGCGCGAAGATTGACGAGACTATATAATCAAACATTAGAAACAGAAGGAAATAAACGTACAAAGATTTTAAAAGAACTTTTTGGTTCATCAGGAAAGGATATATCCATTGAACCAAATTTCCGTTGTGATTATGGCTATAATATACACGTTGGTAATAGTTTTTTCGCAAATTTTGATTGTGTATTTTTAGATATATGTGAAATAAAAATAGGCGATAATTGTTTCATAGCACCAGGAGTTCATATCTATACAGCTACTCATCCTTTAAATACAATGGAAAGAATTTCAGGAGCTGAATATGGAAAGCCTGTAGTGATTGGTAATAATGTATGGATTGGTGGAAGAGCAGTTATTAATCCTGGAGTGAAGGTTGGTCATAATGTCGTAATTGCTTCAGGAGCAGTAGTTACTAAAGATGTACCTGATAATGTAGTCGTCGGCGGAAACCCTGCTCAAATAATTAAACATATTAAAGAACAAGTAGTGTCTTAACAGTATTTTAAACATCTAATAAATAAAGGTGAATTTGTTATTGAGAGCCTAGCCTTTAAATAAATATCTTCTTTTATCACTATTATTATTTCTATATTAGTAAATATATATAAGCACTTCTGTATAAGGAATGTGTCAGAGGGAGAATGAAAAATGAAAATTGAGCATATAGCAATTTGGACCAACGATATAGAGCGCTTAAAGAGATTTTATGAAAAATATTTTAATGGTCAATCAAATAACAAATATATAAATTCAAAAAAACATTTTGAGTCTTATTTTCTACAGTTTGATGGTGGTTCAAGGTTAGAGTTAATGAAGAAAGAAGAAATTCCGTCTACAAAAAATAACGTATATGCTCAATTCACAGGAATAATTCATATAGCGTTTTCCGTAGGATCCAAAGAGAAAGTAGACAAACTAACTAAACAATTAAAAGGAGATGGTTTTGAGGTACTAGATGGCCCTAGAACAACAGGAGACGGATATTATGAAAGTGTAGTTTTGGACCCTGATGGAAATCGAATTGAAATTACAATCTAAATTAAATTATATCTAACAGATATAAATTTTTGTAATACAAAAATACCTAATAATCTTCTGTTATGGTGACTTTTGGTTAACTTCATTTTAAACCAGAAAGGATAAATAAGTATGAATTTATTCAAGTATTTAATAATTATTTTAGCTGGAGGATTAACAACATTTCTTTTAGGTTTAATTACTACGAAAATAATTAAGCGTATTTTTTTCTTGCTTTATAGTAACTAATCTATTAAATTATGATGACACTACGCTTTTTACAACTACATTTGACTAATCAAAAAAATTAATTCCACTATTCATAGATTCTTGTTAATTCCGAAAAAGTATTTTTTATTTTCAAAAAATATAACTTGCTGGAAAACGCTTACTATTGCTAATCTGAAAGAAATATAACTAATAAGATTTCCCTAAGGTAATATTTGTTGAATTATACATTTACCTTAATATTTCTTATTATGTAAAGGAGAGATCTTTATGGAGGTTAACTTCTTATTTGGAGTTGCAGCTGGTTTACTCATTTTGTTAACTAGTTCTTGGGGGATTGTAAAAAAACCAAAGGTTAAGGAATTCACTTGTATTAAATTCCCTGTGAAGACACCTAGATAAAAGAATTTTATATCCTTTGCTTACTAACTATAATACTCGAAATATATAAATATTTAAATAAGTATGTCATACTAGCTGACATACTTATTTTTCTTCCACAAAATTTTCTTAGTATGAAGAGTTTGAGATTAATAATACCTTTCAAAGTTGTAATAATGAAAATTATCTAGATTATAATAAGACTCCACATAATGGAAAAGGCGAATATCTTCTAGATATACATAATTTCTCACAATGATCACATGAGAATTATTTCTAATTTTTAGATAATTAAAGATTTCTCTTGGAGGTTCTTCAACAGTAATTTCTGTTTGAATAAAACCAATTTTCAATCTTAACTTTCCCTCTAGAAATTTCGTGATTGACCCTTTACAAATTTCCCTAGTTAAATTAGGCACAAAGTTTTTAGAAAAGTACATCTGATCTAAGACAAATCCTTTACCTTCGCTCGTCCTTCCACGTAATATTTTCCATACATCATCTTTATTAGAAACGTTCAGCCTTTGCTGTATATAGTCATTAGGATTTATTAATTCTATATTATAGAGGACATTAATACCTTTATCTTCTGTGGGATAAATAGAATTTTTAAATGAAAACGAGTCAAGGTTGTTATTTATATCTAGGATAATGGATCCTTTTCCTTTTATTTTTTGAATATACCCATCATGAGCGAGTGAATTCAAAGCTTTGCGTACTGTCTCTCTAGAGGCACTATATTGATTTACAAGTTGATTTTCAGAAGGTAACAATGTATTGGGTTTTAAGTCTCTTTTTTGAATTTTTCGGGATAAATCATGATAAATTGTTAAACATTTATTTTTCTTCATTACCAATCACCCGGTAACCTTACATATAAATTTATTAAATATAATTTGTCTTTCTAATTATGATTATCAACTACTAGCCAATAGTAAAATACAACTGTTCTTTTTTAACGTTTTTCCTATATAAATCAATGATTTCATAATCATCTAAATGTAAAACATATTCATCATCTTTAATTTTTTTCAGTATCTCATCTTCTATTTGAATTCTCTCAATTTCGTTTAAAAAGTAATGTTTTAAAATTACTTTATACATTTTCTCTCCTCCTTTTAATAAGGTAGTTAATACTAGAGATAATGATAAGTAGAATACCTAGTGCTTATATAGAATAAAATTGTTAAACTCCAGATTTAGTCGACTTGATAACAGTTTGGAAATGAAAATTAGAGAAGTGTAATATTTTAAAAGACATAACTAAATTCCTAAAAGGTTATTTAAGGCATAAGCTACTCCATCTTGGTCATTATCGTTTGTAATA
>Ga0209463_1001808_pt1 | contig 12485 bp, 12 predicted proteins | sample AgamicMgSfrz_FD_187169 | JGI IMG/M metagenome (GOLD analysis project Ga0209463, IMG submission 187169) | Agave microbial communities from Guanajuato, Mexico - Mg.Sf.rz (SPAdes) (version 2) | ecosystem: Host-associated > Plants > Phyllosphere > Phylloplane/Leaf | place: Guanajuato, Mexico... | reverse complement strand
ATAGTAGCAAACTAACGTTCGTTATGTAAGTGAAAGGTGGGGTTACATGTCACTTCGATTTGTGATTGGTAGAGCGGGAAGTGGAAAAAGTACACTTTGTTTACACGAAGTGCAAGAAGAGTTAAAGCAGCGTCCAAGAGGGAAAACAATACTATATCTTGTGCCAGAACAGATGACATTCCAAACGCAGCAGGCGTTAATTGGTAGTGAGGATGTTAGAGGTTCTATTCGGGCACAAGTTTTTAGTTTTTCACGGTTAGCGTGGAAGGTATTGCAAGAAGTTGGTGGAGCGAGTCGTCTTCACATTGATGAAGCGGGCGTACATATGTTACTTCGTAAAATTGTAGAGTCTCGTAAAGATGGATTATCGGTGTTCCAAAAGGCAGCGGAGCAAAACGGTTTTTTTGAACATCTTGGCAGCATGATTGCGGAGTTTAAACGATATAACGTGACGCCATCTAACGTATATGAAATGTGGCAACAATTAGATGCGCATAGTAACAGTGCCGAACAAAAGCTATTAGCGAATAAAGTGTATGATTTACAATTACTATATGATGATTTTGAGCGTGCTTTAATCGGAAAATATTTAGATTCAGAAGACTACCTGCAATTGCTAGTCGAAAAGCTTCCGCAGTCTGAATATGTAAATCAGGCTGAAATTTATATAGATGGATTTCATTCGTTTTCACCGCAAGAGCTAGAAATTGTAAGACAGCTTATGATTTGCGGAGCGAGAGTTACGATTACGTTAACGATAGATGAAAAGACGTTAGCACAGCCAGTAAATGAACTAGATCTATTTTATGAAACGACGTTAACGTATGAAAAAATAAAACAAGTAGCACGTGAAGAGAAGATAGAAATTGAAAAAACGATTCCGCTTATGGAACAGCCACGTTTTCATTCGCAAGCATTAGCGCATTTAGAAACGCATTACGAAGCACGTCCAAATGAAAAGTTTCACGGTGAAGCGAGTGTAACGATTAGTACAGCAGCTAATTTGCGAGCTGAAGTAGAAGGTGTTGCTCGTGAAATTCGTAGACTTGTGGCGGACGAAGATTATCGTTACCGCGATATTGCAGTTCTTCTTCGTAACGGGGAAAGTTATTACGATGTGATGCGAACGTTATTTACAGATTATAATATCCCGCACTTCATCGATGAAAAACGACCGATGTCACATCATCCGCTAGTAGAATGCATTCGGTCAGCACTCGAGATTATTAGCGGGAATTGGCGTTATGATGCAGTGTTTCGCTGCGTGAAAACAGAGCTTTTATATCCATTAGACGTAAGAAAAGAAGCAATGCGCGAAGAGATGGATGAGTTTGAAAACTACTGTTTAGCGTACGGTGTACAAGGGAAGAGATGGATTTCTGAGGATCCGTGGATGTATCGACGCTATCGTTCTCTTGACGATACGAACGGGATGATTACAGACAGTGAACGTGAAATGGAAGAGAAAATAAATCGATTGCGCGACGTTGTAAGAACGCCTGTTATTCGTATGCAAAAAAGACTGAAGCGTGCGGGAACAGTTATGCAAATGTGTGAAGCTGTTTACTTATTTTTAGAAGAGCTGGATGTTCCGAAAAAACTAGAAGCATTACGTATTCGTGCAGAAGAGAGCGGCGATTTCTTATTTGCGACAGATCATGAGCAAGTATGGGAAGAAGTAATGAGTCTTCTTGATACGTTCGTTGAGATGCTTGGCGAAGAGAAAATGTCACTTTCTATGTTCACAGACATTATGTCGACAGGTCTTGAGGCGCTTCAATTCGCAAACATTCCGCCGTCATTAGACCAAGTGTTAATTGCTAACATTGATCGTTCTAGGTTATCAAATGTGAAAGCAACATTCGTCATTGGGGTAAATGAAGGTGTCATTCCAGCAGCACCTATGGATGAAGGTATGCTTTCTGATGAGGAAAGAGATGTTCTTGGTGCGGCAGGAATTGAATTAGCACCAACGACGAGACAAACTTTATTAGAAGAACAGTTCGTTATGTACCAAATGGTAACGAGAGCAACTGAGAAATTATATATTTCCTGTCCGCTCGCAGACGAAGAAGGAAAGACGTTACTTGCGTCTAGCTTTATTAAGAAAATAAAAAGAATGTTCCCTGATGTGAAAGAATCGTTTATTACGAATGACGTAAATGATTTATCACGTTCGGAACAAATTTCATACGTAGCAACGCCAGAAGTAACGTTGTCATATGTTATGCAGCAACTTCAAACGTGGAAACGATATGGATTTGAAGGGAATTTAGACTTTTGGTGGGATGTATATAATTTCTACGTCACTTCAGATGAATGGAAGCAAAAAAGTAGCCGCGTGCTATCAAGTTTATTCTACCGAAATCGTGCGCAGAAATTAAGCACAGTTGTAAGTAGAGATTTATACGGAGATACAATTAAGGGAAGCGTCTCTCGTATGGAACTATTTAACCGTTGTGCATACGCTCATTTCGCGCAGCACGGTTTATCATTAAGAGAGCGTGATATTTTCAAATTGGATGCGCCGGATATCGGGGAATTATTCCATGCAGCGCTGAAGAGAATTGCAGACAGGCTATTACGTGAGAACCGTACTTGGGCGGATTTATCAATAAAAGAGTGTGAACATCTTTCTGCTGTAGTAATAGAAGAAATTGCACCGTTATTACAAAGACAAATTTTATTAAGCTCAAATCGTCATTTCTATTTAAAACAAAAACTACAACAAATTATTTTCCGTACGTCAATTATTCTGCGTGAACATGCGAAGTCGAGCGGTTTCGTACCAGTTGATTTAGAAGTGCCATTCGGTATGGGCGGTACAGGATCACTTCCGCCGATGGAATTCTCATTACCAAATGGTGTGAAGATGGAAGTAGTTGGTCGTATTGACCGTGTTGATAAGGCAGAAGACGAAAACGGGACATTCCTACGTATTATTGACTATAAATCAAGTTCAAAAGCGTTAGACTTAACGGAAGTGTATTACGGATTAGCTCTTCAAATGTTAACGTATTTAGATGTTGTTACTTCAAATGCACAGACGTGGATGAAAAAAGGCGGCACAGCATCACCAGCTGGTGTATTGTATTTCCACATTCATAACCCAATCGTTGAGGTGAAAGGTGACGCATCTGAAGCAGAAATTGAAAAGGAAATTTTAAAGAAATTCAAAATGAAAGGGCTCGTACTAGGAGATGCTGACGTTGTTCGTTTAATGGATAACAAACTTTCAACAGGAAGCTCAGATATTATTTCTGCTGGTTTGAAAAAAGACGGTAGCTTTAGTGCGCGTTCTAGCATTGCAAGTGAACAAGAGTTTAACGTACTCCAAAAATACGTACACCATACGTTTGAAAATATCGGAAAAGATATTACAGAAGGTGTAATCGATATTGCTCCTTACAAAAAGGGGAATAAAGCGGCGTGTACGTTCTGTAACTTCAAATCGGTTTGTCAGTTCGATGAATCACTTGAAGATAATCAATTCCGTACGTTAAAAGATATGAAAGATAGTGAAGCGATGGAGAAAATTAGAGAGGAGGTTGGCGGAGAATGATAGAAAATTGGCCTAAAAAACCAGAAGGAAGTCAATGGACAGATGACCAGTGGAAAGCCGTTGTAGCGAACGGACGTGATATTTTAGTAGCAGCAGCAGCCGGATCAGGTAAAACAGCAGTATTAGTTGAACGTATTATTAAAAAGATTATAAACGAAGAAAACCCAGTCGATGTCGACCGCCTGCTCGTTGTAACATTTACAAATGCAGCGGCGCAAGAGATGAAAAATAGAATCGGAGAAGCGTTAGAAAAAGTATTAATTGATGAACCAGGATCTCAGCACGTAAGAAAGCAGCTGAGCCTATTAAATAAAGCTTCTATTTCGACGATCCATTCATTTTGTTTACAAGTCATTAGAGGATACTATTACATGCTTGATGTGGATCCTCGTTTCCGCATTGCGAATCAAACAGAAAACGAATTATTAAAAGAAGAAGTGTTAGATGACATATTAGAAGAAGAGTATGGAATTGAAGATAATGCGATATTCTTTGAACTCGTTGATCGTTATACGAGTGACCGTAGTGACGATGATTTACAGCGTATGATTTTAGCGCTTCATACAGAATCAAGAGCACATCCAAATCCGGAAAAATGGCTTGATAAATTAGTAGAGGCATACGATGTGGAAGGAAAGACAATTGAAGATTTAGTATATGCTTCGTATTTATTAGAAGATGTGAAATTCCAGATTGAAACGGCGGAAGCGCATATTCGTAAAGCGACTGAACTTGCAATGCTTCCTGACGGTCCAGCACCTCGCGTTGAAACCCTGCAAACAGACTTAGCTTTACTTGGAACGTTATCATCAGCTGCTCGTGAGTCATGGACAAGTGTGTATGAAGCGATGCAGAGTGTATCGTGGCAAACGTTAAAACGTATTAAGAAAAGTGATTACAACGAGGATGTTGTAAAACAAGTAGACTCTCTTCGTAATAAAGCGAAAGATGAAGTGAAGAAATTGCAAGAAGAGCTATTTAGCCGCAGACCTGAAAGTTTCTTACGAGATTTTCAAGATATGCATCCTGTATTAGAAAAACTCGTACAGCTTGTAAAAGTATTTACAGAGCGTTTCCAAGCGATGAAGCGAGATAAAGGCATGGTCGATTTCACAGATTTAGAGCATTTCTGTTTACAAATTTTAAGTGAACAAAGTGAAGATGGTGAAATGAAGCCATCAGCAGTAGCGCTTCAATATCGTAATAAATTTGCTGAAGTATTAGTCGATGAATATCAAGATACGAACTTCGTACAAGAATCGATTATTAAATTCGTAACGAAAGATTCAGAGAGTGAAGGAAACTTGTTCATGGTAGGTGACGTGAAGCAGTCGATTTATCGTTTCCGATTAGCAGAACCAGGACTATTCTTAGGAAAATATAAACGTTTCACGCAAGAAGGATTGGGCGGCGGAATGAAAATTGACTTAGCGAAAAACTTCCGTAGTCGTCATGAAGTGCTAGCAGGCACGAACTTCATCTTCAAACAAATTATGGGCGAAGAAGTTGGGGAAATCGATTACGATGCTGACGCTGAATTAAAGCTAGGTGCTAGCTACCCAGAAGGTGAAGATGTAGCGGCTGAGCTATTATGTATTCAGCAAACGGAAGAAGAAGTACTAGACGGTGAAGAAGGTGCGGAAGTAGAAAAGGCACAGCTTGAAGCTCGTCTTATGGCGCAGCGCATTAAAGCGATGGTCGATTCAGGTTATGAAGTGTATGATCGTAAAACGGATAGTATGCGCCCTGTACAATACCGCGACTTCGTTATTTTACTTCGCTCCATGCCGTGGGCGCCGCAAATTATGGAAGAATTAAAACTGCAAGGAATTCCAGTATACGCTGATCTTGCGACTGGTTACTTTGAAGCGACAGAAGTAAATATTATGATGAACGTCTTCCGCGTTATCGATAATCCGATGCAAGATATTCCGCTTGCAGCAGTGCTTCGTTCACCGATCGTTGGATTAAATGATGAAGAACTTGCGACGCTTCGTGCTCACGGAAAGAAAGGTTCGTTTTATGAAGTAATGAGCTCATTCTTAAAAGGGGCACCACTTGAAGAAGAGCAAGAACTACATGATAAATTAGAGTGGTTCTATAACTTACTGCAAGGATGGCGTGAATTCGCGCGCCAACAGTCACTTTCTGATTTGATTTGGAAAGTGTACGGTGAGACAGGTTATTACGATTTCGTTGGCGGTTTACCAGCTGGAAAGCAAAGGCAAGCAAACCTGCGTGTACTATATGACCGCGCGAGACAATATGAAGCAACATCATTTAGAGGGTTATTCCGCTTCTTACGCTTTATTGAGCGTATTTTAGAACGCGGTGATGATATGGGTACAGCGAGAGCTTTAGGTGAACAAGAAGACGTCGTTCGCATTATGACGATTCATAAAAGTAAAGGACTTGAGTTTCCAGTTGTATTTGTAGCTGGACTTGGTCGTCGTTTTAATACACAAGATTTAATGAAACGTTTCTTACTGCATAAAGACTTCGGTTTCGGTTCGCAGTTCATTGATCCGCGTAAACGAATTAAATATACGACATTATCGCAACTAGCAATTAAGCGTAAAATGAAAATGGAATTAATCGCGGAAGAAATGCGCGTATTATACGTAGCATTAACGCGTGCAAAAGAGAAGTTAATTTTAATCGGAACAGTGAAAGATGCAACTAAGGAAATGGAGAAATGGCTTGATGCGAGGGAGCATAGTGAATGGTTATTACCAGATCATATACGTGCCGGAGCATCTTGTTATTTAGACTGGATTGCACCTTCATTATATAGACATCGTGATAGTGAAATGCTTCTTGAATTAGGACAAGGAAGCATTCCAGATGAAGTTTATGGGTATGACACTAGCTGGAAAGTAGAAGTTGTAGACGGTAACACGTTACTTGCACCAGAGCCAGTTCAAGAAGAGAAGCAAGAGTTGTTAGAAGCACTTCGTGAGAAAAAGGCTGTTCCGTTAGAAAGTGAACGGAAAGAAGAAGTGTACGATAGATTAATGTGGAAGTACGGATATGAGGAAGCGACATCTCATCGTGCGAAGCAATCTGTTACAGAAATAAAGAGAAATTATCAATCTGAAGAAGGTAGCGATAACGCCTTTATTAAAAAACTACGTGCGCCAATTAAAACACGTCCACGCTTTATGGAGAAGAAAGGGCTAACGTACGCAGAGCGCGGAACAGCAGTCCATGCCGTTATGCAGCATATTGATTTGAAGAAGCCGATTACGATTGAAGTTCTTCAAGAGCAAATTGCTGGAATGGTAAATAAGGAATTATTAACTTTTGAACAAGCAGAAGAAATTACGATTGAAAAAGTCATTTCATTCTTTGACAGTGACCTAGGTAAAAGGGTATTAGCGGCGAAAAGTGTTGAGCGTGAAGTACCCTTTACGATGATGCTTGCAGCAGAAGAAGCATATCAAGATTGGCAAGGGAAGAGCGACGAAACGATTCTTGTCCAAGGTGTTATCGACTGTATGATTGAAGAGGAAGATGGCATCACGTTAATCGACTTTAAAACGGATACGATTGAAGGGAAGTTCCCAGGTGGATTCGATCAAGCGAAACCAATTTTAGAAGAGCGATATAAAGTGCAGCTTTCGCTATATGCAAAAGCACTCGAGAAAAGCTTACAACATCCTGTAAAAGAGAAATGTTTATACTTCTTTGATGGCAATCACGTTATAAAAGTTGAGGAATAGAGGGACTTACAAATGGCAACGGAAAAAACGTTAAGAACTTGTGAAAAGGGACATGAGTACTATAAAAGTAGCAATTGTCCAACTTGCCCAACCTGTGAGAAAGAGAAAACGCCAAAAGAAGGTTTTCTTTTTCTTCTTTCAGCGCCAGCAAGAAGGGCGCTAGAGCATCACGGAATTCATACTGTAGAAGAACTCTCAAAGTATAGCGAGAAAGAAATTTTAAAACTACATGGTATGGGACCCGCATCTTTACCTAAATTGAGAGCGGTTCTAGAGGAAAAAGGATTATCATTTAAATAAAATTATAATTTCGTGTAGAAAGAAGAAAAAAGTAGGAGATATCTCCTACTTTTTTTATGCTGTTCCAATCTGATCTTGATCGGCCACATCAGAATCGAACGTATTTGTTGCACTAACACCACTAAACGTATTTACGACAAATCCAACGTTAGAAGCTCCAGATCCATTATACGCTTTCGTGTTTTCTTTCGGAGACACGTTATAAAAATCTCCTAAATTGAAAGAGCCATTACTGTTTTGAACGACGAGATTTCCAACAACAGAAGGCATACCATCCACCTACTTTACTCAGCTTTTTAATTACTATATGAATTATTGAGCGGAAGGTTCATCCGTAATATATTGGCGGATTTGCATAATACGAGAGTTATTGAAAGCATAATCAACATTTCCGATTTGAAAGCAACCGGAATTTAAAAGTGTTCGTAATTCAACATCCTTCACTTCAATAAAGGGACATTCATTTACAATGTTTAGTTTTACATCTGTCGAACGTTTTGGGATTGTGATGTGTTCATCTGTAAAAATTTCAAATGCATCTAAGCGACCTTCGTCTTTTATATAGCAAGGAAATTCCCTGTGGACGGCAAGAGCCCTACTTTTTAATTCCATTTGATTTGCGTCTCCCACTTGAAACACGGCAGTAATCCCTAAAGAAATAATAGAAACATTTTGGACAACAGACACATGATGCAACATAATTTCTCAGTCTCCTTAACCTGGAGTAGGAGGGACGTCTGTTACTAACGGTACAAACGGACCCTCTGTTACAGTTTCAAACGGTGTATCAAGAATAGAGGATAGAATGAGGAGATTCGCATCTCCAATTAAAAAGAGTGCGGATGACGATACACCGTTCATTTTAATCTGTCCGACTTTTAATTCACGATTGACAACGTTAAGGTTCATACATACTTACTCCTTTCGGAAATTGCCCGGTATGTGTTGAATAAAAGAGAGGAAGGCTTTATCGATATCATGTTTCATTGCTTGAATAATGATATCTCGTAAATAATCTGGATCTGTTGAAATCCCTTCATATGATTGCGCTTGTGATAAATAATAAGGAAGTCTATGCTCCATCTGTTTTTTTATGTCATCAACCATCATTTGTCGGTACATTTCATCGAGCGGTGTTCTCTCTTCTTGTTCAAAATGGAGAATTCGATTATATGCTTCTTCATCTAAGTAACGATGCATTTCTTGAAGGATTCCTTGGTAAAAATCTGGATTGGTGTCAGTTTCAGGATTGACCTTCAAAGTTTCTGTATCAACTTGAAAATCCTCAATTTGTTGTCCTTTGGCTGAAAACGGGTTTAAACCAATATTTAAAGTACCATTTAAATTTTCTACTTTTAATTGATCGAATTTGTATTCCACTTTTCCTATAGAAGAGGAGGGGCGATTTTTTAATTCGTTAAGCTCTTCTTGGAGTTGGCGCACTTGATCTTCCAAATTCAGGATGGCTGCTTGTTGTGTTTGAAGAGCTTGCTGAAGTTGGTGTAAGTAAGTATATATATCTTGATTCATTTGTGAAACCTCCTTTTCAATAGGGAGGGTAAATATATTCCTGCTATATATTTATGACAAGGATGTCTTAAGAAGAACTAGTTGATGGTTTGATAGAAATAATTTGTCCTTTCGACTGTAATGGGCGAAGAGGCTCTGTAAATCCGCCAGTATTTGAGAATTTAGATAGAGCTTTAATACTTCCAGCAGTACCAATTTGGAATACGGAAGAGGTTGTAATACTATCAATTTTAATGCTATTGATGATAATGCTTTGGTTTACATAAAAGTTCAACACAATCGCCTCCTTTAAGTTGAACCAATTATCGCTTGATCAACGATATCTGAATCATTAACAGTCGTTGCGCTTTGATAATTGTAGACAGAAACGTTATCTCCAACGTTAAAAGAGCCGGCCCCGGCGAAAGCACGTGAATAACTAATAGGCCTAATTGCAAATACATCCCCAATATGAAAAATACCACTTGATCCAATATTGACGATACGAATATGTCCGACCATAGCTGGCATACAAAACACCCTTCGTTTTTAAAATTTTCTTTTCTACTATTGTATGGGCGTTTTCAATAAAATGTGTATTTTTTTGAAATAAAAGAAACACACACGTTATTGCGTGTGTGTATCGAGTGTTTGATTAGTGTTAAAATCCGTATGTACATGCCAAATTGCATTTAAGAGCCTGTCCAGTTCTTGGCTACAATCTACTGTTTTTTGAGAAGTCATTCCATAGCGTTCAGCAAAATAAATCATTTTTTCACGTTTTTTTTCAATCGCTTGCTCAAACATTGAAATCGGCTCCATCTCTAAATGAAATTTTTAGTATATATGTAGTACATATTATACAAAAATCCCATAAAAAAGAAACGTCTTCGCTAAAAAAAGTAAAATTTCTACATTTTATGCCAAATGATAAAGGAGTAACGAATAGAATATGCGAAGAATATTGTAAAAATTAGCGTGCATGAGAAGGTTTTTTTCTTGCAGATGCGAATACAATTAAAAGGTATGAGTTTTAGGATGGAGAGTGGAAATATTGCGTTTGGTAACGGCGAAAAAAGAAGAAAAGGTATTTGTAGGTATTGTAGATGAAGAGAGAGAAAAGGTATTGCACTTAAGGGAAGCGCAAAGGCAAAAGGGAGAAAAGGTTACAATCCCTATTACAATGTTAGAGTGTATTGAAAGAGGAACCGAATGTTTTGAAAAAATATGTGATATTGTAAATTGGGCGAAGGAAAATGAAGGAACGGCGTATTATCCGTTAACTGAGGTGAAAATATTAGCACCCATTCCAAGGCCAAGGAAGAATATTCTTTGTGTTGGAAAAAATTATCGTGAGCATGCGATAGAAATGGGCGGAGTAGAGTCAATTCCAGAAAATATAATGATCTTTACGAAAGCGCCAACGACAGTTATTGGAATGGATGAAAAAATTAATAGTCATCCTCACGCAACAAATGAACTAGACTATGAAGGCGAACTAGCTATCATCATTGGTAAGCGAGGGAAACAAATAAAAAAAGAAAAAGCGCTTGAGCATGTTTTTGGTTATACCATTATAAATGATATAACTGCTCGCGACATTCAAAGGAAGCATAAACAATTTTTCCTCGGAAAAAGTTTCGATACATTTTGTCCGATGGGACCGTATTTAATTCATAAATCAATGGTTAGTGAGCCGAATGCGTTACACATTGAAACGATAGTAAATGGGGAAGTAAGACAAACTTCAAATACAAATAAAATGATTTTTTCAATAGAAGAAATTATTTCAACGATAAGTAAAGGAATGACGTTAGAACCAGGAGATATTATCGCAACAGGAACGCCGGCTGGTGTCGGAAAAGGTTTCACACCACCGAAGTTTTTGCATGCTGGTGATGAAGTGGTCATTACAGTAGAAGGAATTGGTACTTTGCGAAATATAGTGAAATGAAAAAAAGAGCTATCTTATCGAAGATAGCTTTTTTTATGGTCTTGGGTTATAGAGATAATCGATAACGGAAAAAGTGTAAAGACCAATAAATGCAAGCGTGCAAATGCCCAATAGTATAACCGTAAGTGCGCTTTTTTCTCGGCCAAATCCAATAATAGTAAGAATAACAGCAGTCCAAAATGATGCTTTCAGTAGTGTGAATGTAGTAGAAGTTAAGTAGTGACTAAGCAAAGTTGTGGAAAGTAGGAAGCCAAAGAATGTAACTAAAATAAAAGACGTAGCTAAATAGTTAATATGTTTGCCATATCTTAATAACAATATATCGTACCTCCTTTACAGAATGTAAATACAGAAAATTACAATTTTATTTTAGTATAAATCAATATAAAAATAAAGAGGTTGTCCTAACATGTAGGACAACCTCTTTATTATTACGATAATACCGCTTTAATTTTTTGGAATGCCCACTCTAAATCTTCTTCAGAGATTACTAGAGGTGGTGCGATACGAATTACGTTTTCGTGTGTTTCTTTACATAAAAGACCAGCTGCTTTTAGTTGTTCACAGTAAGGACGAGCTGGCTCGTTTAATTCGATACCGATGAATAAACCTTTACCGCGAACTTCAGTGATCATTGGGTTATCAATTTCTTTTAATTGCCCAACTAATTTTTCTCCTAATTGAAGAGAACGCTCTGTTAATTTTTCTTCTTCTAACACTTCAAGAGCTGCGATAGACACAGCACATGCAAGTGGATTACCACCGAATGTAGAACCGTGAGAACCTGGCTCAAATACACCTAAAATGTCACGGTTTGCTGCAACGCAAGAGATCGGGAACACGCCGCCGCCAAGCGCTTTACCAAGTATGTACATGTCAGGAGTTACATCGTCCCAGTCACAAGCGAATACTTTACCAGTACGGCCTAAGCCAGTTTGGATTTCATCTGCTACGAATAAAACGTTTTCTTTTTTACATACTTCAAAAGCTTCTTTTAAGTAACCAGCTGGTGGGATGTTAATTCCTGCTTCACCTTGAATTGGCTCTAAAATGAATGCTGCTGTGTTTGGTGTAATTGCAGCTTTTAACGCTTCTAAATCACCGTAAGGAATTACAACGATGCCAGGAAGCATTGGACCGAATCCACGCTTGTATTCTTCATTTGAAGACATAGAAACAGAACCCATTGTACGTCCGTGGAAGTTATCTTCACAAACGATGATTTCAGCACGGTTTGCTTCTACTTTCTTCACATCATAAGCCCAGCGACGAACTGTTTTAATTGCAGTTTCAACAGCTTCAGCACCTGTATTCATTGGAAGTACCATTTCTTTATTAGTTAGTTTCGCAACTTTTTCGTACCAAGGACCTAATTGATCGCTATGGAAAGCACGAGAAGTTAACGTAACACGATTAGCTTGGTCAATTAAAGCGTTAA
>Ga0209463_1001807_pt1 | contig 12485 bp, 12 predicted proteins | sample AgamicMgSfrz_FD_187169 | JGI IMG/M metagenome (GOLD analysis project Ga0209463, IMG submission 187169) | Agave microbial communities from Guanajuato, Mexico - Mg.Sf.rz (SPAdes) (version 2) | ecosystem: Host-associated > Plants > Phyllosphere > Phylloplane/Leaf | place: Guanajuato, Mexico... | reverse complement strand
TTATGATCATCGGTGATGCAGCATTGGAAAACATGGAGGAAATGCTCGATTATATGAATCCATTTGGTTTTTAAACATATAAAGAGAGAAGTTTAGGGGCCTGGCATATTTCAGGCTCCTTATTAAAATGCTTGGCAAGAGGGGAAGATAACAATGAAATTTTGTAAAAATTGTGGTACGGAACGAAAGGCAGGTCAGAAATTCTGCAACTCCTGCGGGCAACCATTTGAAGCTTCAGGCCTCGTAGAAACTGTGCAAGTTCCTGCTAGTAATGTTGGGCAGCGTACAGCAGAACCGGAAAAAAAGCCGATGTCTAAAAAAAATAAAATCATCATCCTTTCAGCTGTAGCAGCAGTGGTGATTCTATTTGGCGCCCATAAGTTCATCGCCAGTCTATACACACCGGAAAAGACAATTGATGCATTTGAACAGGCTGTAAAAAGCAAAAATGTAAAAGAAGCAAAGAAGGTCCTTTCTTTTGAACAATTTGAGGGTGACTTCAAGGATGGAGAAATCAAAAGCTACTTAACATACCTGAAAGACTATCAATCCGAAATATCCAGCACATTTTCATATGATGGTGTTACAGCAGGGGCAACAGTTATCGATGACAGCAACAATGAACTTGTAAGACTAGTGAAGGGAGATAAGAAGTTCGGCCTTTACCAGCAATACAAGATCGAAGCACTTCCATTTGAAATCGCTGTAAGTGCTAATTTAGACGGAGCGGAAGTAGAATACAGGGACAACAAACAGAAGCTGGAAGAAGACTTTACGATTAAGGATGTCCTTCCAGGGGACACTGAACTTGGCGGCAGCTATAAAGGAGATTATGCCTCTTTAACAGATACAGAAAAGCTCGACTTTCAGGATGCCTATGCCAATGAATTGGAAATATATCTTGATTTTGAAGGCAAATATATAGATATTTATTCTAATATTGAAGACAGTATCCTGTTCGTAAACGGAAAAAGTACTGGAGAAAAAGTGGCGGATGTGTATGATTTCGGTCCAATCCCTACGGATGGTTCTATAACTCTGCATGCAGAGTATGAAACAAAGGACGGAGTAATGAAAACTGCCGCCCAAAAAGTGATTAATACTAATTATATTGATTTAGAATTTACAGAAGATACACCAGAAGAGACGGAAGAAGCTTTGAATTCATTTATGGAGGACTATTATTATGCTAGTGTATCTGCTATGAATGCAGGGGAATTCTCGTTTGTGAGCCCATATTTAGATCCTGATGGCAAAGCGTACACAGAGTCGAAAGATTATGTAGAGTACATTTTTGAAAAGGGCATTACGGAAGAAGTAGTTTCGGTTGAGGTTACAGATTATGAAAAAACAGATGAAGGCTATGTTGTGGATACAGAAGATGTCTATGACATCACTTATGAAGATGGAACAACGAAAAGACAGGAATACAAATCATCTTATAAAGTGAATAAGCTTGAAGATGGTACGCTGGAAATAAATGAACTTGTCAGTACAGACGAGAAATAAATAGAAAAGGAAGAACCGCTGTATGGTTCTTCCTTTTTTTATCCTGATCTTCTCGTTCGGCCAGCTTTAGCCTTTTTCCCTGTCATTCTCCGAATCCCATAACGAATAAGCCTATACAGCACATAAATTCCGAAAAACAGTAAAAATCCGTAAATCCCGACCACTGCGTCCTGGAACTCCATATTTCCCCGGCCGGTGATGCCTTGTTGTATTTCAATCGCAAAAACGAGTACTAGTATAAGTGTAAAAGTATAAATGAAGGAAATGCTTGTGATGCTCCATTTAGCGAGCTGCTTGAATACAAAATGAACCACGAAAAAGGATAGGATGCCGATGATGCCGATAATCCAAAGATGCAAGTCTTTATCAGTAGCCTGCCAGCCGAACTGGGCTGCAGCCTTCATGATAATATCATGTATTTCATTGACAATGCCGGCAATGAATCGAATAATCTCTGCCATATCTTCCTCCTAACAACAGTTATCCTTCATTAATAACGTATTTTCGGAAAAAGGGCAAGGAATTATCGGCTAACAGGAAATTCTCCGCTCAATGCTTTCACACACATCCATGTTCTGTACATCTGTTTGTCGAGAATCTGAGCGGACTCCTTTAACTCCAGCTTCTTGCCGTTTCCGAAAACAATAATTGTCTTTTTGACGGAAGCTGCTCCTGAAATAAGGTTTACGTGGGAGAAAAATATCCAGTGGCAATCCATTTGGCTTGGAGATTGTGTTGGGAAGGCGTAGATGTTTTTTTGCGGGTTAATGGGAATGGGAACTTTCTTTTTAATGCCTGTAAGATAGGATACAGCTGAGCGCCGTCCGTCATATTCTGCTCCACCGATTAAAGCTGCCCGTTTAATCAGCTCTAGAGGTGTTTTCCTTACATAATATTCTTCTGTTCCCTCAAGGACAATGGTGCTGTACTCTAGGTTGTATGCAGGTTTTAAGGCGAGGGTTTTTTCGCTTATTTCATAATCATTACTGAAATTTTCCATTGTTATCAGCTCCTTATGTTTAATGAATGAAAGGGAGTTTTGCATGGAGAAATTCTTAAGAAGGGAAAAATTTTTTGCAGGAGGTATTGTCTTGTTTTTCTTGGATACAGTAAAAATTACAGGGGTAGAGAGAATAGGGAAGGAGGCGGGGATGGAGTGAGTGATAGTTAAATTTGTTCCTTGAACTCTTTTTCTGCCTGGATGAAAAGAAAACTAGGATTGATGCCCAGTTCCTTGCATAGTTTATATAGTGTAAAGGATTTTGGGAGAGAGGTGCCCCGTTCGATCCTGCCGATGAAATTAGGGCTCATGCTTGTCTGTTCACCAAGCTGTTCAAGGGATAATCCCTTTTTCATCCTTGCGTAACGGATTTGTTTTCCTAATGAACTTGCAAAAAATTTTTCATTGATCATGTCAAACCTTCTTTTAGCATTATTATCCATTAAAAAAGAAGGCGTTTCCACAACCAAGGGTTTACTTTTTTACATTTATAGTAAATGATTTGTGAAAAAAGTTTGAACGTCCATCTTTTCTTCGGTTTTCCTATTATGGCAGGTTTCAGGGCATGTGTCTAAAGCATTTCGAATCAATCTTATAAAAAAAGTTTGGATGTGTTAGAACGTTAAGAAGGGAAAACAGAAATAGAGGGCGAAATATGTAATGGAGCAATACTATTTTTAAAATTCTTGAAAGGGTGATTTTTATTGTTATTCAACCTGCAAAACTAACCAGTCTAGCAAAAGAGTGTTTGGAAAACTTCGAATCAAAAAAAGATCTATCTTATGTTGTGAAATCTTCTATGCCAATTTTGTACTTTGGCAATATCAAAAAATATTTTGAATCCCCGATCCGTATCATTACAGTCGGTTTGAATCCTTCTAAGAAGGAATTCCCTGACCCAGACCCTTTCCTTCGTTTTCAGTCAATGAAAAAAGATCATTATTATGATTTTAATCAGCAATATTTGGCTGCCCTAAATGAATACTTCCAAGATAAGCCATATAAAGAATGGTTTGATCCAGCCTATGAGCCGTTATTGAACGGTCTAGATGCCAGTTTCTATGGCAATATGGAAAGTACAGCTATCCATACAGACATCTGTTCATCACTTGCGACAAACTCCACTTGGGAGACGCTCAGCAGAAGTGAACAGAGAGAACTTGAGATAAGTGGTGTCCAAGCTTGGCATAAGCTTGTTGATTATCTGGAGCCTGACATTATTCTTGTGTCTGTTTCCGGAGCACACCTTTCCAAAATTGCCTTTGAGACTGTGAATGATTGGGAAACTGTTTATACGACGCAAATGGACCGTCCCTATTTGCTGAACAGCAAAAAGGTAAGGTTAAGCAGCGGCAAGCAGTCTTCGATTTACTTTGGCAGAGCAGCGGAATTGCCGTTTGGTTTCATCTCCAGTGAGACGAAGCACCTGATTGGCACATATCTCAAGAAGCTGACGGAAAAGCCGGACTTCAATCCTGACTTTCATCAAGCCTATATGTATTCTGCCATGGACCTCGACAATGACAGCGAGATTTTTGGTTAAGATAAGTAAGCCTCCAAACTATTTGGAGGCTTCTTTTTATTCTTTATCCTTCTGTTCATCAGACTCCGTCTTGTCCTCTTTTATGTTTTTCACTTGTTCCTGAACTTTCTCGTTATCAAGTGGACGGTCCACTGTTTTGTCTTTTAAATCATTCGGTTTAACCATTTTGGACAGCCTCCTTTAAAAGTTTGTACTTTATATATAGACGCTGAGGAATATTTTAAACATGTGAACTGTTTAAATATAGTTAAAGTGTTGTAATGGTTATGGAGAGTGTGATGAAGTTTCATTAAAAACAACAGGAGAATTTTTAATTTAGTGTAAAGAATTAATGTTATTTCTACTAATTAAATTCCATTTTTATCTTTGCTTTTATAATTGTTAGTATAATGAACGAAAGAGGAGCTGCTGTTATGATTTTGTCCTCCTTTGCTTAAAGCTTAACTAGGGTTTTTACATAAAGATAAGATTGTATTACTAGCGGAGGTAAACACAAATACATGATAAATCCTTTAATAAGTATTATCGTTCCTATATATAATGTGGAAGCATATCTCGCAAGATGTATGAATTCTATCAAAGATCAAACTTATGAAAACATAGAGATTCTAGCGATAAATGACGGTTCGACCGACAAGTCCTTAAGCATATTAGAGGCTATCGGCAAAGAGGATAACAGAATCCAAATTATTACTAAAGAAAATGGCGGTCAAGCGAGCGCAAGAAATTTAGGTATAAGCATTGCTAAAGGTGAATATTTCATGTTTGTTGACAGTGATGATTTTATTGACGAAAATGCGGTTCAGGAGTGTGTTACTGTTTTAAATAACAATAGATGCGACTTAATTATTTTCGACTATTTCAAACTGAAAAATGACCAGAGAGAGTATGTTCAAGCGGGTAAATGTCTGCATAATTCTAAAAGTGCCCCTTGGAATAAATTGTACAGCAGAGAATTATGGGAGAATTTTCGGTTTCCCGAAGGCTATTGGTATGAGGATCTAGGAATTGTACCGGCTGTGGTTGCGAATGCCAATCGAATTGAGAAATTGGATAAAGCTCTGTATTATTACGAAACTTCCAGAGATACATCCCAAACAAACATGATAAACCCGTTAAAATTGAACGATAAGATTCATATGGTTAAAAACATATATAAAGAATTAGAGAAACAAGGGAAGCTGTCTGAAAATATTAATGAGGTTGAATATTTGTTTATAGACCATCTCTTAAATGGTTTATTATTTAAAATTGCGAATGTAGAAGATAGAAAGGTAAGAATGACAATTGCCAATAATATAAAAGACACGATGGAGAGATATTTTCCAGATTGGCATTCAAATAAATATCATAATAAGAGTTTAAAAAAAATCGTAAAAAGAATCGTTATTAATAAATATTTACAAGGTGAGTTTCTGTTAGGGGATGTTTTGTTGAAGTATCCGCAAAAGCTTAAAGCAAAGATTAGGTAAGATCGCTCAAATAATAAATGACCGGAGATAAAAAGGAGTAAATATGAAAGCTAAAAGAAGTCTGATTAATTTATCCTTAGGGTTAATCAGTCAATTGCTAATAATAGTATTGGGTATTTTAATCCCACGCTTGCTTCTTGTGAATTTCGGTTCAGAAGTGAATGGATTGTTATCTTCCATTGGGCAGATTATTCTCTATATGTCGCTTTTAGAAGCAGGGGTTGGAGCTGCCTCGATACAAGCATTATATAAACATGTAGCAGGCGGCAGTAAAGAAAGTATAAATTCTATCCTTTCAGCTACGTCAAGCTACTATAAAAAAACAGGTATTTACTACTTTTTCTGTATTATTATTTTATCCATTGTATACCCGCTGTTTATTAATTCATCGATTGATAGTATAACAATTATGTTTGTTATACTCGTTACGGGTATGGGCGGAGCTATCAATTTTTATTTTCAAGGAACTTTTAAAGTATTCTTGATTGCTGAAGGAAAAAGCTATGTTGATACATCCATCACAACGCTCATCAATCTTTTAATCAATGCTATTAAGATAGTATTTATACTCAAAGGCTATAATATTATCGCCATTCAAACAACACATTTTGTGTTAATGATTGTTCAAATTATTGTTTATCAACTATATATTAATAGAAATTATAAGTGGCTGGATTTAAAGGTTAAGCCTGATTATGACGCAATTTCCCAAAAAAAATCGGTAATGATTCACCAAGTCTCCTATTTAATCTTTAATAATACCGATGTCCTTATCCTTACCATCTTTACGAACCTCAAGATTGTAAGTGTGTACGTATTGTATAATATGCTTTTTTCTGTACTTGATCGAGTAATCAGTACGGTCAACAGCAGTATCACATTTGCACTTGGACAAACATTTCATGAAAGTAAGAATAAGTTCTTAAGTCTGTTTAATGCATACGAAGTGTATTTCATGTCATTTGTTTTCTCCCTATTTACTGTAGCGTACATATTTATTTTACCTTTTATGGAGCTATATACTAGCGGAATCACAGATATCAATTATATCGATTTTTGGATACCAACGTTATTTGTGATAATAAAGCTATTAGGGAATGCTCGAGCAACGTCTAATAATGTGATAAATATTGCTGGCCATTTTAAAAATACCCAAAACCGTGCCATCTTGGAGCTCATCATTAATCTAGTTATTTCGCTCGTTTTCGTTCAATTCTTAGGTATATACGGTGTGCTCATTGGAACAATTGCGGCACTTATATATCGATCCATTGATATGGTTGTTTACGCAAATAAAAAGATATTGGAAAGAAATGCATGGCTTACAGCCAGAAGATGGCTTACCAATATCATTATCTTTTTATTGATGGTTACAGCAGCAAAAGCGATTAATATTTATCCAACTACCTATGTGAGTACAATTGTTAGTGCCATTTTCTTCATGGGCTTAGCGATAATAATTTATGCCACAGTTAATTCAGTAATTGATAGAGAGGTCTTTAAATTTACTAGAGAGCTTATCATTAAACTGATTAATCAGCGGAAACGAAAGAAATCTATTTCGACAAGTATTGATAAGTAAACAGGTAATATAGAAACAAAAAAGCACTCCTTAATGTTGATTTTATCCAACAAAAGGAGTGCTGTTCTTTTATATTTAATTTCTTACAGTTGTTGTACTGTCTTTTTTCTCTGGGCGTTCCTTGCCGATGCCAAAAGCGAAGAAGCTGATGACAACTATGATAAGGAAGATGATTCCGACAACAAGGGAGACTTGTGTGTCTTTGTTGAAGGCCATGCCGACAAGAACGAATAGTAGAAATGCAATAGTTGCATAATTTGTTAGAGGTGCGAAAGGCATCTTAAATGGGTGACTGCCCATTTCGGCTGCTTTTGCTCTTCTGAAACGAATTTGGCTGATTAAGATAACAAACCATGGCACCATGCCTGGCAGTACGCTTGCACTATAAACATAAACAAAGATGCCTTTCGGTGCGACATAGCTCAAGATAACACCTACTAATAATCCAACCATAACGCCGATTGTGCTGAACAGTGGTACACCATTTGATGTTAGTTTTCCAAAAAAGGCTGGCGCTTGTTTGTTCATTGCCAATGTGTACAGCATGCGGCCTGCGCTGTAAATACCGCTGTTACAGCCGGACATTGCGGCAGTGATAACAACAAAGTTGATGATACCAGCAGCAGCTGTGATACCTACCTTAGCGAATGTTGCAACAAATGGGCTTCCGACAGAGCTGAGCTGATCCCATGGGTAAACAGTGACAATAACGAAAATCGCGCCAATATAGAATATTAGAATGCGCCAGATTATGCTGTTGATTGACTTTGTCAGTGTTTTCTTTGGGTCCTTTGCTTCTCCTGCCGTAATACCAATCAGTTCAACGCCTTGATAAGCACCGATAACAAGGGAAAGAGCAAAGAAGAATCCAGTGAAGCCGCCTGAGAAGAAGCCGCCATGTGCCCACAGATTGGATAAGCCAACAGCTTGTCCGCCGTTTCCGAAGCCGAAGAAGATAATCCCTAGGCCGGCAACAATCAATAGAACGATTGTGACAATTTTAATCATCGCAAACCAAAATTCAAATTCTCCAAAAGATTTTACTGAAACTAAGTTAGCAGCACCAAGTATTGCCATGGCGATAAGTCCTGGAATCCATGGCGGTAAATCGGGGAACCAGTAATTCATATATTCTCCGACTGCAATGATTTCTGACATGCCGACAATTACCCACTGAAACCAGTTGCTCCAAGCAGTCATATAGCCTGCAAGCGGGTGGATATATTTATGCCCGAATGTGGCGAATGAACCTGTACTTGGTTCTAAGTAGAGCATTTCACCCATTGCTCGCATGATAAAAAATACGAAGATACCTGCAATTGCGTATGCAAGCAGGACAGATGGGCCTGTCCAGCCAATTGTTTTGGAAGAGCCAAGGAATAATCCGACTCCGATTGTTCCGCCTAATGCAATCATCTGGATATGGCGCGATTCCAAGCCTTGCGAAAGCTTATTATTATTTGACATATAAATCCCCCTCTTTCACGATTAAGCAGCCGTATTTCATAATGTAATGCAGATAATGCTCATGGAGTATTTTTCGGCAACGAAATGATGAAGTTGGAGTAAAACCAATCTCATTTCTTGCATTATATAAAAAAAAAGCATCTTTCAGCTGGTTATCTATAAATCTTGTTTCAACTTAACTATCATAATAAATATTTTCTAAGAATACAATTGTATTTCTCAGAAGTACAGTTTGTAAGGGTTTACATGAACAATATTTCTTTATTTTGCAATAGTGTATGGAAAATGGGACAGCGTTTGAAACCGCATGCCATAAGGGTATGAAGAAAATAATGCTATATAACAATAAAAATTAATGTTTTTAAGATTTTCGCAGATTTTTTGAAAAAGGACACATAATTTAGCAGGAAAAAAACAATCATAAAATTTTACCAAATCCACCATGCAGATGGTAGAATAAGAGAATAATGTTCATCATAAAGAACGTGTTGAAAATAAAATATTTTGTTACATGGGAGCAATGGATATGGTGAAAAGATCTCCGAAAATGAAAAGAACTGGACAAGTTGTGTTGGTATTAGTTTCGGTCTTATTTACTTTGTATCAGACGCTAACAGACCATGAGCCTTTTTTTACCCTCGATTTCTTTATTTTTACAGCAATTGCCTGGTTTGTCGGCTATCACATTGACTTAGGCAGTTATTTCGAGCAAAAAGCCCGTTCAAGTGAGACAAGCTACAGGCTGTTAGTCGATTCCCTGCCAGAGCCGGTTTTCATTCATCACAAGAATAAAATTATCTATGTGAATAAAGCAGCAGTCTTAATGATGGGAGCGAGCTCTGCAACAGAGCTGATCGGAAGGTCCTTCGGAGAATTCATTGCCCCAGAATATAAAGAACGCTGGGAAATGCGGATGAGTATCGTCAAGACAGAAAAGAAGCCGCTTCACAATATTGAATATAAAATGATGCGGTTCGATAAATCGGTGTTTTATTTTGAGGTCAGCTGTCTGTCGATTGCCTTTGACGGCAAGGATGCTGTACTTTCCCTCGGTACAGACATAACAGAGCGCAAAGAGCAGACGAACCAATATGTGCAGAAGTCGGAGAAAATGGCGCTGCTCGGGCAAATGTCTGCAGGAATCGCCCACGAAATTCGCAATCCACTTACATCCATCAAAGGGTTTATTCAGCTGTTAAAATTTGAGGATAAGAATAATGAATACTTGGATATTGTGTTGTCAGAAATTGAGCGGATTAATACAATTGTCGGGGAGTTCTTGTTTCTATCTAAGCCAACTGCAGATGTATATCAGAAGAAAAATATTAAAGATATCATAAAAGATGTTGTCACCTTTATCAATGCCCAATCCAACTTGTATAATACCCAAATTTACACGAAGATGGATGAAGATATCCCGCTGATTTTCTGTGAAGAAAACCGTTTGAAGCAAGTATTCCTTAACCTTTTGCAAAACTCTATTGAAGCTATGCCAAACGGAGGAATTATTGCGATAACAGTAGAGACGATAGAAGAAGACAACATATCCATTCAAATTGCCGATCAAGGCATAGGCATTGAAGAAGAAAGACTTGCTACACTTGGCGAGCCTTTTTATACGACAAAGGAAAAGGGAACAGGACTGGGGTTAATGACCTGCTTTAAAATAATTGAAGAGGGGCATCAAGGCCAGTTGAACATAAAAAGCAAGGTAGGAAAAGGGACAACCGTGGAAATAGTGCTGCCAAGCCTAACACAGGAAGTGTTAGGAGGATGCACTCATACAAAATTTGCTAAATAAAAAGAGCAGGCTAGTTTTCGTTTAGCCTGCTCTTTTTGCTTTATTTATTAAACTTATCTTTCATTTTATCCTTTAACTTCTCACCCATATCTTTTTCCTTAGCTCTCACTTTTTCATTGCTTTGCGCTTTTTTAGCAGTATCCATAGCTTTATCTTTATATTGGTCAAAATTACTCATCTTTATCATCCTCCTTAGGAAGTTTATATAGTATATATAGACGTCCTGTCAGAAGATAAACTGCCAATAATAGGTAATGCTCCTTTTTACTAGTTAAAGTGCACTGTTAATGACTTTTTTATAGTATAGGACAGATAATAGTCCGAAGATCGAATAGAGAACTGTATAGACTACCATTACGATAAGCATCGGTGTCCAATCCGTTCCGAAAAAGAACCAGCCTGATTGGACAGCGAAATAGCTGTGGACAAGCCCGATGACAAGCGGAATTCCGAAGCTGAACAGCTGCTTGCCTTGAATACCCTTGAGCAGATCGCCTTTTGTGTAGCCAAGTTTCCTTAAGATAGTGTAGTTATGCTTTTCTTCTTCTCCTTCATCCATCTGCTTAAAGTAGAGAATACAGCCAGAAGTGATCAGGAAGGTAAGACCTAAAAACCCGACGATAAACATGGTTAGTCCCATATTTGCTTTGTTTGAAACAATCATGTCATAACGAGATAAATTAAAATCCTTTTCATCCAGTTTTAAATCATGAAAAATGTCATTTGCTTTTTCTACTTCGGAATTCTTTTTAATATCAATCCCGAAATAGGTGCTTTGGGCCAACTGGAGCTCGTCATTTTTATTGTTATTCAGCTGCTCGTATACCTTTTCATCAACAATAGCTGTCGGCATTCCTCCAGATGTGTACAAATACGGTACGACTGGCACGTCATTCAGTCCGACATAATGAAGAGGGATAGGCTGGTCCGTTGTTTCAATGATCACTTCACCAGAGTCTTTAAGAGCCATGAACTTTTCAAGTGCATCGGCATAGTTCGTAAATAATGTTTCATCTTCCTCTAAATCTACCCCTTTAACATTATTTTCACTAACGACAGCAAGTGTTGTCATATTGGGATCGAAATTAAGACCACTTAATTCAGCCTCTAATATTTTGCCAATATTGATATCTGCCATAATAATGTTAACTGTTGTTTCCTTATAAGCGATGCCGTTTTTCGTGAGCTGGTCTGTAAATAAATCAGATTCCTTGCTGGTTCCGAACGAAAAGTTAGCAGGTATGCCTTCCTCTGCCTGTTTTTCAGCAGATGAGTAGGAGATATAGGACAAAGACAGCAGACCAATCGCCAGCGCTGACACGGTTGTAATGATAGTCAGCAGAAGCGAGTTGGATTTCATCTTGAACATGATGCTTGATAAGGACAGGACTTCATTAATGTTCAAATAGCCATTTTTACTTTTGCGGACAAGGTTAAATAGGAAGCTGACAGAGCCTTTGTAGAAAAGATAGGTGCCAAGAATGACAGACCCTAATATAAATGCCATTGCTCCGAATAATTCAGTCATGGATTGGAAGTCGCCTTCAAACAATTTTGATGAAACATAATAGCCTGAGACGATTCCTGTTATGCCAATAATACCAATGATTATTTCGAACACAGATATTTTTTTAACTCTTTCCTCTGTAGAAGAGGTAACTCGGAACAAGTTTAAGATTGTTTGTCTTTTGATGAAAATATAGTTCATCAGCATAATGAACGCATAAATGACAGCAAACACGATGATGGTCTGTACTAATGCTTGTTCTGAAAAATGGAGCTTAGCGATGCCTTTTACACCTGTAACCTTAAATAAAACTAAGATAATCAGTTTTGAAAAAGAAAATCCGACGAAGGTACCGATGAAAATGGAACCAAAGTATAACAGAAAGTTCTCTAAACCTATAATCCAAAAGATTCTTTCCTTCGTCATGCCGATCAGCTGAAACAATCCGATTTCCTTGCTGCGTCTTTTAATGAAAATCGTATTCGCATAGAATAGGAAAATCGAGACAATGACGATAAGCAGAATGGAGGTAACTCGGATGGCAGCTCCACCCTTAATTGTTCCTTCCACAGAGTCCATGGACGGATCATATTGAAGGGACGAA